>JAEEGJ010007545.1_pt1 | contig 31067 bp, 38 predicted proteins | sample 8958761 | NCBI WGS metagenome assembly JAEEGJ01 (sample SAMN16246546, study PRJNA631951) | gut metagenome | biome: gut microbiome; feature: rumen; material: RS-attached | host: Bos | place: Iran: Karaj | collected 2018-10
AAGGACATTATGAACATTAGAACTACAAAGTTTCAATACACAATGCCTTATGAATCAACGGATGCTCAGGGAATTACATCGTTGACAACACAGAAGATGCAGCTTGATATTCCACTCTTGTCTGTTGTCAAGATACCTACTTTTGGTGTTGATGAAGCAAATATTACATTTGATATGGAAGTTAAATCTTCTACATCATCAGAGAGTTCAAAGGATATTAACGCATCACTTGAAGGATCTGCAGGTGTTGGTATTGGCCCATTTAAGGTTGATGTTAAAATCAAAGGTTCTATCGCTTGTCACGAGAAGAATACAAGATCAACTGATAATTCGGCAAAATATCATGTGGATGTTCACGCCAAAGACTTTGGTATGCCAGAAGGTTTGGCAAGAGTGCTAGATATTATTAGTACTAACATGGTGCCACAACCAATAACAGAAAAAACAGCATAATTTGGCTGTGAAATAATCTTATTAATGCAAAATAATTAATGTTTGGAGGGGATACTATGGGAAGACCGATTGGTAAGAAGGGTTTAGATTTAATAAAGCAATTTGAAGGTTGTAGGCTAAATGCTTATCAAGATGTAGTTGGAGTTTGGACTATTGGGTACGGACATACCCATGGTGTCACTCCAGGCATGAAGATTGATCAGGCAGAAGCAGAGAGACTGCTATGTGAGGATGTTCAAAGTTTTGCAGATGCTGTTGATAATCCTAAAAATGTAGCAATTCCTCTTTCTGATGAGCAACGTGACGCTCTGATATCATTTGCCTACAATACGGGAGTTGGAAATCTCAAGAAGCTTTGTAATGGAAGAAATGCCAGCCAAATTGCTGAAGCTATGCTTCATTACAATAAGGCTGGTGGCAAGGAAGTTAAGGGACTCACTAGACGCCGCCAAGCGGAGCATGATTTATTCTGCTCTAACATGAACGGGGGTAGTAGTTCTAATGGAAACAGTGCTGGCGACTGCTCTGGCAATACTAATAGTAGTGATAATAAATCCCCTAGCAGCCCTAATAGCAGTTCTACTGGCAGTGTTTTTAATTATGATGGATTAGATTATTCACCAGTCTTTAACCCAAGCTATTATTGCGATAACAATGCTGACCTAGCGCAGGCGTATGGCAATAATGAAAATAAGCTTTTTGATCATTTTATCCAGTGTGGAATGAAGGAGGGGCGTCAAGGATGCTCATCATTTAACGTAAATACGTATAAAAATAGGTATGCAGATTTGGCTCAAGCCTATGGAAATGATTTACCAAAATACTATTTGCATTATTTGCAGTTTGGAAAAGCGGAAGGTCGAACAGGAATCTAGAAATTGAAGAGGTGATTTATATGGAATCTATGAATTTTAGAGCAGGAAATTTCGTTCGTTTAAAGAATACAGCAACAGAAGCAAATGGAAGAATAATTCCATATGATACCAAGCATCAAGATTTTCAAGTATGTGACGTGGATAATGATAGAAATCTTGTGCAGGTGCAAAGTCTAGATCGAAATGGCGGCGTAGATAAGTTAGTAGTTCGCGCTAGTGACGTGGACATTTTAGATGATAGACATTGGGATAATTAAGGTTCATTTGAAAGGGGAGTGGAGATATGGCTTTTGTAGGACAAGATGGATTAAATAACTGTGGAGGTTTTGCTATGGCGTATTGGGTTTGGATGGCCCTTAATGGCAGACATCCAAATGATGGGCCTCAGTATAATGATGCAGCAATGGCTAACAACATCTATCAGCAGATTATATTTAGAGAAAATGATATGGGAATGCCTGAAGAATTTTCAGATCCAAGAAAGATGATAGAAATGCTTAGAAGAGACTTTGGTATGTCAGGAACTGTTTTACATACTGCAAATAGAGCACTATACAATCTTTTTATTGGACATTTTAATCCGGCAGATGTAATTGCAGATTTTCCGGAAAGAAATACTTTGCCAGATTTAGCACCAGGCCAATATGCAATTTTGATAGTTGGACCAGATGAAAATTCGCCTACACATTATGTGTTAGTGCAAGGAACATGCGATGGAGTTAATGTAATAGATCCGGCAAATGGAGTGTTGGTCTATTATCACGGAATAAATATTGGAGATTTATATGTCGGCAATCCTGGTCTTGTTAATACGCAAACTGCGATATATATTAACCCATAAGAAAAATGGAATATATAAATCTATTAAGGGAGGTGATGTCTATAGGATAGGGACAAGAAAGCAAAAGTAAAAATCAATACATGCTAAATACTTATACCCTTACATGACGCAGATGCCGCGTATATAGTTGGCATCAAACCAGTAAGTCCCTCGGCTAGTCACCGAGGGACGTTTTTTATAATTATTTTTACTTAAAAAAATCTATAACTGAGGTCGTGTTTTGACTTTTAAGTAGCAGATGAGAGCTACGATAACGTCAAGGCAGTAGATGAAAGAAAAAATGCGATATCTACGTGATTCCTTGGCAGTGATAAGATTGTTTTTCTGGAGTTGCTTATATACTGGGATGGCAAACAATCCAGTGATAATAATGGATAGTAAGTCAACCAAAATATATACAAGGGTAAAGCCTATTGTAAATATTGTAATCATAAACAATGAGCCAAGTATAAAAACTGCAATATAAACCGGAATCTGAAGTATTCGCATTATGACTTGCGTGCGCATTAAAGCGATAGCTTCATCCCTTGGAATAGCATCCTTTCTAGAATAGCGCACCGCATTTACGATACCCAATATTATCATTATTGAAGAACCAAATACTAAAAGTATGATAGCAAATGGCATAAAAGCACCGGTAATAAAGCTATCGAGTCCTTCAGGGATGATTGGACTTAGAAAAGAAATTATAAATGGAAGTAAGCTTGTAAAAAACATTACAGGCAAATAAAGAGCTGCAATAACCAGCCAACGTTTTTTCATAATATTATCCTCTCAATCTGATTTCTCTTGTTGTTGCTGGAAATCTTATGTTTATTATACTGGTTTAAAATGGCCACCTCAAGAGAGGCGCAAGTTTGTTTATAAAACTTTAATAATATAAAAAGTGTTGATATAAAAAAAGTAGAAGGACGCCAGAAAAAACAGATATTAGAGTTGATTTAATAAATTTTTAATAATTTTAAACCGCGCACCTTCCCCAGAATTTGGGCAAATAAGAAAAATAAGGTATAATACTCCGTATACGTTAAGTTACTGGCATAACTAAAGGAGAATATTGATGAAATTATTGATACACGATTTGAATGAAAAGGAGTGGAAGAAGGTCGCGGATAACTATGATGGTTGGGATGTTATTTACAATAATGGAGCCATTACTCCATGTGTCGGTTGCTTTGGCTGTTGGATCAAAGAGCCAGGCCAGTGTGTGATTAAAGATGGATATGAGGACACTTGTGTCAAGATACATAAGGCGGAACAGGTGACAATCATTAGCAAATATACTTACGGCGGATTTAGTAGTTTCGTTAAAAATGTTATTGATAGAAGTATTGGATATGTGGCTCCTTTTTTTGAGCTTCACAAAGGAGAGATGCATCATAAGCAGAGATATGATGAGTACAAGCAGATAAGATTTATTTTCAGAGGCCCTACTATTACTGAGGATGATAAGGTAAAGGCCAGAAGATATGTTGAGGCTGTTTGTACAAACTTCCACGCTTTGCTGTGGGAGATTTCTTTTGATGAGTGTGAAATGCCTGAATACGAAAACAAAAAGAAGTATGAGGGCCCTGTGGATGAGTGCAAAAAGATTTTGCTAAACTGCAGTATGCGTGGGGATAAGGCCAATTCTAAGAAGTTTTTGGAACAGCTTTCTACAGATTTAAAGGGTGATGTAGAAATCGTTAATTTATCCGAATATACGAATCGACTTGGCCAGTTGGCAAATATAATTGCAGGTGCAGGTACAATCGTGCTTGGCATGCCTCTTTATGTGGACGGTGTTCCATCGGCTCCACTTAGATTGATGGAATTCTTGGAATATCTCGATTTGCCAGATGAAAAGAAGATTTATCTGGTGGCGAATATGGGATTTTATGAGAGTATCCAAATTAAAAATATGCTTAGCATGATTAAGTCATGGTGTGCGACCTGTGGCTTTAAATATTGCGGTGGTATTGCAATCGGTGCAGGTGAAATGACTGGCCCGCTTGTGGCTTTAGGTGGCAAGGGCAAGGGCCCTGGCAAAAATGCAGCAGAGGGACTTGGCCGTATCGCAAATGCGATAAACGCTGACACCGTGGTGGAAGATATATTTGCAGATGCCCACAATTTCCCAAGGTCACTTTATATGATGATGGGAAATATGAGCTGGAGAAAGAAGGCAAGAAAAAATAAGGTGAGACGTAGAGCTTTAATGCGTCAGTTGGATTAAATTAAGTTTTATCGAGCAAGAAATGTTATAATCTAAGTAGAATCTTTGCGAATTATTTCATGTGGGATAATGAAATATGAGGAAAGGATATTACTTATGAGAAAGTACACAGAAGAAGAATGCGCTGTTGAACTAGAAAAAGGGCGCAACAAAGCTGAAGAGATTATTAATGACAAGAGTAAGTTTGACACCTTTTTAAAAAGGCTAGAAGTTAAACTAAGTAGATTCCCACATGTTGGAAATCAATTAGCTGATTTGCCGGTGATGATAGCCCTAGTGAAGGATTATGCAAAAGGTAATTATAAAGTGGCACCGGTTAAATCCATTATTTATCTTGTTATGGCACTATTGTATTTTATAGCTCCACTGGATTTGGTGGCCGATGTTTTTCCGTTGATTGGAATCACAGATGATGTCAGTGTTATTATGCTGGCCCTTAAGAGCTGCTATGATGATGTAGAAGCTTATAAAGAGTGGAAAGAGGATGTTGTTTAATTAATGCTTAAATAAGTTGATTTAACTTTTCAGCGCACTAATCAAAAATCGCTCAGGAGAAAGCTCCTGAGCGATTTGTTGTATATATGACTTATATTAATGAAAGATATTTATCAAACTCATTTTTAGGAATTTCAAGTGTTTCCATGGCTTGCTCTGCTGTGAGATTGAGGTTCTTCATTAAAATTTTAATAGTTTCAACTCTGGTTTTTTCAACGCCCCGAGCTTCGCTTTTTCTTTCGATTTCCTGAACTGCTTTGCACATATTATAACCACCTTCCTTACTCTTATGCGGGAGCTTAAGTGAAGCGTAATCACGCATAAGTTCTGCTGTTTCCCTAGAAATGTGCTGAAATGCTTCGTTTTTCTGTACTATGCTCAGCATCTTTTCGTCGCTGTTGCGAGAATTAAGTAAAGAGAAGAGCAAACCTAATTCCGTTTTGTATTCCGGAAAAATATCCCTATCAATAATAGAGAACAAGTTGATATTGTAATCGTTGAGAAACTGCTGGTCAGTAGGACTAACATCCCTCAGCATGTCACTCAGAGCAACAGGTCCATCCCATGGAGCCGAGCCCCAGTAAAGGGTAGCAGTATAAATCGGATTGAGCTTGTCAGTGCGAGAGAAGCCTGATAGGTACTCACCACCCGCCAGATTACCCTCAGCCTTGTTGACAGCTGAAATCTCCTCCACCTGCTGCGTGTACGTCAGCGCATCGTAAAGCATATTCCTAACAGGCATGGCGTAGTGGATATCACTCTGATTCTCAATACCTAGTATAGCATAATATGACTGACTATTGTGCATAATAATAGAACGCTTGATAATGTCGCGATATTTTTGCACTGACTTGCCCCTGCGACCCGAGACCGTGGGGACAATGGAAATCATGGAAGCGTCAATCTCCTCCAATGTGGTCCAATCAATAACCTCCTGTCCGTTGTAGAAGTAGCCATTGAAGAAATCCGCAAAATGTTGAGGATCCCTCATGTACTGTTTGGTTGCAATGTCTTTCTTTCCCATGGTATAACTCTTTTCTGTATTACTAATAGCGGCGGGAGTCCGCTACAAGAATAGTATAGCAAACAAAACCAGAACATACAAGCGAAAAGCGTTCGAGAAAGTGTTCGAATCTAGATGCAAAATTAACTGATAAAAACCCGGCAGCTTGCCGCTGAAAGCAAGGTATTATAAAATCATTTAAGAAAGGAGAATAGGTGTAAATATGGTACAAAAGATAGTTAGAAATCCCATGTTTTTGGCGCAAAAGTGCGAGCCGGCCACAAAAGAGGATGCTCAGATAGCGCAGGATTTATTAGATACACTTAGAGACAATATTGATCATTGCGTGGGCATGTGCGCAAACATGATTGGCGAGAGGAAGACGATTATTGCAATCGCAGCCGGCCCATTTCAGTTTGTAATGATTAATCCTGTCATCACCAAGAAAAAAGGAGAGTATCAAACGGAGGAAGGCTGCTTGTCCTTAGATGGAGTGAGACCATGCACCCGATATGAAGAAATAGAAGTGGACTTCCTGAATCAGAATTTTGAGCCTCAGCATGCCAAGTACACAGGCTTAACTGCTGAGTCGATTCAACATCAGATAGATCACTGTAATGGAATTGTAATATAAATCATACAAAAACGCCCAGGAGATTTCCTGGGCGAAAACTTTGTCTGATTATAGCATAGTAAGATACTTCTTATACTCGCTCTTAGGGATATCAAGTGTTTCCATAGCTTTTTCAGCAGAATACTTAAGATTCTTCATTAAAATATGAATGGTTTCTACTTTGTTTTCCTCAATACCTTCAAGTTTACCTTCAAGTCTACCTTCAAGTCTACCTTCTTCTTTACTTTTCCTCTCAATCTCCTGAACTGCCTTGCACATATTATAATCACCTTCCTTACTCTTGCGCGGGAGCCTAAGCGAAGCGTAGTCACGCATCAGCTCAGCCGTCTCCCGAGAAATGTGCTGAAAAGCCTCATTACTCTGCACCAGATCCTGCAGCTTCTCATCGCTGTTGCGCGAATTAAGCAAAGAGAAGAGCAGACCCAGCTCTGTCTTGTATTCTGGAAACTCGTCCCTATCGATGATAGAAAACAGGTTAATATCATAATCGTTAATTAATGGTAACATACCCGAGGGTATTTCCGCTAGCATTTCTTTCAAAGTCACCGGCCCATCCCAGGGCTCCGAACCCCAGTAAAGAGTCACCGTAATCACGGGCGTGATGGTCTCGCCCTTGCCAATCCCAGACAAAAAAGCCCCTGACCCTCGCTTGCTCCTCTTAGCCCGCTGAGTCACCTGGCTGTTGTACGCCAGCGCATCGTAAAGCATGTTCCTGACGGGCATGGCGTAGTGTACATCACTCTGATTCTCAATGCCAAGCACCGCAAAAAGGGCCGTATCATTTCGCATAATAACAGCATTCTTAAGAATATCCCTAAACTTCTGAACCATCGTAGCGTCCTGCCCACTGGCATCCGGCAGGTTGGCAAGCATGGTGGAATCCAACTCCTTCAGCGTGGTCCAGTCAATCTTATCCTCCCCATTAACAATCAAACCATTGAAAAAATCCGCAAAAACCTCAGGTCTTTGCATGTACTGCTTTGTTCTGATATCTCGTTTTCCCATTGTATAGCTCTTTTCTGTATTACTTGCGGCGGCCGGGAGTCCGCCACAAGGATAGTGTAGCACAACAAATCAGAACATACAAGCGAAAAGTGTTCGATAAAGTGTTCGAATTTCGATACAATCCATTTTTATTATGGTACCATTCCTAGCAGCTCGCTCCGCTCGCAGGTCTGCCCGAGCTCCACAGACCACTCGTTGGCGCGAGCAAGGAGGGATTAAAATCGGCTTCGCCGAAAAAAATTTTTAAAAAATGGAAAAAAACGAAAAATTTTTTTGAATTATATATAGAGAGAACTATATAGAACGTAAAAAATATATGTTAAAAATCAAGGAGGAAAAAGATGAGTAATAAAGAAGATAAAATTAAAGAATTAGAGGCTCAAATAAAGTTTAATAATAAGGGCATAGAAAATTTGAACAAGGAAATTATAGATATTTTTAAAGATAAAATTGTGGCTGTGAGAGATATTTATGGAAATATTTATGATAAAAATGTTTTTGTTGATGAATTGGAAAATTTTAATCCAAATTATCTAAACATGTTAACATTTGAATTAAAGGAAGATCATGGTATATTTAGTGAAGAGCAAGTGGCGATAAAAGACAAAATAGCTAAGTATATAAAGCAAAAAGGAGAAAATACAAAACTTTCGCGTGATAAGGAAAAACTACAAAATGAATTAAAAACAAAAAACGTTGAGATTGTACATGAGCCTGTAAAGGAAATTACTAAGGAAAAAGTACAGAAGACTACAAGTGAAAAATCAACAGGATTCATGAAAGATGCTCGGGATTCAAATAGAAGTCGTGTAAAAGATAGTGTAGGTTCGAGCAATGCAGGACAGGCAAAAACCAATCAAGGTTCGAGCAATGTAGATCAAGTAAAAATCGAGGATATTGATACATATCTTGAAAATGAAATAGTATTACTTCAAATAATGAAAGCGCAAAGAAATGAGTTCAAAGACCAACAGGAAGAGAAATCAATTACTGAAACTATAGAAAAATTAAATTCATTCAAGAATGAAATATCTGATAAGAGAGATGTATCAGAAATTAATAAAGAGTGCCGAGATAGATTTAGGGAAATTGAGTCGGAAATTAAGGGGCATATTAAGAAAGATAGAAATCTGCTTCAACATCTATATGAAAAAGAAAGATATTTTGGAAAAAAAGATAATTATAAAAGAGCATATGAGGTCGCAGATATTGGAGGGAAGTATGATAAGTCAAATTATGAATTTAATATATATACTAACCCGCTAGAAAATATTAAAGAAAAAAATAATGCTATTGACAGTCTGATAAATTTGAAGCTAGATAGTAAAAAAGAATTTGAACTTGGATATTTATGGAATGAAAATAATAGTCCCGATAAATATTATGTTCCAAATAAGAGTGTAGAAGCCAAGAATAGTTGCCATAGGAAGATTAGTAATTTTATGAAAAAAATAAAAAAGCCTTTTGTTCAATGTAAGGGAAGATAGTAAAGCAATTTGATGACAATAAATAGACATAACAATTTCCACACACATAAACAAGACTTATAGAAGATGTAGGCTGCCCCAATCGGGCAGCCTTATTTCATACTAAACCCTCGTCAAAATCAAAACCTAATGTTAAAATAATCCCTAGTTCCGTAAATACGAATTTACCCAAAGGAGGACCCATCATGAACCCAAAACCCACCAACTGGCGCCTAACCGCCCAAATCCTGGCCCTGGCCCTTGCCGCGGTCATTTCCTTCGCCGCCATCTCCAAAAACGTCACCAAACTTCCGGTGTTTAACACCTCCGTCACCACCCTAGAGGACTCCAAATCCAAGGTCATGGCCATCTCGGCCTCATCCCTGGCTCTGTCCTTCGCCATAACCCTGCTGCCCGACGACTACGCCACCCCGTTGGCCGACTCCCTGGCAGATCTTAACAAGTACTTCATCCTCATCCTGGGTGTGGTCTTCTTCGAAAAGCTCCTGCTGACCGTAGGCGTGCCAGCGGTGTTCCGCTTCGTCATCCCTGTGGCCTGCATCCTGATGCTTGCCTACCTGGCCACCAGGCGCCGGCTGCTCAAGACCATCGCCATCAAGGTGTTCGCCCTGTCCGCAGTGCTCATCCTCATCGTGCCAGCCTCCACGGCCCTGTCCCAGGCGGTGTGCAGCGACTCCCTGCAATATGTAAACGAAACCATCGCCGAGGCCGACAAAAGCGCCGACCTGCTAAATGACAGCGACGAAGACCAGCTCCAAAACGGCAGCTTCTTCGACAAGGTGTCCCACCTGTTCGACACCGCCGTAAGCAGCATCAAGGACCTCATCGACTACTACAAGAACCTCATCAAAAAGTTCATCAACGCCGTAGTGGTCCTCATCGTAGCCGACTGCGTCATCCCGGTGGTGACCTTCGCCGTGTTTGTGTGGTTCATCAACCAGCTGTTCCAGTTCAGCAGCTTCAACAGGGCAGCGAACCCAATCAGCATCGCAACCAACAAAACAAGCAACCCAAACAACCCAACAAGCAACAACCCAACAAACAACCCAAAAGACACCACAAGGGAGGCCACCAATGAGCAATAAATTCTTCAAAACCCTAAGCGCCCTGCTGGCCCTGGCCATCATCGCCGTGGCCCTCATATTCAGCAGGCAAAAGTTCAACCCCTTATCCGCCTACGACGACGGCATCGACAACATCGACCCCGACACCATCAAGCTTGGTGGCAGAGTCCGTGTGTCATTTTCCGACGTCATCCTCTCCAAGGCCAACGAGACCAGAAAGCTTGTGGTCTATGAGCAGGAGGGCACCGTCAAGGTCAACGTGGAGGATAGGGTTATTGAGCAGCTGGACATAGACCTGCTCAAGAAAAACCAGGCCATCACCTACAGTGCAACAGGCCATTTTGTAGTGGATTTAGATGAGCTTAAGGCCGCCAACCTCATTGACGACCCAGAGGCAGGCACACTTACCATCAGGATTAACCATCCACATCTTGACTCCATTGATATCGACCCAAATGACGTCAAGATAGGAGCAAAAGAGGGTGGATTTTTAGCTCTGGGAGAATTAAAGCTTTCTCTACAGGACTACAATGAAATTGAAAAAGAACTGCACAAGAGATTAAATGACAAATTCAACACATCTGCAAACGGCCAAAAGGCAGATGACCTTGCTCTTGCTGCAGTATATAAGATATATCAGCCAATCGTAAATGCGGTAAATCCTAATTACACCTTAAAAATCGAATTCATTAATTAATATTATTATGGTACCATTCCTAGCAACTCGCTCCGCTCCCAGGTCTGCCCGAACTCCACAGACCACTCGCTGGCGCGAGCAAGGAGGGATGGTAATCGGCTCCGCCGATGAAGGGACTGCCTAGCGGCAGTGCTATTTGACGATAATGAATAGACATGATAATATGTATATACAAAAAAGGTGCTACCGATAGATGCATTGAACCCCAAATGTTAGACATTAAATTCTAACAGGAGGGGTTTTTTATATGCAAAAAATTAGTTACGAAGATAAGTGTAAAGTAGTATCTATGGTTTTAGATGATGGGTATTCATATCTAAAAGCGGGAAGAACCATAGGTGTAAGCAAAACAACTGTTATGGGATGGGTTAGAATTGTAAAAGAGCATGGATATGCAAAGCTTGAAACACCTAAGAGATCATATTCAGGTGAATTCAAGTTAAGTGTGTTAAAGTATATTAAAGAGAATCATTGCTCTTTGCATGAAGCTAGCGCACATTTTAATGTGTGTCGTTCACAGATACAGCGGTGGGAGAAAAAGTATTATGAGAAGGGGGAAAGTGCATTAATGGAAGATGGTAGGGGACGGTCTTCTAAAATCAGGAAACCACGGACACCTGTTGATTTGAACCAGGATTTATTAAAAGAGTTGGAATATCTTCGCATGGAGAATGAATACTTAAAAAAACTCAATGCCTTAGTTCAGAAAAGGGAAAACCAGAGTTATACGAAAAAGTAGAAGTCATCAGAGAACTAAGGCAGAAGTACCCATTGATGGCATTATTAAGATGCGCAGGTATACCTCGCTCAACATACTATTATTATGAAAAGAAAAAAGCTCAAGATAAACACAGGGATTTAAAAAAGCATATTACTAGAATTTTTAATGAAAATAAAGGTCGATATGGATATAGAAGGATTACAATTCAGTTACGAAATGAAGGCGTTACTGCTAATCATAAGTTAGTACTTAAACTTATGAATGAGTTAGGGCTTCATTGTAAGGTAAAAAGAAAAAAATATAAATCCTACAAAGGAGATATTGGAAAAGCTGCTGATAATGTTCTTAACAGAATGTTCAAAGCTGACCGACCAGGGGAAAAATGGACTACTGATGTATCAGAGTTTTCAATTACAGCAGGGAAATTGTACCTTTCACCAATCTTGGATATGTTCAATGGCGAGATAGTAAGCTATCATATAGGAAAAAGCCCTAATTTCAGGCAAACAATGGTGATGTTACAAGATGCTCTGAATACTAATTTAAATATTACCGGTTTAATTATGCATTCTGATCAAGGTTGGCAGTATAGACAGAATGAATATCAAAACATACTCAAAAAAGCTGGTATTATTCAAAGTATGTCACGAAAAGGAAATTGTTTAGATAATTCAGTAATGGAAAATTTTTTTGGATTAATGAAAAGCGAAATGTTTTATGGAGAGGAAAGTCGTTTTAAGTCTCTTGATGAGCTAGAACTTGCAATGAGAGACTACATAGAGTACTATAACAATGAGCGAATTAAGCTTAGATTGAGAACTTCTCCTGTGAAATATAGAGAAGAATTTCAAAAAAATGGAGCTTAATTCTTGGGTGGCTACTGTCTAACATTTGGGGTTCGTCTCATAGACGGTTAGCCGAGTAAAAGATTAGTTTTTAATAACCGCTCAAGTTTCTCAGGCTTTGGGGCGGTTATTTTTGTGTCTTGGAATCATGCTTGCCACGCACGTAACCAAGACTATAGAAAGTCGCACACAGTCCAATGACTGCAATAAGGTCAGTGGTTGATAGCATACGCAAGTCCTCCATTGAAGATTTCTCCCAGAGGGAGATTGAAATCTCTATATTAACGGAGGTCACAGTCCTCCGAGAGAAGGACTAACCGCCTACCGAAAATGGTAGCACCGAATAATATGGTATCGAAAGTATGTTTGCATGTCAATATAAAAAATAAGAACAAGAAAAGATGATAGAAGCGTATTGCCGAAATAACAATTTATGAGAAATAAAACACTAATTACCTCGTCATCAGATTCAATTTAGTCATTTTGGGTGTATATGACTAAATTAAAATTTTTGATGACGAAATTAAAAGGAAGGATTGTAATCGGCTCCGCCTATAGAGAAGGATAGTACGCCTTGCTTTTGTAAATATGGTAAAATTGAAATAGTTTTATTGGTAGTATTTGTAAAGGAGGGGTATTCATGAAGGAAGTGAGAGATGCGATTGTTGGCGGTGCGTTAGTTATTAGTGGTTCTATTTTGTTTGGTGCAATAGGGATTATACAGGCACTTTCAAGTGGTATGCATGTTTTCAATATAAGAAGTTTACTTCCAATAATTGGTATAATAGCGATAATCATTTTCTTTGCTGGAATATTAAAAATTTTAGATACAAAATCTAAAGAATGATAACTTTCAAATAAACACGGGACTATTTAAGTCCCGTGTTTATTTATTATTTGCATGGGTTATATATATACTTATAGCCCTAATAAATGGTATAATCTTAACCATAAATATTACGGGTATTTAAAGGGGTAGTATATGAGTGGAAAGCTTGTTAGAGATAAGATTCCAGAGATAATACGTGGGGCAGGAAAAGAGCCTATTACAAGAGTGCTCAATCAGGAAGAATATCTCTCAGAACTAGATAGAAAGCTTGATGAAGAAGTGGCTGAATATCAGTCTGACAAGTCTTTAGAAGAGATGGCTGATATTTTAGAGGTAGTATATGCTTTGTGCGAGGCAAGAGGCTACTCTATAGATGAATTAATGGCAGTGAAGCAGAAGAAACGAGATGAACGTGGGGCTTTTGCGGACAAGATTTATTGGGAAGGCAATAAGTCTTAGGGGGAGTTTATGAGTCATTTGTTGGAAAATCAATCTGGATTATTCATTGAAGGAGACTATTACAACACCCTTGATGTAAATGGATTTTCTTTGATGCTTAAAGATCCTTCATATTGTTATAAATTCTATTGGCTGGAGGCAATCGTCCAGCTTATTTCCCGAGACGTAAAAGAGACAACTTTTAACGAAATAATCAATGAGATGATTTGCTATGCATGGTATACTGTGCTTGAGTTTCACGTGCATTTGAGCGGCATGATGGAAGGAGAAGTGCGAGACGGTTTGGAAAGAGCTGTGCTTCTTTTAAAAGAACTTAGCGATTTGCCATCAAATGCCAGTAAAGTTGAGATAAGAAACGAGATTCGAAAATACGATAAAGAACTTAAGATATATAAGGATCAACTAACAAAAAATGTGCCTTATAGAGCATTAGCTGGATTCTTTAATAACGCAAATGCGAATATAGACTGGAACAAAGTAAATGTATTAATTAAATATACAAATCTATTGATGGAAACTAACCCTTTGCCATATAGATTTGGTGAATCGAGTAGTATTAATCGCGAAGTCTATTTCAATGAGCATTGGATAAAGCTTATTCAGGATAATATGGTTTCAATATTAGGATGGATACAGTTTGAAAAAGTGAAGTGGTTACAGAATAACAATCCTGAAGTGCCTGGACTAGTATATAAATTGGCACCAATGGATGAAAAGATGCGTAAACTTAATCAAGTCCGTAAGCTGTGGAAGAGCATCATTAAAATACAACCAATTAAAGATGTATTTAGTGGTAGACCTGTGATAGATGGTGGATATGATATAGATCATTTTATACCGTGGTCATTTGTGATGAATGATGAGTTATGGAACCTTATGCCAATGGATTCTTCCCTTAATTCATCCAAGAGCAACAAGTTGCCAAACTGGGAAGCATACTTTGGAAAGTTTGCAAACAACCAGTTTATCTTATATGGAATGATACACGATGATAAAAAGCCTGTGATTAGACAGCAGTACGAAAAATGTTTTAAAGACAATCTGCATTCCATATGGGCTAATCAAGAATTGTATCGTAAGGGTAATTCAAAGGAAGAATTTTATAATATTTTAGAGAAGAATATGCAACCGGTTTATGATAGCGCAAGGAGACAGGGGTATCAGGTATGGTAACCAACTATACCAATTGGGGAAAGGCAGAATATAAATGTTCAAAATAATAGATGGAGATTTTAAGAATAATAAATTTAGCGACGAGGAATTTCTAGATAATTGGCCGATGCTGTATATTTTGGAAAATGGTAAGCAGGCGTATATTGGTGAGTCTAATCATGCAAAGACTAGAATGACTCAGCATGCAACGAACGAAGAGAAAAAGATTTTTGATAAAGTCCATTTTATTTATTCTAAGCTATTTAACCAGTCGGTAACATTTGATTATGAGTCAAAGCTGATTCAGTATATTGTTGCTGATGAAATGTTTCAGGTTACTAATAAGAACTCTGGAATTGCGGATAAGCAGTATTATCAAAAGAAAGATTATGATGCAAAGTTTGAACAATTATGGCGCAAGCTACAGAGAGAAAAACTGGTTAAGCATTCATTAGAAGAAATTGAGAATTCGGATTTATTTAAGTACTCACCATACAAGGAATTGAATGATAGTCAAAGAAACGCTGTGGATGATATTTTAAATAAAATTAAAAACGGTGAGGCTGAAAGAATAGTTGTTAATGGTATGCCTGGAAGTGGAAAAACAATTGTAGCAGTCTATCTTTTGAAATACTTGGCTGATAGTCCAGAATATGAGGACAAGAAAATTGGATTTGTGGTTCCGCAGGTTTCACTACGAAAGACTATGAAAATGATATTTAGAAGTATATATGGTCTTTCACCTAATCAAGTTCTTTCGCCATCAGAGATTACAAAAAAGAAATATGATATTTTGCTAGTTGATGAGGCACATCGTTTACATCAGTACAAGAATATATCTTATATGGGTACATTCAAGAAGAACTGTGAGCAACTGGGGCTCACAACAGATGCAGATGAACTCGATTGGATTATAAAACAATCTGACTGTACCGTTATGTTTTATGATTGCGAACAAGTCGTGGGTCCATCGGGAATAAATGTCGAGCGGTTTGATAATAAAATGGATAGCTCGTTCCCAAAGAGCTTGATTTCTTATTATACTTTGTTTACTCAAATGCGAGTGCAAGGAGGAAACGATTATATTGAATTTGTGAAACAAATACTTTATGCCAGATGTAATCAGAAGTTTTATTCAGATAAATATGAATTAAAGTTATATCTAGACTTTTCTAAATTTGTAAATGAAATGTATTTAAAAGAAAAAGAGTATGGATTATCTCGTATGGTTGCAGGATATGCTTGGCCGTGGATAAGTAAAAAGAATGCCGAGTTAAAAGATATTGATATTCAAGGGATTAGAAGAAAGTGGAATCATTGTACAGAGGGATGGGTTCATACTGACGAGGCAATTGATGAGGTCGGATGTATTCATTCGATTCAAGGATATGATTTAAATTACGCGTTTGTCATTTTAGGTGAAGACATTTATTTTGATGATGTAAATAACCAAATAAAAGTTAATTCTGATAAATACTTTGATCAAAATGGAAAGCGTACAGCGTCCGAACAGGAATTGCTAGAGTATATAAGAAATATATATTATGTTCTTTTGACTCGTGGTATTAAAGGCACATATTTATATGTATGTGATGATAAACTAAGAAAATATTTAATGAATTACGTAGAAATTGTAGATTAGGAGAAAGAGTCGTTATGAAACCAGAGACTATTAAAGAAGTACTGAAATTTAGGGATGACAGAGATTGGAAGCAGTTCCATAATCCAAAAGATTTGGCGATCTCTATATGTCTGGAGGCGTCTGAATTATTAGAAGTATTCCAGTGGAGTGGGGCTGAGTTAGACGCAAAGGGGAAAGAAGATAGAATAAAAGAAGAGCTGGCTGATGTATTAAATTACTGCATACTCATGGCGGATGCTTATGGTTTTGATATGGATAAAATTGTTCTTGATAAGATGAAGGATAATAATACAAAGTATCCAGTTAATAAGGCTAAGGGTAAGAGCAATAAGTATAGTGAACTGTAAAAGTATGTTGTCAGAACAGTTCGAAAATTAACATTATTTAGAAATTGTCGCAATACTAATCATATAGCTACTAAATAGCTATATTAACATGTAGAACGTAAGAACTTAGTATGAGAGATAATTTTTGCGATGAAGCAGCGGATTATTATCAGAAGAGGCTTAATGGACCTGAGATAAATGCTATGGAGTCAGAACAAGAATCCCAAAATGAGCAAGTGCCTATAATCCTAAAGCTTTTAAAGAAATTGATAAAGAAATAATAGTTTCGCCGATAGGATTTTACAAAAATATTATGATACTGGAGTGACATGATTTTGAGTGCAAGAAAAGGTGTAGCGAAGCATAAACGAGAGGTAGAGCTAAAGAAGATTAATGATGCTAAAAGAGAAAAACTAAACGAAAAGATTTGCAATGCATTATATATAGGTGTTCAACTAGCAGCATGTACGATTACAAATATTATTATTGGAAGGCTGGCAATGCCAGCTGAAGGCAGTAACAAGGCATCACTTCCTAATGAAGTTTTTGCATGGCTGGCGATTCTTGTTATTTGTAGTCTCATATTTGAGTTACCATTGAACCATAAAATGAAAGATGAAGTAACAACTAAAGATATTATGCACGATTCAATAAAAGGAATTGCCTATTATCTGATGGCTGCTATTGTGGGAATTGTAAGTGCAGGATTTTTAAAACCACTTGATAGAAATTTTTGGAGTAATGTTTTAGTTTACGCAGTCTATATTGTATTTTACTTTGTAAGCGTTTTTACGGTTTGCGGTATTGTTTCGGCTGGAAATAAAGTGGCTAAATCATCTAGAAAGCATAAGATTAGCCCGTTGTTGGCTGAGATTATTATTGCGATAATTTTTGGTGCTGCATTTATGGCCATAGTATATTGGATTTTAAAGTAATATAAGAAGTTAAGAGGTGTTCTTATTTAGGGACATCTCTTTTTGTTATCATTATTATAGCTAGAAAACCAGCGGGCTAGCGGGTTATGGTAGTTATGCAACTTATCAGTTGGAGGTGATTTGCTTATGGATGAAATCATCAAGAATAAGAACTCTTCCTTTGAACGGTACAAGAATCTATTGTTAGCACGAGATGCCTATAAGAAGGAAGCATTTATCATTGAGCGTGAGTACACATGTAAGTTTGGCGATTTAATTATCAAGGTTTTTGAAAAGAAGCTAGAGTGTGTTCGCAAAAAGAAGACCATTGAGTATTTCCAACGCTCCATTAACCAAGGCTTAGTAGTAGACGCTAATGCACTTCAAGCATATGTTGATGACATCATGGAAACCCTTAATCAGCAGCTTGACGACATGATTGAGGACAATAACAACGCCAAGAATAAGGGGACCATAAGCGAGGCTGAGCTAATGGAAGTCAAGAAGCTCTATCACAAGATGGTTAAGAGCATTCATCCGGATATTAATCCTATGGTTAATGAGTCTGATGAGCTTCAGGCATTATGGAACAATATAGTCAAAGCTTATAAGTGTAATGACTTAAAATATCTCAAGGAGCTAGATTTGCTTTTTGATATTGTAGTACAGGAGAATGGTTTTGATGAGCTAGAAATAGACATTCCAGATATTGATGATAGGATTGCAGCCCTTATGGCTGAGATAGAGCGTATCAGGACTACAGATCCATACATGTACAAATTTATTTTGCTAGACCCTGACTCTATTAGACGCAAGAATCAAGAGCTTATAGATGAATATCAGGAGTATGAAGAGTACAGTAATCAGTTAGAGGAACTTCTTGAAGGTTTTATTGAGAAAGGAGTGACTTTTAAATGGGAAATGAATTAATCCAAAAGAAGACAGATGCTATATCGGTTATAGAAAATCATGAACTTGGTGATATCTTAAAGCCTCTGATAAGTGAGATATATTTATTTGATTCATTTATAGCAGGTACCACTCATTTAGAGGATACTTCTGTAGTTGGCCAAGTACAGGTTGGGGATTCTCTTGTGCTTAGACGTGAGGATAACAAGTACGACGAGAACGCCATCCTCATTTTAAATGGAGATGACAAGAAGCTGGGCTATGTCCCTGAAAAGGACAACTTAGTTTTTGCAAGGCTTATGGATGCAGGCAAGATTCTTAAAGCCAAGGTCACGGACATAGAGCAGATAGGTACATTTACTAAAATTGGTGTTGGGATTTATTTAGTGGATTTATAGGAAAAGATTATGGATTTTAATAAAGATTTAAAGGAGAAATCAACTAAGGAGATATTCGAAGAGTTTTATAATAAGCCATTTGAGGAAATTACTGCAGAGGATATAGGCGAGGGCGAAGTAATAGATTGGGGGCCTGATGTTGGTGGTGAAATCATCGAGGATGACTAGTTGATGGCCGTTACATGAATAATCACAATTTGATGCTAGAATGACAATACGTGTCAGCATTTTTTATCGGCGAAGCCGATTATAATCCCTCCTTGTGAGCGAAGCGATTGGTCTGTGGAGTCGGGCAGACCTGGGAGCGTAGCGAGCTGCTAGGAATGGTACAATAAAAAGCTTTTTAGTGGTAGAATATACCCATATCAATGTTTGAAAGGAGAATAAGATTATGAGATTTTTAGGAAACTTGATATGGATTATTTGCGGCGGACTTTTAAGTGCAATTGGATGGTGGCTTGCGGGCATCCTTTGGTGCATCACTATAATTGGCATTCCTGTGGGGCTCCAGTGTTTTAAGCTGTCATCATTATCTTTAAATCCATTTGGTAAGGAAACAGTTGGCGATGGTAGCGCAGTTTCATTCATACTTAATATCATATGGTTTTTCGTATCCGGGTTAGAGCTTGCCCTTGGCAATTTGATTATTGGAGTGCTGCTTTGCTGTACAATAATTGGTATTCCTTTTGGCAAGCAGTTTTTCAAGATTGCAAAGCTTGCCCTTGCGCCATTTGGGCAGAGCATAGTTAAAGTTGATTAAATATGGGTGGATGTAAGAATATTAATGTGGTTTTACATTGGTGGTGAGCTAAATATTGAGGAGTAAATCTATGGATTATCGCAAGCAGTGGGCTAGGAGCTGTGATGAACTGGTGCAGGTTATTCGAAGCCTTGGTTTTCCGGATGAATTGGGAGTGCAGATTGCCAAGATGCTTGGCAGTCCCAAGGCAATGCAGCGGATGATAGGATACTTATCTTACGAAAAGCCTAGGTCGGCTGAGCTTATAGTGGATGAGGCTCTGGCTATTTGTAGCGAGATAGACGCATGGAAGGAAAAGAAGGCCAGCCAGGAGGCCAATGCCAGGTACAATGAGGTGCTGAACTATGGGTTTGGAGAGGAATAAACCGTCCAGAGGGCGGTTTTATTTTTTGCATTTTCATGCTATAATATTAACAAAATGTTGATGGAACAACATTTTGGGTGTCGAAAATGTTGATAGAATAACATTATGCGCATACAAAATGTTGATGATACACGATTTTGGTGATGTTTTGATGCGTGAGGTGCATTATGTTAAGGAGAAAAGCAACTGTTTCAATTGAAAAATGGGCTAAAACCAAGAATAAAAAATGCCTTGTTGTTCAGGGGGCCAGACAAACTGGCAAGACATATGTAGTAGAGCGGTTTGCCGAAGCAAACTATGATGAGATTCTTGAGATTAATTTCAAGGAGATGCCTTCTGCAGCTGAGATTTTTTCAGGTGATCTTAAAGTAGATGATATGGTAACGGCGTTACACTTTAGATTTCCGGAAAAGGTCATATCTCCAGATAAGACATTAATATTTTTGGATGAGATACAGGAGTGTCAGGAGGCTATTACATCATTAAAGTTTTGGGCAATAGATAACAGATTTGATGTCATTGCTTCGGGTTCGCTGCTTGGGATTGACTACAAGCGCGCGTCTTCCTATCCTGTAGGTTATGTTGATTATTTGAGAATGTATGGCTTGGATTTTGAGGAATTCCTTTGGGGAATGGGCATTAGAGATGACATGATAGATACTATCAGGGGTTACATTGATGCCAAGACTGTTATTCCAGAGTCGATTAATTCTCAAATGATGAATTTGTTTAGATTATACATAGCAACAGGTGGCATGCCTGAAGTTGTGCAAAGGTATATAGATACCAAGGATTTTAGAGAGGTAGATATGGTACAACGTAGCCTCTTACAAGGTTATCAATACGATATAGCTCACTATGCCAAGGCAGAGGAGAAGGTTAAGGCTGAAAAATGTTATCTCACTCTTGCCAGACAGCTTTTAGATAAGGAGAATCATAAATTCCAGTACAAGGAGATTGAAAAGGGAGCTAGAGCTCAAAAATATTATTCGAGTATAGATTGGTTGTTGCGTGCGGATATGATTCATCTATGTAAGGCTGTAACTGATATTAGATATGATTTAGATGATTACAGCCGTGAAGATTTTTTTAGGGCGTATACAACGGATTTATCATTGTTGATTTCTCTAAAAGACTATTCATTGAAGCAACATATTGTTGAAAATACATTATCTGGTAATAGCAAAGGCGGCTTATACGAGTGTGCTATCGCTGATGTTCTTCACAAGAAAGGTTATCAGCTATATTTTTACAGGAATGAAAGCACCAGAAGAGAGATAGATATTATTATTCAAAAAGATGGGCAGGTAGTTCCAATAGAGGTGAAGAGCGGCAATACTAAAGCAACATCCCTTAATTCGCTAATAAAGAAAAACAAAGAAATCACTTATGGATACAAATTTATCGATGGAAATGTTGGAGTTAGTGATGATGGGATAATAACTTTGCCATTATATATGGCTGCATTTATATAAAAGAAAGGCCCCTTAAGCATTTTGGAGAACTCCTTTGTGCTTAAGGGGATATATATGAGTTATATTTAGGGGAGGGGGCTAAGTTAATATATTTAGAAGACTTCTAACTGTGGAAATTAAATGTGCAGTTAGAGTCTAGCTAAATCTTTTTACTGTACTCTTTGTACACATACATCTTCAAGAACAAATACATTGAAGTTTCTTGGAGATGGTCTAAATGTATAAGTAATATTTATATTAGTCTTATTTCTATCGTTGTAGTTATAGGTTAGTTCTTTGCAACAAGTTGAGTCGCATGTAAGTGCAGCCTCACCAAGGGTAGGGCGCTCAATATTTCTAACCTCATCTATAGTAGAACCTGCATGAATACCATTTGCCATCTGGAAAGGTCCACTTACGGAGTAATTGAGCATACAACTCTGATTGTTTACAGTGTTGTAAATAAACTCAACACGGTAGCTAGCTCCATTGTTATCATTGAAGGAATCAGTTAATCTGTTATGGTCTGTTCCTGCGTAGGCAATATCCTGATCGAATACTGGAAGTGGATCAGTAGTCTGGTTGTAAGTTTTGGTAATGTCAAGACTTCTAGTCTTTTTGCCAATAGGCATATTTACTGTACCAGGGACTGGAGCAGAAGTAGCTCTTCGTGTGCCCTTTGAAGAGCGCGCCATAGCTGTTGTCTCTACTGTAGTAGTCTTTTTAACAACAGTGTTGCTGTTAGATACTACGCCGATTCCTGTGGATGCAATAACAATTGCAGTGATTAATATAGTTACAATTTTCTTCTTCATTACATTATTCTCCTTTTATATCAATATATTTCTCCCTACTATTTTTCTAAATCAACTCTAGTTACTCGATAGCTGTCTAACAAGAGTGAGTGTGAATTAGAATCAATTGTAAAGTAAAGAACATATCTAATGTTGTCTTTGTTGAAAATCATTTCTGCAGAGTCGTTACGGTAATACTTAATCTCAGCTTTACCAAGTGTTGACTCATATTTGTCGCGGACCTGATCAAGTGAATCACCGCGTGCAGTTCCATCCTCTAAGAGAAAATGGTTTCCGCCAACCTGAAATTCTCCCAATTCAAGATTTCCGGAAGGTGCCTTATCAAAACACAATGTTATATAGTTTTGACCATACTTATAATCATTTACTACTGATTTGCCGTTAGCAACTGATGATGGGTCCTGCTTTGATAATTTTAAGTGGTCGCAAATATCTGCATAACCTGTGTAAATTCCAATACTATATGGTGCATTAGAAGCATCTGTTAACCTAATCGTACATGGTTGAGAAGCGCTTGTCTGAGCGCCAGTTGTAGGTTGTGCAGTACCAGTTTGCTGAGGAGCAGTTGATTGTGTAGATGTTGTTGTGCCTGCAGCATTATTTATTGCGTTTGTTACATGCTGTGCACCACTTGGATGATTGGTGTTTGCAGTCACACCACTTGATGTAGCTGGTGGAGTAGTAGTAATAACTGCCTCCTCAGAATCAGATGCTGTCTGAGCACCGTCTGCAGTTGTAGGATTAGAAGTTGTCGCGTTAGGTGAAGCTGTATTATCAGCTGCTGAAGTTGCTCCTGAAGTTGCTGCTGCAGTTGCTCCTGCAGTTGCTGATGCAGGGGCTGCTGATTGCTCTGTAGTTATTTCAGATGATTCTGTATGTGTTTCATTGTTATTTGAAAGTTTGGCTGCTCCGAAGCCAATTCCTGCTGCTGCAACAAGTGCTGCAGCAATAACCATAATTACCTGTTTGTTTTTCATATATTATTCTCTCCTTTCATCGTTCCCTTTCGATGATGATATAGTTGTAACATAAATGAAATATTTTTACAATAGAAAAATGTAATAATTTATGATTATTTAATAATTATGTAATATTATTTTAAGAGAGATTCATGAAAAAATGCAGTAAAATAGGGACGTTGCGATGTTTATATTCAAGAAATAGAAGAGTAGGCTATTTATAATTATATGTGTCACAAATATTACAATAACCTTTTTGTGTTTCAAAAATTTGAAAAATTAATAGATGTATCTTAATTATTACTCTACGGAAAATAGAGATTATTTATTGAATGTAAAATAATTATATATAAAAAAAGAAGACGACCATAATGTGATCGTCTTCTCAGTATATATAAATTATATTTAAGGGAGGGCTGGTTTAGTAAAGGTAAGCGCGATACTGTGCTTCAAGCGCCTGGTTGTGTACTGTAATACTATCAAGAATATTAAAACTAAAATGATAATCGACACTGATAGGTGTACTACTATATTGTCTTAAGAATGTAATACTTGAGCTTCTATCGCAATGTTGGCCAACACGATTATCAGGCTGCTTACCTAGTATGTTAATTACATCCTCTTCGCAGGTGTCTCCATCAATAAATATGTTATCGTTATATTCATACGAAGGACCAGTGACTGAATAATTTACTAGTCTTGGATTTCCTCCAACAGAAGGATCATCAATGAAAGTCATGTCTAATCTTGTTTTTCCATTATTTAAAGTATAATAATAGCATTTAGGCTCATTTGCATTCTGAGTACAATAAGCGCAGCTAAGTGGAATATCAGCTACATATGAGTAGTCAGTACAAATGTTGATTGCATCATTGCCAAACACTACCTCTCCAGGAACTATAGTATTTACATCAATATTTGATGTTAGATTGACGTAACCATCGTCAGATCCGCCATAGCTCTTTGATACTGATGTTGCTTTTCCTGTTCCTTCAAGGTGACCCTGAATTCTATCTTTGTTGCCATTGCCACCTAATTTCTTTGCGCCTCCTGCTGAGACGATTCCGATTACAGCTGCGACAACTACAGCTGCTGCAATTGCAATAATTGCGATTTTCTTTTTCATATATTATTCTCTCCTTTCGACGTTGGCTGTTACCAACTTGATTTATTTTTATCATGACTGAAATAAAATTGCAAGCAAATATTAACTTTTTTAATAAATAATTAATATTTGCGTAACAATTTTAATTAAATGCTTATTAAATATGGGCATGTAGGGCTTTTTAATAAAGGCCATTTTTGATATTATTAATTTAAGTCGTAGAAGCGATTTCGGGGATAAAGGAGTAGGGGTTATGAGTAGATTAGGTGAACTACGCACGTACGTAGACAAGGAATTAAGTCTTTTGACAGACGATAACAAGCGTACGAACGCTACAGCACATTTATATGGAGTTTCTCTTGCAGCAACCATACTTGCTAAAAAGAGAGGGCTAGATGCGGAGTTGGCAGCTATGGCGGGGCTGCTACACGATTTGTATGCATATAAAAGTGGGTCATATGATGATCACGCACATTTGGGGGCGACTTTAGCTCGAAGCATACTTGAAAAATTGAACCTAACAGATATGGAAGAGACAGACACTATCTGTTTAGCGATATTTCATCATGACGACAAGCTAGAGATTGATTCACCTATGGACGAGCTGCTAAAGGACGCAGACGTAATAGACCATTGTTTCAAGGATTTGTCCAAGCCTATCAAGGTCAAGGAGCAAAAGCGCTTTGACGACCTCTGGGTGGAGCTTGGCATGGACAAGGTCAAGGCTGTATAGGCCAACAAGCAAAAGCATGTATTGATTATGGTAGAGGATATAGTAGTCCAGGATTTCCATAATCATTCCAAATCTTGAAAACTATATTTTTCTACCAAGTGAGTTCAAAGTTAGGGCTGCAGGTTCTGGATTATACGACTTGGACGTAACTTGATTTTGATTTCCATCTATTAATTTAGGTGGATGGTTTTTAAGATTAGGAGGACAAGCTTATGGCTTTAATGAGATTTGATTCTTATGCAAATGATGATGCCTATGCATATAATATTCTTAATGGTAGGGAATACAGAAATCTGGGAAGGCAGGTTTTGGTTGATTGTTCTATATTTGTGGGTGTGATAAATGGATATCTCCCTTCAGTAGCTGCAGCACGTTTCTATGAGTCAATAGTAGATATGGCCTTTGATTTTTCGGGTCAGTATATTAGGATTTCTGGAGACTATGCTAATTCAGAGACTTCGGTTAAGTCCTGTATTTCATTTCATATTGGTATGATTGCGGCGGAATTGTTGGCAAATATCTATTATGTGTCTGGACCGTTATATCATTTAAAAGACAATTTCCTTAATGTCACATTCTATAATAACAACCCAAGAAGGCCTGATTTCTTTGGAATTGGACCAAATAATCAAGCATATTTATTTGAAGCCAAGGGTACCGCGGGTAATTTCGTGTCTAATGACACCGTTCGTGAAGCTAAGCGGCAGTTGGCAGCAGTTGCAAGTGTTACCTTCAATGGGATAATAAATCCACCGGTTTTTGCTGCGGCTAATATTCGCAAATTTGTGACGGCAATGTCTTTTGATCAGGGCAATGCTGTTATATCACAAATTGACCCGGATGAAGTAAGCCCGGATAGTTACGATTTGGTTATTGATGCTGACAAAGCCATGGCAGATCACTACTGGCATGTGGTTAAGCTGATTAATAACAGCAAGTGCAAGGATTCTATCCGTGTTGGAGATAGAGTTTACATTGGCACATATATGCTTGATAAGTTCATTGGAATAGATGCTGACGTGTACGCTGCTTTAGGCGAGTACAGCCTGATTTTCCAATATGATACCTTTGAAGGCATGAATATTACTGGCATATATGATAGAGTCAATAAGGTGTTAGAAAGCATTAACGCATATACGGACTACATATCAAAGGATAACAACAATAGCTTTGGCGGCTTTGGTCAGGATTATTACCTGAGCCGAGATGGAGTCATAGTCAAATCAATGAATAATAATGACGCCCAATACGGCGCATAACTAGTTCAAGGAGATAGATACATGAAATTAGGCATTGCAGGAACTGGCAAGATAGTAGTGGATGCACTTTATGCAATGGAGCCCATAGAGGATATTAAGGTGCAGGCTATTTTTGCAAGGCCACACAGCAAGGACAAGGGTCAGACACTGGCCCGTGAGTACAACATACCTAACGTATATACGGATTATGATAAGATGCTGGAGGATGACGATGTTGACACAGTCTACATCGGCCTTATCAATAGCGTACATTTTGAATATTCCAAGCGTGCCCTATTAAAGGGCAAGCATGTCATAGTAGAAAAGCCCTTTGTAGGAAGCTACGCTGAGGCCAAGGAGCTTGCCGATTTGGCAAAATCCAAAGATTGCTTTATATTTGAAGCTATCACCGTGTTGCACAACCCGGTGATTGACAAGATGAAGGAGGCCCTGCCAAAGCTTGGCAATATCAGGATGATGCTTGCCAACTATTCCCAGTATTCCAGCCGTTACGACGACTATTTAAAGGGGCAGGTGGTTCATTCATTTGATCCAGACTATCTAGGGGGAGCCCTTAGAGATATCAATCTTTACAACATCCATTACGCCGTGGCCCTATTTGGCCCGCCTAAGGATGCCCACTATTATCCTAATATGGGCTTCAACGGAGTTGATATTTCTGGTACCCTAGTGTTAGAGTATGATGGATTTTCAGCAGTGTGCACCGGAGCTAAGGATTCGGACAGTTCCTGCTTTGTATCTATCCAGGGAGAAAAGGGGTATATGAAAATTGATGGTAAGCCAAACGTGGCTCCCAATTTATCCATCGTTTCCGTCAATCCAGACTCTACCGAGCTGGTAAAGGATTCAGCTGGAGCAATGGTGAGAGCAACCATCACTGAGCATTTTGAGCCAGACCTAGTACATCACCGCATGACACAGGAGTTTAATGTTTTTTCAAGAATCATAAGTCAAAAGGACTACCAGGCTGCGGAGACCTATTTACAGGAGTCCCTGGAAGTCATGAAGGTTGTTGATTTATGTGTTAGGTAATGCTTATGAGACGATTAGAAGTATTTTTAGGGAGTTTTATTGTTGTGTGTTTGGTATGCCTGGGCGTCATGGTCTTCAATGATACTATACCTGTATCATCCAAAGACTCTGAGCCGGAGCAGGTTAAGGCTAAAGAGCTAGAGCAGGAGACAGCGTCTGAGGAGCCTGTTATTTCAGAGGAGGCTGATGAGGTGGTTGTTACCGAGACAGAGGAGACCACCAAGTCTAAGTCTGTTGATGCCGAGAATCACATAGTCTGCATCGATGCCGGACACCAGCAAAAGGCCAACATGACCAAGGAGCCAATCGGCCCTGGTTCCAGCAAAAAAAAGCCTAAGGTTGCCGGAGGAACTAGAGGCGTAAAGTCTGGTCTTATGGAGTATCAGTTGGCTTTGGATATTTCCCTAAAGCTTCAAGAGGAGCTTGAGAGCCGAGGCTACACAGTTGTCATGGTTCGCACCACCAACGATGTAGACATCAGCAACAGCGAGAGAGCTGCAATCGCCAATGAGGCAGGGGCAGATGCTTTCGTCAAGATTCACGCTGACGGCTCAGATATATCATCTGTTCACGGGGCAAGCGCCCTTTGCCAGACAGCCGACAATCCATACAATGGCAATCTTCACGACGAAAGCTACGCACTTTCTGAGTGTGTCCTCGACGGAGTGGTTTCAGCCACCGGCTGCAAGAAGCGCCAGATTATCGAGACTGACGGCATGACCGGTATCAACTGGAGCAATGTTCCTACCACCATCATCGAGGTGGGTTACCTCACCAACAAGGATGAGGACGCCAAGCTTAACACCGACGAGTACCAGACCAAGATTGCCCAGGGTATTGCTGATGGAATCGAGGCTTACTATCAGAAGTAATAGGAGTTAAACTAATGGAACGTAAAGATTTGGCAGTAGAATATAAGCACGGTGGATGTAACTGTGCACAGGCGGTTCTTCTCGCCTTCAAGGATGAGCTTAATCTCTCAGAGGAGGATTTAAAGAAAATGGGTGCAGCCTTTGGCGTTGGTATGGGATGCATGGAAGCTACCTGCGGTGCCCTTTGTGCATCTCAGATGATTCTCGGCTTAAAGCAGTATCAGGGCAAGCCTATTTTAAAGGATGCTGCAGCTTTGGCTAAAGCCTTTGAGGCCAAGTGCGGTGCCACAATCTGCAAGGAGCTTAAGGGCATTGAAACAGGCCAGGTCCTTTGCGATTGCGACAGCTGTGTTAGAAATGCAGTTGAGTTGGCAGAGCAGGCTATTGAGAAATAAATAGCACACCCAAGGTACCAGGACCGCAGTGAGAGGAGATAACAGCCCCGGCCCGGGTCTCGATAATCTCGTCAAATTGATTCAGGTCCTCAAGGTATTTTCTAACAGAATCTACGATTGTTTTATCGCAGCCAGAATGAGTGATGAATACGCGCTCTTTTCTGGCTGTTTTTAATTCATCCTCCAGATCCTTTACATAATCCATCACAAACTTAATGTTCTTGCCACGATATTTTTTATCAGGGCGCATAGCACCATTTTCCACAAGAATCTTTGGGTGGATTTTAAGAGCCGAGCCAAACAGCGCTGCCACACCAGAGCAGCGGCCGCCTCTATATAGATATGTAAGAGTGTCCACAATAAAGCTGGCTCTTACCTTTTCTCTGGTTTCCTTTATCGTATTTACGATATCCTCAGCCTTCATTCCCTGTGCTGCAAGCTCAGCAGCATAGATAATAAGCAGGCCGATTCCTGTAGAAAGGTTTGCAGAGTCGATAACGTAGGCCCTTTCATATATTTCCATATCATCAATAGCCAGCATGCAGTTGCTGAAGCTTGAAGAAAACTCAGATGATATGGTAAATACGATATATTCATCCTCGCCGTCCTTATCAAAAAACTCTTCAAAGTCCGCCACACTTGGGGCAGCAGTCTTTGGGGTCAAATCATTTTTATCCGACCAGGCAAAGATTTCCTCAGGAGAAATGTCCACACCGTCCTTGTATTCATCCTCGCCCAGATGCACATACAAAGGGATGATTCCAATCTGATATTTTTCAATTAAATCCTTCGACAAATCACAGGTGCTGTCTGCAAGTATCTTTATCATAAAAATCCTCCTGATTTTGTTATACAAAGTAATGAATAAACACATTTTAACAGTTGTATATGCAATAAGGCAATATGCATGACTTTGATTCCTTGATTGTGTTATACTACCTCTAATACTACTAGGAGAAGTTTAAACAAAAGGGGGCATGTTATGACAGATTCTAAATATGTAAAATGGGGAGTTTTGGGTACTGCAAACATTGCAAAGGGATGTACTATTCCAGGGATGAAGCTGGTAAAAGAGTGCAAACTTTGGGCAATTGCTGGCAGGAGTTTAGATAAGGCCAATAGCTTCAAGGAAGAGTTTGGATTTGAGAAAGCCTATGGCAGCTACGAGGAACTTATTGCGGACAAGGATGTGGAGGCAATCTACATTCCGCTTCCAAATGATTTGCATTTCAAATGGGTAACGGCGGCGTTAAAGGCAGGCAAGCATGTTCTATGTGAGAAGCCTTTGGCTTTAAACGCTTCGCAAGTTAAAGAGATGCATCAAACTGCCAAGGACAACAACGTGTTTCTGATGGAGGCTTATGCTTATTTGCACAGTCCATATATTGAGAGCCTTCGCAGAGATTTGACTCAGGGTGTCATTGGAAAGGTTGATTACATCGAGACTGCTTTTGTGACTCAAGGTTACAAGGAGGATATTCGTCTTCACAAGGAAAACGGTGGTGGAGCAATGTATGACCTTGGCTGCTACTGTACAACCATGATTTTATCCATGATTGATTCCGAGCCGGAGTACGTAAAGGCGGTAGCGGAGTTCTCAGACGAGGATGTTGACTCTATGACATCAGCAATCATCAAGTTCAAAAACGGAGTTCGCGCATCCTTCAATGTAGGCATGGTTCTTGGAGAAAACACCAACAGTCGTTACGACCATCTCTACATTCACGGCAACAGAGGCGCCATCCGTTCCGAGGTTGAGTACAACCAGCAGGGCCCTGCAAAGTACTTGCTTTACGGCGTTACCGGCGTAGACGAGCGTAAAATCAACATCCCACAGAATTATTCTCTTGAAATCAGTCAGATGAACCGCTGCATTTTAGGTGGAGAAAGACCAAAGGTTTCTCCAGCATTTTCTATCAAGAATGCAGAGCTGATGGATGAAGTTTTCAAACAAATAGGATACTAACGGCAGAGTATAACAGAAATTTCATATACTTGGAGTAAAATTAATCCTATGATTAATGGTAAAAAGATAATTGCATTATGCGCATATCGTGTTTACGATTCCCAGGTTTTCAGCTTTATTTCCAAGCTGAATAAGTTGTTGTGCGCACAGGATTGTTATTTATTTATATATGCCCTTAATGCCGAGATAGGAAACAGCGGCGACAACATGGCCGAGGTTGCCGTCTTTGACATTATTCCTTACGACAAGATTGACGCCATCATCATTATGGATGAAAAGATTAAGAGCCGTCAGACCGTGGAAAATATTATCCTAAAGTCCCGGGCCTTTAACATTCCAACCATAGTTATTGATGGAGAATACGAGGGCGTTTCCTTAGTGCGTTTTGA
>JAEEGJ010007548.1_pt1 | contig 31058 bp, 17 predicted proteins | sample 8958761 | NCBI WGS metagenome assembly JAEEGJ01 (sample SAMN16246546, study PRJNA631951) | gut metagenome | biome: gut microbiome; feature: rumen; material: RS-attached | host: Bos | place: Iran: Karaj | collected 2018-10
CGTCTCCAAGGTTGAATACATATGTATCATCCTCATATGAACCATACAGTACATCGTTTCCGGCTCCGCCGTGAAGCTCGTCTGCTCCCCAGCCTCCGTACAGCGTATCGTTTCCGGCTCCTCCGTAAATGATATCCTTTCTTCCGTTTCCGTAGATCTCATCTGCTTCGTCCGAGCCCTTCAGTATCGTTATTCCTGTTGCTTCGTCATCAGGATCTGAGAACTTTCCGCTTCCTGTTGTTGTTATCGTTGCTCCGAGATAATCCTTCTTACTGATAATAGTTCCGTCCGCGAACTCAAAGCTTTCTACCTGATACTTATAGTTGCTGAACTGGTTTACTATCCTCAGGCTGTCTCCCTTGTTGCCAACAAGAAGTACCATATCGTTCTTGTCTCTTGTTACTGTGATATCCTCCGGCTTGATTCCCTCGCCGAATACTACCTTATCTCCGGTGCTGTTTACGCCTTCTTCGTTGATAATATCCTGTCCGTCTCCAAGGTTGAATACATATGTATCATCCTCATATGAACCATACAGTACATCGTTTCCGGCTCCGCCGTGAAGCTCGTCTGCTCCCCAGCCTCCGTACAGCGTATCGTTTCCGGCTCCTCCGTAGATAACATCTGCATTGCCTGAACCATTTATCTTCTCATCAAAAGCTGTTCCAATATAAATGTTATGAGAAACAAATTCCTTATTTACAGCACTGCTAAACTTTCTGTCATATGAGAAGAAGGTATTGATATCTATCAATAAATCATGATCTACTTCACCGTTTATTCCAATTACTGATAAATATTTGCATACATCTGTCAGTATTGTTGAATCAGGATTTGCAAGAAGCTCATTCATTATTGATATATTCATAACACTTGCACAGAATGCCTGCTTTCCGTCTTTGGTTTCATACGGTATAAGCTGTTCAATATACGGTTTTACAGTTTCAATATTGAACAATGTATAATATTTCTCAGATATACTGTTATACATATTTTTGAGGATATTCGCAGCTGTAGGATTCGGATTCTCTCCGTTTACTCCTGTAAACTTCTGTCCCATTATTGTTTCAATAACGTGAAGCTTTCTTGCGTCAATATTTGATCCTCTTGACTTTGCGTCTATATCCTGTGCACCTGACATAGTATAAAGAATATTATCAAGACTCTCTACCTTTTCACTATAATTTGCAGCATTATTGAACGCGTCAATATATCCCTGCAGTGTTCCGTCATCTTTTTCAAGCGCCGATGCCAATGATGGCATATTTCCCAAGTTGCCGATATTGAAACCATCTGTTGTTTTTTCGTCTGATTCTTTTGTATCATAATAATTTGCTGTTGCCCAGAGTGCTCCAAAGTTACCGCTTGTTCCATCTGCATACTCAAATGTTGATGTTCCGTCAATTACAGCACTTGTTCCGGTGCTGAGCTTTTCTTCTGAAGCAACTGCTGAAACAGATGTGATATCATGATCTGCAAGTGTGCTCAGCTCTGATTCTTCTGAAATACCGTTGCCGTTGGCATCCACCCACAGTCTCAGATCTTCGAATACAGCATCCTCACTGTTGATAACTCCGTCGCCGTTTTCATCATACTGCTGAAGAGCTGCAAAACCATTCTCGGCATACTTGTCCTCGCCATTGATATATGTCGTATCTCCGAAGAGCTCCGAGCCGTTATCGATCTTTCCGTTGCCATTTCGGTCAAGTGCAAGGAACGCATCTGTTGTGGTCCAGTCGATACGCTCTCTGTAGCCGTTGTTATCCTTGTCAAAATATGCTCCCTCTGACTTATCAACAATGCCGAATCCGTCATTGCCAAGGTCAAATATAAGCGGATCAACTACATATCTTGCACTTCCGGCACTCTGATAATCATCATACATATCATCTGAATGGAAAAGATCATAGAAGAAATATCCGATTTTTTCAGCATCATTCACCCATATGTCTACAGGATGACAGTCAACATCCGGATCCAAAATAGCCTCAACACAGTGTCCTGCCCAGTTAGCAACAAATGCCAGATCAATAACAGCTGCAGCCGTTAAAAGAGCAGGAGCAGCCACTGCAGCAGCTCCAGTTGTACCGAAAACACCTGCACAAAATGATTCTACTGTCGGAATAACAGCAAATGTCATGTACGGTTTAGCTGCCTCTGTAATAGCAATAGTGGTACAATTTGCTGCTGCAGATCGTGCTATTGCACCTGCTGCTTTCAAAGGTTTTTCTTCTCCTGTACACGCATTTATAACATGAGAAATTGTTTCTGATGCATAACTAACAACCGTTAAGCCATCACCAATTGCATCAATATATTCTTTTCCTTCCAAAAGTCCCTTTCCATTATTATACAGATTCCTGAAACGATACTCATCAGCATTATTAAGGATCTTCAAAGCTCCGGGTTTATTGGCACTTAAAAGACTTTGAATCTCTTTATTTTGATTAATAAGGCCGTATGAACGTACGCCTTCTATAGCTCCCTGAACCCCACCATCTAAGACTGATAACGCATTACCTGCATCTCCGGTTGAATTACCAAATCCTTCAAAAGCTTCGGCAAGTTTTGATACTGCACTATTACTGCTATTATTATCTGAAGCGCTTCCCTGTGATATGCTTCCTGATTGATTTGTTACACTACCTGTAACGTTTCCGGCAACCGAATAATCAGCAGAACTAAAAATCGTATTACCCGAACTTATAATACCGGTACTTCCAGAATATACCGATGTACTATTTGAAGCAGAATTACTGCTGTTATTATTTGACGAATAATTACTGCTGTTGTTATTATTATTTGAAATGTTATCATTATTATTGATAACTGTAATATTTTCAAAAGCCTGATTTGTATTATCAGATACTGAAACTATATCTGATACGATGCTGTTATCCGATTCAGCGATTTCATTATGAACTAAGGCCTGTTCCTTTTTTTCTGCCAATTCCTTAACATAACTGCTGACATATGTATAATTGTCACCTAAACTGATCTCATATGCATTGAATAAAAAATCGAGTTTTTCCTCAGGAATACCTGCGATTTTTAATAATTCATTCTTCTCTTCATCATTTATATTGTCACCATATTGTTTAAGGTAATATACTATATCTGATGTCATATTGTTGATATCAGTTATATAATTGAGAAGGAAAGCATATTTTTCAAGATGGCCGTCATTCAAAACTCGTTCAAGATATTCTCCTTGATATTCACCATTTTTTTTACCAATAATGCTATTATCCGTATAAGATGTAGCCTGGGCTCTTATATATTCACTGATTACCTGTGAGCTTCTTTCAGCAGAATATCCAAGATAATCAAGTCCGATACCTCCGATTGATACAATAGCGCTGACTGTTGCGTTATTGATAACGTCTATATTCTCATTTAATAACGTTTCGTTTAAAAGAGTTCTGTTCCAAACACTATCATCGGCGTCATCAGCAACAAGAGCGACTATCTCTGATGCAGAACTGTTCTTTATGATTTCGTCATACACAAAATCTCTAATAGCAAGTTCGCCTTCAAACGCACTGCCTGTTGTTACATTTTCAACAGTTTCTCCGTTGTAGATCCTTTCAAACCATTCTTCTCCAACGGCTCCTGAAACAGCTGCCTTGAAATCATCGCTGCTTATCAGCTTGACCTCTTCAAGATCATTGATTGCAGCTGCTGTTCCTTCTTCATATTTTCCTATTACCCCTGCTATCTGCTTTTCATCAGCATTTTCGCTATAAATAAGAGTTTTTGCTGATATTTCCGAACTGAATTCAAAGTTTTCCTTGAATTCGGTCACAAATTCTTTTACCTGTTCCTCAGAAACTGTCTCATCTGCGGATAAACCTTTAGCTTCGCGCCAGCCGTTTATCCAGTCTAAAATAGATACTTTGTTTTCCATTTCGTCCTCCAATTATTATTAATATACTTTTATGCCGGCTTTTCTCACCGATGCATATTTTAATAATGTGGTAAATATGGCTTAACTCATATAACTGCTGAAAAATCGTATTCCTGAAGCGTTTAGAAATGCTTTTGAATAATAAGCTTCCTTTTATTTTATTCAGATGATTTTAACAGTACTGACCCCCATTATATTAAAAACCCTTTCCCACTACATCATTATTTGATCAAACATTATTTTTGTTTAATCAAAATATATTATACAACATTGTTGCAAAAATGTCAATATATCAGAAATCTAAAGCATTGATAAAAAACAGACCTTTCTTCGGATTCAGCGATCTAATTTATGGCTTTAACAAGCTTTGCAAATAAAAAAACAATCGCATAAATTGACATTACAATAAAAGCTTATCATTTCTGCCCTTCTGCAATTTCACTTTTTTTATTACTCATAACACCACCTTATTGTTGATAAATGCCGTGTTAATACCATACCGCGAAAAACAGCTTTAAATCATGGTAATTATTGTTCGATGAAAAAAGTGCAGCAGTAAAAACTGCTGCACTTTTTTTAATTTAAATTCACTGCATTGATGTGTTTACAAGGAGCTGGTCGAGTGCTGAAGAATCTGATGTGATATCGCTGATATTTATACCGCCGGATATCTGGCTTTCATTGCTGAATGCCGACATATTCTCCGCAAGCACCATTGCCTGGATATTTGCGATATCTGATATATCGTCACTTTCATTGCCAATGCTCATGCTGTCTGTTACTTCTGAGATAACTGTATTATCTACTGTAAGCTCACCGCTGAATACATCATCTGTATACAGATCTGAAAGGTATTCTGCTGCTGTCTGCTCAACTGTAACTGTTTCCTCTTCAGGTTCAATAACGAACTCGGATGCAGTAAGGTCAATGTGTGCTTTCTTTCCGTCAGCGAACTCAAAGTTCTCTACCTGATATCCGCTGTTTGTGTACTGTCTTACTATTCTAAGACTGTCTCCCTTTGTTCCTACAAGCAGTACCATATCATTTCCGTCTCTTGTTACTGTAATGTCCTCCGGCTTGATTCCTGTACCGAATACTACCTTATCTGCTGTTGAACCAACATTCTCTTCGTTAATAGTATCCTGTCCGTCTCCAAGATTGAACATATATGTATCATTTCCGTAGCCGCCATACAGTGTATCGTTTCCGGCTCCACCGTGAAGCTCGTCATCTCCGTTTCCACCGTAAAGCGTATCATTTCCTTTTCCACCGAATAACTTATCAGCATTGCCGGAACCGTTTAACTTATCACCGGAATCAGTTCCAATATATATATTATGAGCAGTAAATTCTTTACTTACAGCAACACTTGACGCTTCATCATATGAGAAGAAATCATTAAGATCAATAATGACATCGTAGTTTACCTCACCGTCTACACCGAAGGTTGCAAGATATTTGCATACATCAGTAAGAATAGTTGTATCCGGATTATTGACCATTTCGTTCAGTATTGCCAGACACATATCGTCTGTGTAATATTTTTTTCTTCCATCAGAAAACTCTGCGACCATCATTTCATCAAGATATGGCTTAACAACGTCGATGTTAAATATTGCATAATACACATCTGAAATGCTATTATACATATTTTTCAGCATATTAGCAGCAGTCGGATTAGGATCAGCACCATTAACACCACTGAACTTTTCACCCATTATTGTTTCTATAACGTGAAGCTTCCTTGCATCAATGTTTGAACCTCTCGACTTTTCTGCAATATTCTGAGCACCTGACATGGTGAAAAGAATATTGTCAAGGTTCTCCATTTTTTCGCTGTAATTTAATGCATTTTTGAAGTCGTCAATATATCCCTGGAGTGTTCCGTCATCATTTGCGAGAGCGTTTGCCAATGAAGGCATATTACCCATCTGTGCGGTATTTATTCCTTCATATTCTATGTTACTTTCTTCCTTTGTATCATAGTAGTTGGCAGTTGCCCAAAGTGCGCCGAATCTGCCGGCAGTACCATCTTCATATGTAAATGTGGAAGTTCCGTCGATCACGGCATCTGTTCCTGTATTTATCCTCTCTTCGTCCGCAACAGCTGAGATAGAGGTTATACCATGCTCTGCAAGAGTGCTAAGTTCAGACTCCTCTGAAACACCGTCCCCGTTTGCATCGACCCACAGTCTGAGATCATCGTATACAGAGTCCCTACTGTCAATGATTCCGTCGCCGTTCTCATCATACTGCTGAAGTGCTGCAAAGCCGTTTTCGGCATACTCTTCAGAACCTTCAATATATGTTGTATCTCCGAACAGTTCTGTACCATTGTCTATTTTTCCGTTGCCATTACGATCAAGTGCAAGGAAAGCATCAGTATTTGTCCAGTCGATACGCTCTTTGTAGCCGTTATTATCCTTATCGAAATATGCACCGTTTGATTTGTCGGTAATATTGAAACCATCGTCGTCAAGGTCAAAAATAAGCGGATCAACTACATATCTTGCGCTGCCGGCACTTTTCCAGCTTGAAATGATGATTGGCTTGACTGACCATAATTTTGCTGAATCTGTATTAAAAAGATTACCAATACCTTTTTTTATTTTTTCAAATTTAGCGCTGTTCTTATCATAAAGCTTTTCGCCTTTACCCTGCCAATAGTTGTTCCAGCCTTCAATGCCTTCCTTTGCCTTTTCCCAAATAGATTTTTTATCTTTTTTTGCAGAAGATGCATCAATACCTGTCTCCATTTCGAAATCAAGAAGTAATTGTTTGGCTTCAAGTGTAAATCTATATTCAACGTATCTGTCAAATACTCCTATTTTTGCTTGTGATTCTGGACTTGTAGCAACTGCATAAAGCCGCTGCATTCTTTCTAATGAAGGGCCCTCCTTCCACTTATCATCAATATCTCCCCAAAGATTAATCTCTTTAACAAAATAGTCATGTTCAAATTCATCAAGATAATCATCTACATGAGGTTCATAATAAAAGAAGCTAACATCTGCATACTTAGCTCTTTCGTTGATATTTTTTACTAAAATATCATTAAGATCCTCCTGAACATCGTCAAGCAGATCACCAAAAATGTCTCCTCCTGGGAAAAGCTCACAAAGATCTTCCGTCGTATCAATAAAGTTGTTCATAAGACCTTCAAGCTCCAGTGTACTGCTTGCAGTTACCATGCCGTGCTCTTCAATATCCGCATTCAGGCTCTTTATCTCAGAAATACTGCTCTTAATACGATCGCCGTATTTGTCCCAAAGATCATATACCTTTTTGAGTGATTTATATGTATCCGTCTTGGTAAGCCACTTAAATCCCGGTGCGGTATCAACGATATCCACAAGAGCGCCAATCTGTTTTTCAGTATCACCGCTTGTGATCGTACCATCTTTAATGTACTTGTATACAAGCTTGTAGGTATCACCATCCATTCCTGTAAATTCCTCGGATGTATGCTTCTCAATGAAATCGATCGCAAGCTCTAAACCTTTTTCTTCTGCCTTTTCTTTAGCAAGTCCTTTAGTTTTTTCAATTACCTCCTTATTGTATTCTTCCCAGAGGTCACTATTGTTTTTATCAGCCATTGATTTTCAATCCTTTCTGTTATTGATTATTATTACATAAGCGCTTTAAAACAAATGAAGCAAACTTATCGTCTCTATAAATGGTTTCTAATGAAAAACTGTCATCTTTTGTCTTATAAAAAATAGTGTGTATATTATCATCATTATCTTCTATTACTTTCCCAAGATGATCAGCCATGTCTCCATAATCCGTTCCCAATCGCTTTCCGTTTACTACCAGACTTTCAGGATCTTTGTCATCTTTGAAGAACTGAATATATGAAAATGGTGTATCACCATCCACTTCATCTTCGGATGTTGCATCATATAATGCAGCTGCAATATATTCATCATCATGATATACAGATATCATTACATGACCTTCAATATTCGTTCCTTTGTCCCTTCCCTCCACGTCTTTGCCAAGTGAATTCAAAGTCAGCGGTGATGTAAGAGGCTTACCGTAAAGATAAGTTACACCAAGCAGTTCGTCAAGCGTCCATCCATCATCCGGCGGTTTGGTTATGTTGTAATCAGAAATCGTCGTCTGCTGAAAAACAGAGGCATTCTGTTTTTCAGCAGGGTCGGCTTTACTGCAACCATTAAGGCATGAAGCAGCAATCATCGCCGAGCATAAACAGAATGCCCTTAATACATTTCTCATTCTATTTTCCTCCCATATCATAATTGATTAAACCTTTAACCCCAAGTTCAATCAAATAGTATTATATAATAAATCCAACAAATTGTCAATACTTTTTTTGCTGTCCGCGCAAAAATAACAAAAAAACGGACTTATTTCAAGTCCGTTTTGCTGTCGTATGTATCAAGGAAGCGGTGAACTCCCTCATTATCCTTATATGCGACGACCGTATTCACATTCACATTCTCGACGCTGCGGAAGATATTCTTCTCCACCTGCGGATTTACCTTTTTCAGCTCGGCGATCAGGTTCTTTATTTCCATTCTCTTTGAGACAGAACGGCTGTCCGGAGCACAGGTAGTGCAGGTATCCGTAAACTTGCAGGCACACTGTATGAAGTGCAGATCATTGTAGTCGCGCCAGTGCTTTATATCGGCTTCACGGACGAGATAAAGGGGACGTATCAGCTCCATGCCCTCGAAATTCGTACTGTGGAGCTTAGGCATCATGGTCTGGACCTGTCCGCCGTAGAGCATACCCATGAGTATAGTCTCTATAACGTCGTCGAAGTGATGTCCGAGAGCTATCTTGTTGCAGCCAAGTGCTTTTGCGTGGCTGTAGAGGTATCCTCTCCTCATACGGGCGCATATGTAACAGGGATTTTTCTCGATATTGTATACAGAATCGAATATATCCGATTCAAATATGTGTACCGGTATAGACATGGAGCGTGCGTTTTCCTCTATAACTCTGCGGTTTTCGGGACTGTATCCGGGGTCCATTACAAGGAACTCCACCTCAAAGGGGAACTTGTCATGACGCTTCAGCTCCTGAAACAGCTTTGCCATGAGCATGGAATCCTTGCCGCCGGAGATACAGACGGCTATCCTGTCACCTTCCTTTACGAGCTCATACTCGTTTATGGCTTTTGTAAATTTACACCATATCGACTTCTTGAACTTCTTGCGGATACTCAGCTCAACAGCCTCCGTCACCTCTCTGTTTTCCATTTTCAGACGAAGCCATTCCACATATCCTCCCTTGAGGTCGTAAGCGTCAAAGCCCTTATCGCAGAGCTCATCTGCGCACTGTCCGCTTATGATACCGCTGCGGCAGCAGATTATCAGCTTTCTGTCACGGGGAAGCTCTGCTGTCATCAGCTCCTCCTGAGGTATATTTACCGCTCCGTCGATGTGACCGTACTCGAAAGCCGAGCTGTCACGTATATCTATAAGCATATATCCGCCGCTGTCAAGCCCTTCAAGCTCTGTGGCAGCAATTTTCCTGCTCATCAAAACACTCCTTATTCCTCGTTATGCTGCTTCTTTTCTATGGGAAGCTCCACTGTGAACACCGTTCCTCTGCCTTCCTCGCTCCTGACGCTTATCGTACCGTTATGGTAGATGACACCGTGCTTCACTATTGAAAGACCAAGTCCCGTGCCCTTTATCCTGCTCGAACGACTCTTGTCAACTCGGTAGAAACGCTCGAATATCCGTCCTATGTACTGTTTGGGTATGCCAATACCCGTATCGCTGACGGTTATAATAGCCCTCTGCGGTACATGGGATATCTTTACGCTGAAGCTTCCTCCGCTGACGTTGTACTTTATGGCGTTGTCGCAGAGATTATACAATACCTCGCTGAGTATGGTCCTGCTGCCCACGAAAGATACCCTTTCACCGGAAAGTGAAGCTGTTACGCCCTTTTCCTCAGCGCTGAGCTTCAGTCTTTCAAGTATCTCCTCAGCAAGACTGTAAAGCTCAATGCTCTCGTTCTCACGGGGAGCCGTGTCCTCATCGAGCTTTGAAAGCGAAACTATATCGTTAATAAGGTTTATCAGTCTTTCGGCTTCGCTGCGGATATTCTCTCCGAATTCAGCCACGTCGCCGCTCTGCACCATACCGTTTGCAAGCATATCCGATATACCGTATATAGTAGTAAGCGGTGTTTTCAGCTCGTGGGATACATTTGAGGTGAACTCCCGGCGCATAGTTTCAAGCTCCTGTTTTTCGGTAACGTCCATGATGAATACCACAAGTCCGCACACCATATCTATACTGTTGGCGGGACTGGCTATTACCTCACGCTGACCGTTGCCGGTGCGGAGTATGCATTCAGAGCGCCTGCCGCCCAGCGCATTCAGCAAGCATCTGCGGAAGATATCGGAATTGTTCAGGGCATATATACTCTGTCCCTTAGTGAATGAGCCCGCGCCAAGGAGCTTCAGCGCGCTTGAATTGCAGGCAAGTACTATCAGCTTGGGGTCGGTTATGATAAGCCCCTCTGTCATACTTTCCGTCATGAGGCTGAACTGCTCGCGGCTGCTCTGCAGTTCGTCCATCTGCCGGCTCACCTTATTGTTCTGAGTGCGGAGCTTTTCCAGAAGCGGAGCCAGCTCCTTGTAATTCTTCTTTATTTTCGGGTGAGCAAGGTCTATATCGTTTATCGGCTTTACAATGTTCCTTGACACCATCGACGCCGCAAACACCGAGAAAAGCACTACTGCCGCAAGTATACCGAGCATCGGGTTCAAAACCTTCACAAGCTCGGCTGCCAGCGAGCTGTGTACTCCGGAAACTCTTATCACAGAGCCGTCTGTAAGCCTTACAGCGTGGTTCACGGTCTTCTGCATTATCGTGCTGGAATATCTTGACGAACTGCCCTCTCCGCTTTCCAGGGCACTGGAGATCTCCTCACGGTCTGAATGGTTTTCGAGAGAATCCGGATCCTCGTCCGTATCGTAAATTACCTTTCCGTCGGGAGCTATCCATGTCACACGGATATTATGTCCGAAATCAGTCCTTTCGAGGTATTCACCGCCGCTCTGTTCCACTGCCGAGGCTATCAGCCTTGCATCAGTCATCACCTCTGAGGCTGCAATTTCCGCAGATCTGTTGTAAAGCACTGCCGTTACGAGAAATATAGCGGCAAGCATGGACATGATGCAAATCGAGATTATGCCTAAAAATATCTTCTTAGTCACTCACATCGTCACCTGCCTTGTATCCGACGCCGCGGATAGTCTGTATCAGCACGCCGCAGCTGCCCAGCTTCTGTCTGAGAGTCCTGACGTGAACGTCAACTGTGCGGCTCTCGCCCGAAAAATCATAGCCCCATATCTCACGGAGCAGACTGTCGCGTGAAAAGACCTCTCCCTTGTTTTTTACAAGGAAAAGCAGCATATCATACTCTTTCAGGGTAAGCGCGACCTTTTCGCCCTCTGCGAACACCTCATGCTTTGAAGGGTATATGCAGAGCTCTCCCAGTACGATCCTGTCGCTCTCCGGAGGCATATCCGAGGTACGGCGCAGCAGCGCCTTTATCCTTGAAATGAGCTCCATCATGCCGAAGGGCTTTGCGATATAGTCATCAGCTCCGCTGTCAAGTCCTTCCACCTTATCGAGCTCGGTATCCTTTGCGGTAAGCATTATAACCGGCAGCTTCCTTGTTTCTGGAGCGCCGCGGAGTTTTTTCAGTACGGACAGACCGTCCTCCTCAGGAAGCATACGGTCGAGCAGCAGCAGGTCCGGGATATTCTTTTTCATTGCATCTCTCAGGGCAGAAGGGGTCTCAAAGCCCTCAGCCTCCATACCGGAGCTTCTCAGGCCGTACAGGACAAAATTTCTTATTCCTGCCTCATCTTCAAGCATATAGATCATTTCGCACACCTCCTGTAAATCCAAATTTAGCTTTGCTAAATTTGGATTTAGTTGAGAATTGAGAGTGGAGAGTTAAGAGTTAATGAGTTCGCTGCGCTCATATTATTTAAATTATATCGCCGCAGGCGATACACCACAACTGTCAACTCTCAATTCTCAACTTTAAACTAAATCATAATTTTGCCCCGCAAAATTATGATTTATATATAATTATACGCCGAAATACGCAAAATTTCAAGTCCCTGTAAAAAACAGCCGAAAACACGCCGGTCTGCTTCATAATTTTTTTGTGTATTTTTTAAAAAATAGTTGAATTCCTGCGCTGTTTGTGTTATACTGTAATGTGCAGGCTTTTGCATAAATTTAAGATCCGCCTATCTCAGCTTTTATCGCACAGGGCGGAAGATCGGAGTTAATATGTTTTTTCCAGATATGCTTACATCAATCGCTAAAATATCAGACGCTGAAAATCCTACGATTTTCCCGTTCCCATCATGGATGCTGATCGGGGTCGCAGTTCTTTCATTAATTTTCTTCGGCTACAGATTTGCCGTACAGAAAAAGCCATTTCAGCTTATATTTGCTATCGCCCCGCTTATCGCGCTGCTGCTCCTTTTCACCGAGAGCAAGACAGTTTTCTATGGTGTCGGAATAGTTGAATTCATACTCATTCTCACAGCATTCATATCCTCGCTGATATGCAAGCCGAAAAAGGCAGAAGAAAAAGCAGCTCAGACCGTCAGCGGCAAGGAGGACTAAGCTTTGAAGATAGCAGTCCTTGACTGGTATACAGTAAATATAAGCGGCGATATCCCCACAGCTCAGCTTGAGGAGCTGGGCGACGTGAAGATAATACCTCTCACAAAGCCGGAGGAAACTGCTGCCAATATAGGCGACGCAGATATCGTCCTATGCAATAAGGTGCTCATTACGAAAGAGGTAATGGACGCCTGCCCGAATATAAAATATGTAGGTCTTTTTGCTACGGGCTTCAACAATGTTGACATTGAATACGCCGCTCAAAAGGGTATCGCCGTATGCAACGCGGGACAGTATTCCACCAACGCTGTTGCCCAGCAGACCTTCGCATACATACTCGACCGCTTCAGCCGTGTAAGGGATTACGATAACGCCGTAAAAAACGGCGAGTGGGAACGCTCTCCTGCTTTCTCCTATTTCCCGGTGCCTACCGCCGAGCTTGCAGGAAAAACTCTCTCCATTGTGGGCTACGGCTCCATCGGACGCAAGGTAGCAGAGATAGGCTCTGCTTTCGGCATGAACATAGTCATAAGCACAAGAACTCAGCCAAGTGACTGCCCCTATGAGGTAACAGACCTGTATACAGCCGCTGAAAAAGCCGACGTGCTCACATTCCACTGTCCTCTTACCGACAAGACCGCAGGCATCATAAATATGGAGCTCCTTTCACACATGAAGCCGACCGCGATGCTGATAAACACATCAAGAGGCGGCGTAGTGAACGAAGCTGATCTTGCGCAGGCGCTCAACGACGGCAAAATAGCCGCAGCATACCTTGACGTACTGGCAAAGGAGCCCATGTCTCCGGATACTCCCCTGAAAGGCGCCAAAAACTGCACGATCACGCCCCATACCGCATGGGCGCCCCTTGAAACAAGACAGCGCCTTGTGGATATAGTATGCGATAATATCAGGGCATGGCAGAGCGGCAGTCCGCGCAACAAAGTCAACTGAAGGAAGATATACCTATGAGAAATATATCCGAAAAGAAGCGTATCGTCATAAAGCTGGGTACTTCCACCCTCGCCCACAAGACGGGCAAGCTGAATATCCGCCGCATGACAAACCTTGTCCGCGTTATTTCCGACCTGCACAATTCGGGGCGTGAGATAATCATGGTCTCATCAGGAGCTGTGGGACTTGGCGCAGGAAAGCTGGGACTTCCCGAAAAGCCGAAGGATACCAAGACCAAGCAGGCAGTTGCCGCTATCGGTCAGTGCGAGCTCATGCACGTATACGACGATATGTTCGCGAAATACAGCGTTACGGTGGCACAGATACTGCTCACCAAGACCATAATCAATAACCCCAATCACTGCGAGAACTTCATGAATACCGTGGAGAAGCTGGTGGGAATGGACGTTATCCCCATCGTCAATGAGAACGATACTATCGCTATCGACGAGCTGGAGCTTGAAATAGGCGAGAACGACTCCCTTTCGGCTCTCGTCGCGGAGCTGTCCCGTGCAGACCTGCTGCTGATACTCTCGGATATCGACTCTCTCTACGACGATGATCCCCGCTCAAATCCCGACGCAAAGCCTATACCTCTCGTTGAGAAGATAACTCCGGAGATAGAGGCAATGGCAGGCGGCGCAGGAACAAGTCTCGGCACAGGCGGTATGTCCACAAAGATAACCGCTGCCAAGATAGCTACGAACGCAGGAATAGATATGATAATAATGAACGGAAGAGACCCCGAAAAGCTCTATGATCTATTTGAGGACAAGGAGATAGGCACTCTCTTCAAGGCTCAGTGAAGCCGCCGGAAATATACTATAAATCAAGATAATACTGAATATGAGGTGTAGATATGAGCTATACAGAGGAACTGGGAAAAAGAGCCAAGGCTGCGGAGGCAGCTGCGGCAGGCGCTTCCACATCACAGAAGGACAGCGCTCTCGCCGAGATATCAAAGGCTCTCCTTGAAAACAAAGAGCTTATAATAGCCGAAAACGCAAAGGATATAGCCGCTGCCAAGGCAAACGGCATGACCGAAGCCAAGCAGGACAGACTGAAGCTTGACGAAAAGCGCATTGAGGGCATAGCAAAGGGCGTTGACGAGCTCATCGCTCTTAAAGACCCTGTCGGCGAGGTCATAGGCGGCGGTACCCGTCCCAACGGCTTGCAGATAATCAAGACAAGAGTACCTCTCGGCGTTATAGGCATAATCTTCGAGTCACGCCCAAATGTTACCGTTGACGCGGCTGCACTCTGCCTCAAGGCAGGAAACGTCGTTATCCTCAAGGGCGGCAAGGAGGCTATAAATTCCAATATATGCCTTGGCAATATAATGAGGAAGGCTGTGGAAAAAGCCGGTCTCCCTGCGGATATCATACAGGTAGTCGATAAGACCGACCGTGAGACAACTACCGAGCTCATGCGCCTCAACGGCTATGTTGACGTTATTATCCCGCGAGGAAGCGCGAATCTCATACAGGCTGTAGTAAAGAACGCTACAGTTCCCGTTATCGAGACAGGCGCAGGCAACTGCCACGTATACGTTGACGCTTCCGCGGACCTTGATATGGCTGTAAATATCACCGACAACGCCAAGACTCAGCGTCCCTCCGTATGCAACGCTATCGAGAGCCTTCTCGTACACAGGGATATCGCAGACAAGTTCCTGCCGCTGATAGCCGAGCGCTTCAAGTCGCACAATGTAAAGTTCTACGGCTGCGACAGGACGATAGCTATCCTCGGTGATACCGTCGAAAAGGCTACGGAGACCGAGTACGCAACGGAATTCAACGATTTCATCATAGCCGTAAAGGTAGTCGACGACATCGACGAGGCTATCGCTCATATAAGAAAGTACAGTACAAAGCACTCCGAGTGCATCGTTACAAGCTCTCTTGAAAATGCACAGAAATTCCAGAAGCAGGTAGACGCAGCAGCTGTCTACGTAAACGCTTCCACCCGTTTCACAGACGGCGGTGAATTCGGCTTCGGCGCAGAAATAGGCATTTCCACACAGAAGCTCCACGCAAGAGGACCTATGGGCCTCACAGAACTTACTACAGTAAAATACCTGATCAACGGAAACGGTCAGATCAGATAAAGTTTTCACTTGATTTTTGGAGGTCGAAATGGCTATTAGAAAAGATCTTGACGATATGCTCAACAGCCTTATGGACGGAGGCAGCGGCGGAGGAAGCTCCTCTCCCGCAAGAAGCCACAATACTCCCCGTGCCGCAAGAAAGAGCAAGTTCGACGATATGTCCGTCGATGATCTGCTCCATGCGCTGGAAGAGGAAAAGCACGGCGACGAAGAGCTGCCCGTATCCGACGATACGCCGCCTGCTGTCTGGGAATTCGCTCCGCCGTCCGAAGATATACCGGTACCGGATCCTGTTTCTCCCGATGACGGGGAGGAAGACGTTCCGAGCATTATCAGCGAGGTAATGCATACGGAAGCTTCGGCTGAAACGACAAGGGTATTCGATACTATCCCCATGACCGAGGAGATACCGAAGCCTGTCAAGAAAAAGAAAATAGTTATCACAGGCGAGCTGCCTGACTATGAAGCTCTCCGCCGCGAGGAAATGGAGCGCGAAAAACAGGCACAGAGAGCTGCGGAGGCTGCCGCCGAGGAGGCTCACGCCGCTGAAAGAGCACGCAGAGCAGCTGAAGCTGCCGCTGAAAGGGCTCGTCTTAAGGAAGAAGCAAGACTGCGCCGTCAGGCACAGGAGGAAGCAGAGAGGCTTCAGCAGGAACAGGAAGCTGCCGAAAGACAGCGCCGTATCGAGGAAGCCAGACTTGCCGAGGAAGCAGAAAGACAGCGCCGCATAGCTCAGATAGAAGCCGAAAAACAGCGCAGAGCAGCAGAAGCCGCCGAGCAGGCAAGGCTTGCCGAGGAGGCTGAAAGGGCGCGTCTGGCAGAAGAAGCAGAAAATGCCCGTATTGCTGCGGAAGCTGAACAGGCAAGACTTGCAATGGAAGCCGAACAGCAGCGCAGGATAGAGGAAATGAAACGCCTTGCGGAAGAAGCTGTCCGCGACAGCGCTGAAATAAACGATAACGGTATCGCCGACGAAGTCGACAACGCTATAGAAGCTCTCGGAGACGCTGCCGCAGAAGCAGCTCCGGCTGTGGAAGCAGCCCCGGAAGAAGCTGAAAAGCCCAAGAAGATGGGATTCTTCAAGAAGCTCATAAGCAAGGCAAAGGAAGAAACAGAGACCGCTGAGGAAAAAGCTCCTGAGGACGGGCTCTTTGAGAACAGCAGCGATCAGGTGTCCGCAACCGACCTTATAGACGCCGCTATCGCGGCTATTAACCACCCTGAGGAAGAAGCTCCCGTTCCGGAAAGCGATCCCGTGGGGGATATTCTCGACAATATCCGTGAGGACGCCGCAGAAGCGATCGACGATATCAGCAGTCACAGAGAGCCTTCCGCTCCGAAGCAGCTGATACTCTCCGACGAGGATATAATCGCAGGTCTCACACCTGAGCTGAAAGAGCGCTTTGACGAGCTCACGCCCGACAAGCAGCGTCAGGTCATAGATATGAGGAGATCACAGCTGGGCGGTATCGCTCCGCCTGCCGAGGAAGATACTGCTGACGCAGAGGAGTTCATACCGGAAGAGGAGTTTACTCCTGAACCTGAAATAGAAAGTATCTCGGAAGCTCTGAACGAGTCTGAGGTATTTGAGGATACAACAGAAGAGGCACCTGCTCCGGCAGTTCCCGAACAGCCGGAAAAAGCTCCGGAAAAGCCTGCTTCTGCTCTTAAAAGCATACTCAACGAGGATCCTGACAAGCTCGTTGCACAGCGCCGCGAGCATACTGAGTTCAGTCCTGCCGGCACATCAGCTGTTCCGAACAGGAAAAAGCCCGTTTATACCATACTCGGCGTCGTACTTTCGGTATTTGCCGTTATAGGTATCATCGCTACTGCGCTGAAAGTTGCGGGGTCATTCCACAGCTTTACGTCAGGCGAGGTAAAGAAGGACAGCTTCACGCAGATGATATATCCTGCCGCTATCATGGATATCGAACCGTTCAGCGACCCTTCACAGCTCACATCAGAGCAGATAATCACAGCTACTATCTGGTCAATAATCATGGACGAAAAAAAGGTATCCAACTATGAGCTTACCCTTGATACTGTTTCAATACCAGACGTTGACGTGGAAAAATACGCTGTTGAGCTCTTCGGCGAGAATCTCCCGCCATTCAGCCACTCGACCGTCGGACCCGTTGAGTCAAGATTCTACTATGCGGACGGAGTTTACAACGTGAAGGCAAAGACCATAACACACACCTATGCTCCCGAAATAAAGACGATAGTCAAGAACGGAAAGGAGTATACCCTCACCGTTGACTACATCGCCGAGCTGCCGCAGTGGATGGAAAATACCGTGGCAAAGCAGGCTGAGTACAAGCTTACCGAGAAGGAAGACGGTACGTTCCGCTTCAATTCGATGAAGATACTCAATGTCAACAACGGCAACCTGTAAAGCTCACAGCCAATAATAATAATAATAATAATTTGCGGTCCTGACCGCACGGAATACACGGAGACAGCATCTGCTGTTTCCGTGTTTTTTTCTCCAATTTTGACAATTGCGGAAAGCTTCCCCGCGAAAATATTACAAAAAAAATACAAATTCACATTATTTCAGAATATAACTCTGTAAACAGTTGACATTTCAGAATTTTATTGCTAAAATAGATATGATGCCTATTTTGTGCATATACTATCTTTAGGAGGAGGAGCTGCTTTGGGAGACAGTAAATATTGTAACAGATGTATGGAACAATATGACAGTTCACTTCATGTATGTCCGTCATGCGGATATGCCGAAAGCGCTGAATATGACCCTATGTACGTTCCACCGGGTACAATACTCCACGGTAAGTATCTCTGCGGTATTCTTCTTGAATACAACGGCGAGGGCGCAACATATGCCGGTTGTGATATATCAACGGGCAAAAAGGTGTTTATCAGGGAATATATGCCTATAAACCTGTGTTCCCGCGTAAAGAACAAGCCAACTATCAGCGTTAACTATAATAACCTTGCCAAGTACAAGGCGTTTATGGCTGAATACACCGAGCTGAACAAGTCGCTTGCAAGACTCCGCAACAACCCGAATATACCTCCTGTTCTCGATATGTTTGCCGAGAACAATACTACATATACCATATTTGAGTATATCGAAGGCGTGAAGATGCTGGACTACCTGAAGGAAAACGCAGGCGAGGTCAGCTGGGAAGAGGTATCAAAGATATTCCCTCCCCTTTTCACAACGATAGGTATACTCCACAATGCGGGAATAATACACCGCGCTATAAGCCCCGATACAGTGTATATCACCGACAAGGGCGAGCTGAAGCTCTGGGGCTTCTGCGTATCAGCTGTGAGAACTGCAAATGCAGGTCTTGAGTACGAGCTTTTCAAGGGCTACGCGGCTCCCGAACAGTATTCGGCAAGCAGCAGCAGCCGTCAGGGTTCATGGACCGACGTTTACGGCGTATGCGCACTCCTTTACAGAGCTCTTACAGGCTGTATGCCGGTGGACTCCGTGAGCCGTCAGAACCACGACGATCTCCACGAGCCGAGCAATCTCGATCCGTGCATACCGCGCCACGTTTCACGTGTTATAATGGAAGGTATGAACCTCAACGGCAGAGACCGTATCCAGACTATCACCGAACTGGTGACAAAGCTCTTTGAGCAGCCTTCTGAGGAGGAAAACAGCGACGAGGATTTCGACAGCACTCTCTTCCTCAATGACCGTCCCGGCGCAGTACCTCCTGTTTCTGAGCCAGAGCCTGCGGCACCTCCTGTTTATCATGCAGTTCAGCCGTCTGCTCCGCTGCCTGATGATGCCGAGGTAATACATCAGCACAGCGCTCCCGCATACAGCAGACCGCTCCGCGATGACAGCTACGACTACGAAAAGGGCAATACCGTTGACCGTATAAAGGTCCCCGTTATAATAGGACTCCTTTTCCTTTCGATACTGCTTATAATCTTTGTATTTCTCATGCATCTGTTCTCACCTGGTGAAGATGCGAACAAATCATCAACAAGAAGCAGACGTTCCACTATCGTAAGCAATAATTCAGCGGACGACACCACCACAACAACATCAGGCTCAGCCGAAAAGAACATAACTGTTCCTAAGCTCGTAGGCAAATTCTATGAGTTTGAAAAGGATAAATGGACTGATTTCAAGCTCGAACCCGTATATTCATACAATGACGAGTACGAAAGCGATATGATCTTCGAGCAGAGCGTAGCCGAAGGCGAAATGATCGCCGAAGGCGATACTATCGTTATCAAGGTCAGCAAGGGCAAGGGCAAGGCTACTGTCCCCGATTACAGCGGCAAAACCGTGAACGAGTACAAAAACGCTCTTGAAACTGCCGGAATATCCAAACATAACTATCAGTTCATAGAATCGGATACCGCATACGGCAAAGCCGGTACTATCGTTGAGCTCCGCTCAGACGGAAAGATAGTATCTCCCGGATCAGTATTTGACTGCTCTACCGGCAAGAAGCTTGCTGTTTATTATGTTTCCGAAAAAGCTACTGCACAAAGCACAACAACAGCTTCAGCAACCACTACAACAGCTGCCGCAACAACGACTCACGCGGCAAATACTACAGTCCAGGCTACCACGACGCAGGCACCTGTAACAACTCCGGCGCCTACGACTGCACCGCCTACTGAACCGCCTACAGAGCCTCCGACGGATCCTCCCACGGAACCGCCCACAGACGCACCCCCTGTAGAACCGACTACGATAGATGACGGCGGTCAGGGCTGATAAACTATAAAAACAAACGCCATAGTTTTCCGGTATACCGGAGAAGCTATGGCGTTTTTTCATCTGAAATACCTCCAGACAGGGAAATGCGCCGCAGTAGGGGATACTGTGGCGCGTTTTGAGAAAAGGATCTGAATGATCATGAAGATGTCTTTGTTCCGCCGGAAAGAGTTCCGCCGTATGCTGCCAGCTGCGTCTGATCGAGCTGCTGGAAGTATGTGGAACCGTTAAGGGTTCCGCCTGTATAGAAGGAAGCTCCCGAAGTACCTGTGCCGCCTGCCTTGAGCTGGCTGACAGACTTGTCAACGATGAAGGATACTATTACCTTTCCGTCGCTTCCCACCAGTGATAATCTTGTATTTGCACTTAAATTTGCCGAAGCAGTTACGGAAGCTGTCATTTCGCTGCCGCCCATGCTCATGCCGCCTGACGAACAGTTGGATACCCATGTTCCGCCGTTTACCTTGATAGTGCTGCCGCCGTCACCGCAGTCATAGGGCTCGTTGCCGTTTGAGATGATGTAGCCGCCGTTTATCTCGATATTTCCGTTGGAATCATAGCCGTCGTGATCGCCGTTGGTCGCATTTACTATTGCAAATCCGCCGTTGAACTGCATGAGGTAGTTTCCTGAGTTTCCGCCGCCGAAGCCGCCTCCTCCGAAACCTCCGCCGCCCTGTCCCCAGGGCATACCTGTATTACCCATGCCTGAACCGTCGCTGCCGCCTGCCGCATTGAAGCCGTCGTCAGTTGAGTTCACGATCACTGAACCGCTGTTCTGGTAAATTTTCTGTGCTTCGATACCCTCATAGCACTTTTCAACGTATATTACGATATCATCGTATTTTCCGCTGTCCTTTGTGCCGATAGTGAGGTTATGGTCTGCGTGAGCGCCGTCATCAGCTGAAGCGAGCTTCAACTCGCCGCCGATAAACTGCATATCGCCGCCGCAGTGTATACAATCGTCGGAAGAATCAATACTGATACTGCCGCCGTTGATAGTAATGTTGCCTTCGCTCTGCCATGTGGTGCCTGCCTCGTCATAAAGACCTACAGCCTTTATGCCCTTTGCGGAAATATCGGTCTTGTTGGAGTTTCCGTCCATGCCGAAGCCGCCGCCTCCTCCGCCGCCGGGTCTGCTGCCGCCCTGACCGCCCTGAGTATTGCCGGAGCCTGTATAGGAGCTTCCCTGGAAGGTCTTGACAGTCAGGTCGCCGCCGTTCATTACAAAGAACTGCTCGGCTGAGATACCGTCTGCGTAGGAGTCAATATTTATTGTACCGCCGTTGACAGTAACTATTCCCAGCTGCTTCGCTGTTGATGAAGATTCAGTGGAAGTAGCCTTGATACCGTCGCCTGCTTTTGTTTTTACTGTTACGGAAAGGTTTGAATAGTCCACCTCTGTTCCGTCTGATGAGGTATTACCGATAGTCACGCTGTCCTTGCCGCGAATACCGTCATCGGCAGCATTAACTACCAGTGTGCTGTTGTATATCTTGATATCGTCCTTGCCGACGATACCTTCCGCAGCGTTTCCGTTTACGGTAAGCTTGCCCTTGCCCTTGAACTTTATATCGTCCTTGGAGTAGATCGCTCCCGCAGCGTTGTCTGCGTTGGTGTAGCTCTCGCCGTCAGAAATGGTATTCTCAGTGCCGTTTTTAGCGGTAATGATGACCTCGTCTGCGATAGATGCTACATATATAGGAGAATTCTTGGTATTTGTAAGGCTCATGCCGCTGAGAACGAGCTCAACGACGCCGTCGGGATAGACAGTCTTGTCGACGTCAACAACGATCTGTCCGCCTACCATCTCGCCGGTTACTGTAAAAACACCGGGCTGAGATATTGTGCAGATGTTGTTCTCCACTTTAGCCTCTGAGGAAGCATTGGTGGTCATGCCTGCATCGGAAAGAGTTATGGTGAGCTCTCCGGGTGCAGGGTTGGGAACTACATCGCTCTTGGCAATTCCTGCTGGATTTACCTTATTATAGATGTTAACGCCGTTCTTTATGGTGAACTTTTCTGCGTTATCATCGCCGTAGGTTATTGTATTGCCTGTGCTCTTGTTTGCAAAGGTGTTTGTACCCTCAGTCAGGCTTACGAAGCTGATAAGAACATACTTATACTTCTTGGTGAAGTCTGAGTTATGCTTATCCACATTCATATCTTCACGCATTACAGTCCACTGGAAGTTATTAGCCTTCTTCCATGTACCGTCCTTCTCGTTTGTTGAGTCGTCAATACAATTGAAGAGGAGTACAGGCTGGTCTCCTGTTGTTATGAGCTTCTCATCGACCTGATTATCGGTAGCAGTAGCGATAACGTCACCGCCTGTGATATTCACGCCTGTTGCAGCTGTAAGTCCGCGGTCGCCGCCTGCTGAAACGTAACCGCCGCTGATGTCAATAGTGGTCTCAGCCTGTACAGCGTCATTGCCCGCCTTGATAACAGTTGAGCCGCCCTCGAAAACAACAGCGTCCTTGCTGGACTTGATACCGTCGCCTGTAGCGTCAATTGTAACATAGCCCTTCTTGACCGTAATTGACTTCTTAGCCTTGATACCGTCAGTCTTGGTCTCGGAATTGCTTGTAGTGATATTGATCTTACCGCCGTTTATCTTGATGTCGTTGTTGCAGGACACAGCGTCCTGTGTATTTGCGGTGATATTGAGGACTCCGTCGCCCTTTTCACCGCCCTTGATAGTCATATCGTCCTTGGCTTCGATAACGGCTGCCTTAGCGAAGTCACCCTCGTAAGCAGTATCTCCGTCAGAGATATTATTCTCTGTGCCGTCAACGATATTGATAGATGTATTCTCAGCGTTTGTGATGAGGATAGCGGGAGCGCTCTTGCCTGTGATATTCGCGTTATTGAGGAATATCTTTACAGTCTCAGCGTCCGCGGTCGTATCAGCGATATTTACGTTGATCTGACCGTCGTCAAGAGTACCGTCAACATAATACTCACCGGAATGAGTGATGGTGACCTTTGTGCCCTCAACTACAGCATTTTCACCTTCTACCTCGATAGAAGTGTTCTTGAGGTGGATCTTTACTGCCTCAGCAACAGGATCAACATCTGTCTTGCCGCTGCTGAGCTCGCCCTTGCCCAGAAGATACATCTGGATAGCAAGCGCGTCATTTGTGGATACACCATCGTTTGCGCCGTTGCAGTCGGCATTGATCCAACCCTGTGCAGTAATAGCACGGGCGTCCGAACCGCCTACACCGTACTTGTTAGGATTGGCAAGTGCCTGCATGATCATGACAGCGTCAGAAAGATCGACCTGTCCGTCTGAATTGGCGTCGCCAACCATTGCTGAAGCACTGGTTTCCGCTGCATAACTCATCAGAGGCATAGCCGCTGCTGCCAGACAAACAGCAGAAATACCTGCAATGAGCTTTTTCAAGCCATTGTTTTTCATAATTGATCATTCTCCTTTTTTAATATCGCCCAATCAAAGGTCAAACCGAGTTTGACTATGTCTACATTATATCGGCTTTACCTTGAAATAATCTTAAAGTATTCTTAAAAGAGCATTAAGGCTACAATAAAATCATACAATTGGGCTTGATTTTTTATGTCCCCCCTATTTTGTCTGTAATTTAATTATACTCTTTTTCAAGTGTTTAAGCAATTTATAATAACATACAAAAAAGTGGTTTTTGTTTTGGATATCTTGCCAAAGGCTCTCATTTGATGTATAATAAAAGTAAATCAAAATTTGCCGCTGAGCGAGCGGCGGCGCTTGCCACGTTGGCGCTCGTAAACTCGCTCACATTAAATTATGCTGTTAATTTTACATCGCTTACAGCACAATAATTATGCCATAATCATGAACGGGATTCCAAAGGGACTGTGTTCCTTTGGCGGAGTCCAGAGGCAGCGCCTCTGGTCGCTGTTCACAGCTTTCAGAGAACAGCGAAACAATACGAAGGCGCTCCGCAAGGGTGAATTCCGAAAACAATCCTGTGAATTGTTTTCGGAAGAGGGACGCCCTGCAAGTGAGGGCGTCCCTTAACGGGACGTCGAGGACGCCGTCCCCTACATTGTTTTTTGCGGAACGCCGAGGGTGACTCCCCACAGTGTGGGGAGATGTCGCAACGCGACAAAGGGGTGCGGCGCCTGTTAGGCGGCGTTCCCTACAAATATAAATTATGATTTATGAAAGGATATGCAGCCGTGAAAACAGACAAAAATACTGAACAGATCCTGTCAGAGCTGGAAAGCCACGGCTTTGAAGCCTATATGGTCGGCGGCTGCGTCCGCGACAGTATTATGGGCAGAGAGTACAATGACATCGACATAACAACAAATGCTCTCCCCGAACAGATAATCGAAGTATTCAGCAGCTATAAGGTAGTCCCTACAGGCATAAAACACGGCACAGTCACGGTTTTATGCGGCGGAACCCCTTTTGAAATAACCACCTACCGCATTGACGGAAAATATACCGACCACCGCCGGCCTGATAATGTAGAGTTCACATCAGATATTACCGCCGACCTTGCACGCCGTGATTTTACAATAAACGCCGTAGCTATGGACAGAAACGGCTGTCTCGTTGACCCCTTCGACGGTATTTCGGACATGAAAGCAGGTATCATACGCTGCGTAGGCGATCCTGAGAAGCGCTTCTCCGAGGACGCTCTCCGCATTATGAGAGCTGTCCGTTTCGCTTCACAGCTTGGTTTTGCTATAGATGACGATACCGCTAAAGCCGTACATGATATGAAGGACCTGCTTCAGAATATATCAAACGAGCGTATCCGAGACGAACTGGACAAGCTGGTTTGCGGTAAGAACTGCGCTGATGTACTCATGGGATACAGCGATGTCATAACTGCTGTTATCCCCGAATTCAAGCCAAGTATAGGGCTCGACCAGCGCTCACCCTACCATAAGTACACCGTCTGGGAGCACATTGTCAGAGCTGTCGGCTTCGCCCCCGAAAACGACGTAAAACTCAGAAGAACTCTCCTTTTCCACGATATCGGAAAGCCTGCCTGCATGAAGCTTGACGAAACAGGCAGAGGGCATTTCAAGCAGCACGACAGAGTAGGAGCCGAGATCACCGAAAAGGTCATGAAACGCCTTCGCTACGACACAAAGTCCATATCCTACGCCACTGCGCTGATAGCCAATCACAGCAAAAAGCTCCGAAACAGAGCCGATGTTAAAAAAATGATGTACCGTATCGGCGAGGAACTGTTCTTTGCTCTCATAGAAATGAAAAAATGCGACAATTCCGCAAAAAATGAATTTGTCCTTGACGAGAACATCTTCTTCGACAGGCTTGCGGAAACGGGCAGGGAGATAATAGCAGGAAACGAATGCCGCAGTCTGAGAGGGCTTGCGGTAAACGGCTCGGAGCTCTCCGCTATCGGGCTCAAAGGAGCTGAGATAGGCGAAATGCAGCATAAGCTCCTTGAACTTGTCATAGAGGACGCTCTCCCGAACGAAAAAAATGCGCTGCTTGAATACGCGGAACAGGAGTACACAAAATGAAAGGCAGGATACATTCTACCGAAAGCTTCGGTACTGTTGACGGTCCCGGAATACGCTTCGTGGTATTCTTTCAGGGCTGTCCCCTGAGGTGCAGATATTGCCATAACCCCGACACATGGGACTTTTCCGGCGGCAGGGAAACTACCGCTGAGGAGCTTATGAAGGAGTACGATTCATACAAGGAGTTCCTTAAATCAGGCGGTATCACCGCAACCGGCGGCGAACCTCTTGCACAGCCGGAGTTTCTTGCGGAACTCTTTTCTCTCGCAAAAAGCAAAAGTGTCCACACCTGCCTCGACACATCAGCAGGAGTTTACGATCCGGCACACCATGAAAAGATCGACGATGTGCTGAGATATACAGACCTCGTTATGCTTGATATAAAGCACATAGACAACGAGCTCCACAAGGAGCTTACAGGTATCGGCAACCGCAATATACTCGCATTTGCGGAGCATATACGCGACCTTGGGATACCGGTATGGATACGCCACGTGGTAGTTCCCGGTATAACCGACAAATATGAGGAGCTTTTCTCACTCGGAGAATACCTCTCAACACTCAGCAACCTTAAAGCGCTGGATGTACTCCCCTATCATGATATGGCAAAGACAAAGTACGCAGAACTGGGACTTGACTATCCCCTTGGCGATACTCCCCCTTTGTCGAGGGAGGAAGCGATAAAAGCCCGTGAAACTATCATCGCAGGTATAAAGTCAGGACTTCACAAGCAGAAATAATTAAAACAGGACCTTCGTAACATTACGGAGGTCTTTTTCATATACTGTTGTAAATCATAATTTTGCGAAGCAAAATTATGATTTAGTTTAGAGTTGAGAATTGAGAGTTGACAGTTATGGTGTATCGCCTGCGGCGATATAATTTAAATAATATGAGCGCAGCGAACTCATTAACTCTTAACTCTCCACTCTCAATTCTCAACTAAATCAAAATTCAGCTTTGCTGAATTTTGATTTATCCCGGCGTGCCGTATGCCGTAAAGCGGCGGAGAAATACTTATGTGCGGAATTGCAGGAGCTATCAGCTTCATTGAAGATATGCGCGAGGATATGAAGGTCTATGAGAATATGCAGCGCGCCCTCCTGAGACGGGGTCCCGACCAGCGCGGTATGCTGCTTGCCAAAGAAGCCGCCCTCATACACACCCGTCTTGCGGTCATCGACATAAACGGCGGCAGACAGCCTATGAGCTTCGGGAAGTATACTATTATATATAATGGTGAGCTGTACAATACGGAGGAGCTCCGCAGCGAGCTTGCAGAGGATTTTGACTTCACAACAGCTTCAGATACAGAGGTAGTGCTCAAGGGCTACATAAAATGGGGAAGCGCCTGTGTTGACAGATTCAACGGTATATTCGCATTTGCGGTCTACGACGAAGATAAACACCGTGTATTCCTTGCCCGTGACAGAATAGGCGTAAAGCCCCTGTTCTACTTTCAGACCGAAACCAAGCTCATCTTCGCCTCAGAGCTCCCGGCACTCCTTGAACACCCTGATATCCCGCATGAGATAGACGAACAGGGGGCGGCGGAGCTTCTTCTTATGGCTCCCGGCAGAACTATGGGCTGCGGAGTGATACGGGGCGTAAAGGAGCTCCCTCCCGGCTGGTGCGGTCACTATTCCGCAGGCGGTCTGGATATCCGCGAATACTGGCGGCTCCGCGCTTATGAGCTTCACGAGACATTTGAGCAGACCGCCGAACACGTCCGGGAGCTCGTCCTCGACTCAATAAAGCGTCAGCTGGTCTCAGACGTGCCTGTCTGTACCTTTCTTTCGGGCGGTCTCGATTCGAGCCTGATATCCTCTGTTGCCGCTTCTGAGCTGAAAAAACAGGGCAGACGTCTAAGCACCTTTTCCGTTGACTACACCGATAACGATAAATACTTCCAAAGCAGCCATTTTCAGCCTGACAGTGATCCTGAATACATCAGATGCATGACTGAATACCTCGGCACAGACCACCACCGGACGATGATCGATACTCCTGAACTGGTAAACGCCCTCGAAGACGCAGCCGAAGCCCGCGGACTTCCCGGAATGGCTGACGTTGACGCTTCTCTTCTCCTCTTCTGCCGTGAGATAAAGAAATACGGCACAGTCGCTCTTTCGGGAGAATGTGCCGATGAGATATTCGGCGGCTATCCGTGGTACAGAGATAAAGATATCCGCATGACAGACGGTTTCCCGTGGGCTCAGAGCACCGCCTACCGCAGCCGCTTTCTCTGCGATGACTATGCAAAAAGAATAAACGCTGACGAATATGTCTGCTCCGCCTACCGTAGAACTGTCGGCTGCGCGGAAAAGCTCGTTTCGGACAGTCCCCTTGAATACCGTATGCGCGAAATGACTCAGCTCAACTTTCACTGGTTCATGCAGACACTTCTCGACCGCAAGGACAGAATGTCCATGTACAGCGGTCTTGAAGTCCGGGTGCCCTTCTGCGACTACCGTATAGCCGAATATCTCTACAATGTCCCGTGGGAATACAAGGACTACATGGGCAGAGAAAAAGGACTTCTCCGTGAAGCCATGAAGGAATGGCTGCCGGAAAAAGTCCTTTGGCGGAAAAAGAGCCCCTATCCCAAGACCCACAATCCCGCATTTCTTGCAGGAGTCACGGAAAAGCTCAGGAGCATACTGGATAACGGCGGAGAGAGGCTCACTCAGCTCGTAAAGCGTGAGGAGCTTGAAAAGCTTCTGCGCCATGAGGAAAACGTGCAATGGTACGGACAGCTTATGAACCTGCCGCAGACCATAGCCTATTTCATACAGCTCAGCTACTGGCTTGAGCGCTTTGACATACGCTTGAAATGGGCATAAAATAAGCTCATTTAAGTGCAGTGCTTATATAGAAACTTTAAATGGAATTATCGGGGGAACCCTTTTTCAAAAGGGTTTTCCTCAATAGCTCACATAAAAACTTCTATAAAAGTATCACACTTACAAGGAGCTTATGATACATCATTTGAGATCTGTCTTTTTGAAAATAAGTATTCCGCCGATCGTAAGAACGACACATATTGCTATGTCAATAACTATAATCAGTGCGACTTTATCGGGAACACTGGTAGGATCATACTTGAATTCCTGTCTCTGTATAGTGGGTATTGCAACCTCCGCGATCTTTTCAACAGTCTTGCTCTTTGAGAACATCACTATCAGTTCCGCCACCGTCAGGATTATCGAATCCATCATGATCGAAAGCACTACTCCGCCTGTAGTTCTCAATGAATTGCATATAAATACTATAGCGCAGGTAAACGTAACGATTATGACCATAGTAATGCCGATATTTATAAATATTTCCTTGCAGGGGAATAATTTAAAGCCCATAAGCGGCCAGCCCAGACCGATAAGCGTGAGCCAGTATGCCAGCTGATACACAACAGCCACGAACAGCGAGATTATAAGATTTGCCAAATATATCCTGGCTCTCGAATGTCCGACTATTATTTTATTCCTTATGGTATTGTTCTTAAAATCACTTACAATGAACATACCTGCCGTGATACTTATGAACATTATGATAATACCGGTCATTACAAACATCATAACGTCACCGATCATGGAGCCTTTTCCTTCTACGATACCTATAAATACCGATACAAACGCAGGGATTAAAATGTTAACTGCAAGAACGATATAAAAACGCTTCTCTTTAAAAAGTCTTCTGAAGCCTTCAGCAAGCAGCTCAGACATTGCGAACACCTCCTACAAGTCCCATGAAATAGCTTTCGAGGCTTTCGCTGCGCTCTGTCATGGTATTTACAAAGCAGTTTTTCTCGTTGAGCGCAAGAACAAGGGGCGTTACCTGCACAGGAGTGAAGATATCAGCCTCATTAGGCGAATATATCCTGAATTCAGCGCCCATGCCCTGAAGCACATCGGCGAGGATATTCGTATCGTTTACATTAATGTGTACTGCCTTTCTTGAAACCTGTTCAAGCTCCTCGGCGCTCATTTCCTTGATGACCCTGCCTTTCTCGATAAAGCCGTAGTGAGTGGCAAGTCGTGAGAGCTCGTCGAGGATATGGCTCGAAATAAGTATAGTGATGCCCTTATTCTTGTTAAGGTCGATCAGCATTTCACGGACCTCCATGATACCCTGAGGGTCAAGGCCGTTTATAGGCTCATCAAGGATAAGAAAATCAGGGTCACCGACAAGTGAAAAGGCAATACCCAGTCTCTGTCTCATACCGAGGGAGAAATTCTTGGCTTTTTTCTTGCCGGTATTGGAAAGGCCTACCATTTTGAGTATGTCGTCGAGCTTTTCGTTTGAGATACCAAGAGTCTTTGTCTGCTGGATAAGATTATCCTTGGCTGTCATATCAGGATGAAGAGAAGGCGTTTCAACGACAGCGCCGACTTTTCGGCGTACCTTGTATATTTCCGGACTTTTGTAATCCGCTTCCATAACGGAATAGCTGCCGGATGTAGGATTATTGAGACCTGTTATTATACGGATAAGTGTAGTTTTTCCTGCGCCGTTCCTGCCGACCATTCCATATATTGAGCCCTTGGGAACATTTATCGTAAGGTCGTCAAGAGCCTTGAATTTACCATACGACTTGCAGAGATGCTGCGTCTGCAGAATGTGATCCATAGTTTCACCGCCTATTTTGTTTATTTTATAACAAACTGCCTTTATGCAAAAAGGCGGTCATGCATGATGCACGACCGCCTGAAGTCGTTATTATTTATCAGACACGAAATTATTCGTTGATCTTTGTAACAACGCCTGAACCAACTGTTCTGCCGCCCTCACGGATAGCGAAACGGAGTCCCTCTTCGATAGCGATAGGAGTGATGAGCTCAACATCCATAGCTACGTTATCGCCGGGCATACACATTTCCTTGTCAGCAGGAAGAGTTACAACACCTGTAACGTCAGTTGTTCTGAAGTAGAACTGAGGTCTGTAGTTGTTGAAGAAAGGAGTATGACGTCCGCCCTCTTCCTTCTTCAGTACGTAAACCTGACCTGAGAACTTTGTATGGGGGTGGATCGAGCCGGGCTTACAAAGAACCTGTCCACGCTCAACCTGGTCTCTTGTGATACCACGGAGAAGAGCACCAACATTATCACCAGCCTCACAGAAGTCAAGAGTCTTTCTGAACATTTCAAGACCTGTAACAACTGTGTTGAGCTTCTCGTCAGAAAGACCAACGATCTCAACAGGCTCGTTTACGTTGAGCTTTCCACGCT
>JAEEGJ010007552.1_pt1 | contig 31033 bp, 19 predicted proteins | sample 8958761 | NCBI WGS metagenome assembly JAEEGJ01 (sample SAMN16246546, study PRJNA631951) | gut metagenome | biome: gut microbiome; feature: rumen; material: RS-attached | host: Bos | place: Iran: Karaj | collected 2018-10
CATTCATTCTTTGTGGCAGCATGGCTGCGAACGCGACCTCGCTTTCTTTACAAGATGCGTTGGACATGGCTATGGCCAACAATTCGAAGATCAAGGCCGAAAAGGCGAAAGTGGATATAGCCGAAAGCGGTGAAAACGAAGCTTTTGCCCGATTCCTCCCGACGGTGAGCTTGTCGGCAGGCATTACCAAGATTAATGACCCTATTTCGATTGACCTTGGGCGAATTCAGCAACCTTTGAGCGATATTGCAGGTGCTGCCGCTTATTCCAAGGCTTATCTTGCGACATACAACGGAGCTTACGCTAAAGCTTATCAGGAGGCTGTAGGCCAGGCGATGAAAGCGGGCATGGACGAAAAATCGGCCAAAGCCTATGTGGATTCCAAATCCGCCGATATCTGGAGCGGGGTCGTGAGCAGCAAGGACGCTAACGATGCCGCCGTGAAAATGGCTGAAAGCAAGGGGCAGGAATCCGCCCAGCAAATTAAAAATTCCGATTTCAACATGAAGGTGCAGGACGATTGGTTCTTTAACGCCCGCCTGACCGTCGTGTGGCCCATCTTTACGGGTTTCAAGATTTATTCTGCATACGATGCCGCCAAAGAGAACGTGAATGCCCGCAAGGCCGAATTCGAGATGGCGCAAAACACGGTGCTCATGGATGTGGCGACAAAGTACTTTACGCTTCGTTTGTGCGAAGAACTTGTCGTAATGCGCGAGACAACCAAGAAGGACCTCGAAGAACATCTGAAACGCTCCAAGAAACTGGAAGAAGGTGGTCAGATTAGTAAGACGGAACGCCTCCGTGCCGAAGTGGCGCTTGCCGAAGCCGAAAACGCTTACGAAGACGCTCTGCGCGACCAGTCGCTGGCCCGTATGGCGCTTGCAAGCTTGCTGCATACGGACACGAGCCTTACTGCAACGACTCCCGTGGAATCTCCGGAAGGCATCCGTTCGATGGAAGAATTCAAGGCTCTCGCTGTTGAAAAGCATCCGGGGCTTCGTCAACTGCGTATCGAACGCAAACGCAATCAGAATGCGGTAAAGGCGGCTCAGGCCGATTACTATCCGACGGTGGCGTTGTTCGGCTACAAGGAACTCTATACAAGGGATTTGACGCTCCTGGAACCGGAATGGGCGATTGGTGCCAAGCTGCAGTGGGATATTTTCAAGGGCGGTGATACGCGCGCCAAGGTGAGCTCTGCAAAGGCGATGGACCGCTCCTTGGGCAGCCTCGAAGAAGAGACGATTGAAAACTTGAAACTCCTTGTCGAAAAACGTTGGCGCGAACTGGAACATGCAAAGGGTAGGCTCATGAGCCTTGCCAAAACGCGTGAACTGGCCGACGAGGCGTTGCGCAGCCAAAACAAGGCTTACGAAGCGGGTCTTGCCACAGGCCTTGACGTTGTCGATGCGGAACTTGCGCTTTCCCGTTTGCAGGTTGCCGACCTCAAGGCTCATTATGACGCCGTAATTGCATGGCTTGGGCTTCTTGAAGCAGCGGGTGAAGTCTCGACGGCAGGAACAGTTCTTGTTTCCAAGCAACTTGTTGTCGATGCTCCGGTGAGTGCAGCAACCGGCGAGACTGCTACAGCTCGTCATCCTGAGCAAAGCGAAGGATCCAGTGAAGTACCCGCAGCAGTTCGTCATCCTGAGCAAAGCGAAGGATCCAGTAAAGTCTTGACAGAAACTCAGCCTGCTGAATAAATTTTAGAAATGGAGAAAAATAATGAACGCATTGAAGATGATTGGAAAAGTTATTGTAGTGCTTGCCCTAATTGTGCTTGTCATTATGGGCATCTCCCAGCTCCAGCAATTTGCAACGCAGCCACGTGAACAGTTCTTGCAAGGGCAAATGGAAGCAAGGCGCGTGCTTGTGGCGGGGAAGGTCCCTGGCCGCATTGAACGCCTGCTCGTTCACGAAGGCGATGTCGTCCAAAGGGATTCCCTGGTTGCGGTTATCAGCAGCCCGGAAATTGAAGCCAAGAAGATTCAGGCGCAGGGCGCTCTCGGTGCAGCAAAGGCGCAGGCGAGCAAGGCCCGCAATGGTGCCCGCAGCGAAGACATTACCGCGCTCAAGGCCATGGCAGATCGCGCCCAGGAAGCCGCAACGCTTGCAAAGAACACCTACAACCGTGTGCAGAAACTTTATAACGAAGGTGTACTCCCGCTGCAAAAGCGCGACGAAGCCGAAACCCAGATGAAGGCTAGCCAGTCCGCTGCCGATGCCGCTCGTGCCCAGTACAACCAGGCCGTGGCCGGTGCCCGTAGCGAAGACAAGGCCGCTGCGAACGCTCTCGTTTTGCAGGCCAAGGGCGCCAATGCCGAAGTCGATGCCTACCTCGAAGAAACTAAAATCCGCACGCCGATTACTGGCGAAGTCTCCCTCAAGCTTGCCGAAGAAGGCGAAGTGGTGGGCTCCGGCATGCCGATTATCGCTGTTACCGACTTGAACGATTCTTGGGCGGTGTTCCACCTCCGCGAAGATTACCTCAAGAACGTGTCCAAGGGTAAAAAGTTCTATCTCCAAGTTCCGGCTCTCGACAAGACTGTCGAAATGGTCGTGAGCTACATCGCTTCCGTCGGTGATTACGCCACATGGCGCAGCAGCAAGGAAAGCTCCGGCTTTGACCTCAAGACATTCGAAGTCCGCTTGCGCCCGACCCACAAGGTGGAAAACCTCCGCCCGGGCATGAGCGTTTTGCTCCCCGCTGACGATATCCAGCAGTAGGAATAGAAGGTTATCGTGCTGAAAGGCCTTTTAAAGACAATCGGGAAAATTTACTTTGGCCACAAAATCGTTTTGTGGATGATTCTTACGGTGCTTCCCGTGGGCGTTTCCGTGTTCATGCTGGAAATGTTTTCGTCCGAAATCGTGCAGCATGTCCCGATTGGAATAGTCAAACAAGATAAAAGCCAACTGGCCGACCGCTTGGAAAGGGCACTCCAGTCCAGCCCCGTGCTCGATGTGAAGGTGAATTGCCATGACATGAGCGAATGCGAACATGCGGTAATCCGTGGCGATTTGCAGACGTTCGTTGTGCTGCCGTATGATTTGGAACGCCGAGCCTTGCGCCTTGAAGCGCCCGTGATACCGGTTTATTCCAGCGGACAGAATTATCTTACGAACATGTTTGCGACAAAGGAAATCCGTGCGGTCATTACAAGTATCGGTTCGGACCTTTTTACGGCATCGTTTGAAGATCCTGTCAAGACGGAAATTCATTCTGTCGGCAATATCGAAGGCAATTACCAGGGCTTCTTGGCTCTTGGGCTTGTCTCTGCAATGTTTCATTTGGCGGCAATGCTTGTAGCCGTATATGTCGCCTCGTTTCCGCTTCGCGACCGCCGTGTACGTGAATTTTACCAATACGCTGAAAAATCCTGGTTGACGCTCGGAATTGCTTCGTTTGTTCCGATGACGATAATCCTTTGGCTTGAATACATGGGCTGTTACGCTTATACGCACCGCATGCTCATGCCGATGGGCTTTGATGAATTCGTGATGGTCTCTGTGGCTCAGTTTTTGATGGTTGTTTGCTGCGTGGGTGCCGGCATGGCTTTTGTGGGCGTGACTGGCGTGATGCGTATTGCGACAGGCGTCTCGGGCGTGATTGGCGGCCCTGCGTTTGCGTTTGCCGGCCAGACATACCCCGTGATGGCGATGCCGTTTGCCGTGCGCTGCTTTGCGTTTGTACTCCCGCTTACGCATGTGCTCCGCGTGCAATCCATGATGCTCCTTGGTGATGTCGGTATGGCTGCATCTTGGGAAGTCATCAAGCTTATGGCGGGCATGGCTGTTTTCTGGACTTTGCTCGGAAGCTTTACGATGCATCTGCGCTGGAAATACCGCTTGTCGCGTGATTCCAAGTTGCCTGTAGTCATTGACGACGAAAATCCAATCGAAATCGAGAAAGCGGTTCAGGAAACTGCAAAACGTCATCAGGAGGCGAAACATGATTAGTCGTCTTTTGAAAGTGACATTGACAGAATGGAAACTGTTCTTCACGGATTCTGCGGCAGTCTTGCTGCTTGTCGTTGCTGGCATCCTTTATGCGTTCTACTATCCGACGGCGTACGTGAATCAGACCGTCACGCGAGTCCCTGTAGCTGTTGTCGATTTGGATCATTCGGCGAAGTCCCGCGAACTTACGCGTATGGCGTCTGCAAGCCAGCAAGTTCACGTCAAGGCCGTCTATAACGACATGCTCGAAGCAGAAACCGCAATGGCGCGCGAAGACATCTTCGGTTTCATGGTCATTCCCGAGAACATGGAAAAGGACTTGCTGAACAAAGTGCCGACGAAGATAAACATCTTTACGCATGGCGCCTACGTGATGCTCCACGGCACAATCGGAACAGCGTTTTCGACGTGTGCGCTGACGGTTGGCGCGGTAAGCAAAGTCAAGGCGATTGCATTAAGCAAAAAAGTCCCTTCTGCAAAAGCGATGGCGATGCGAGACCCGATTCCGCTATCAATACAAACGATGTTTAACAATACGGGAAGTTATTCTAATTACGTTGTTCCTAGCGTACTTGTGGTGATTCTGCAGCAGTCGCTGATCATTGGCATCTGCATTATGGGCGGCGCCCGCGGACACAGACGTTTCCGCAGGAACCAGCGCTATTCCGAAGTGGAAAACGAAAACATGTTTTACCGTTACTTTGGTCGTGCGCTAGCTTATTTCCTCCACTATTGCTGCTTTATCCTGTTCTACCACTGCTTTATTTACAACCTCTTCGATTTTCCGCGCCGTGGAGAACTCCTGCCGATGATTGTGTTTGCGATTGTGTTCCTAACCTCGGTCATTAATTTCGGGATGTGTCTTTCGCAGGTCTTTTTGCATCGTGAATCGAGCATGCAGTTGTTCCTCAATCTCTCCATTCCGATTCTTTTCCTTGCGAACTTTAGCTGGCCCAGTTACTTGATGCCGAGCTGGATGGTGGGGCTTTCGTATGTTCTGCCGAGTACGTTTGCCGTGCCCGCATGGCTTTCGATAGAGCAGATGGGCGGGGACATTTACGACGTGGCGCCTAAACTTTACCTATTGGCGATACAGTCGGTCATCTATCTTGTGTTGGGTCTATTCCTCACGCATTTGCGCGACAAGACGCACTTCAAAACCGGAGACATGTAAAAAAACGCGCTAAAATGCAAAAAAGAGTGACGAAGTCATAGCCGCTTTCGCCATTCTTTTTGTAAATTACATCTGTGTAAACTTAACGATGAAAAGCTAGTTAAGAGTTCTAAGTTACTAGTTACTAGAATGTTTCTTCAAGAATCTCTAGTAACTATTAACTAGTAACTAGTAACTAGTAACTACTAACTACTAACTAATAACTGCATAAACCTTAAAGCGCCGAAGGCGTGATGGAAATATTGACAATATGGCATTCGATCCTTTATACATAATCATTACCGTTGTCGCGCTTGCCCTCTCGGGCATTGTTTCCCTGTTGGTCAAAAAACGCTTTGCCGCAGGCCAAAAAGTGTATATCTCTAGCGGTCTTACCGGTGCCGATGTCGCAAAGGCCATCCTTATGGATGCCGGTATTACCGACGTGAAAATCCTCAAGCACCAGGGATTTCTTTCGGACCATTACAATCCGCTGAACAAGACTCTCAATTTGTCGCCCGAAGTTTATTCTGGCCGCAATGCAAGTGCCGCTGGTGTCGCCGCTCACGAAGTCGGACACGCTATCCAGCATGCGCAAGGCTATTTCCCGATGTGGCTCCGTTCGGCGATTGTCCCGGCAGCAAATATCGGCTCTAATCTAGGGCCTTGGCTTGTGATTATCGGCATCATGCTCATGGGCATGGGCAAGGCGCTTGGGCACTCCCTTGCGGTTGTGGGCGTTATCCTCTTTGGGCTTGCGACGTTGTTTACTCTTGTGACAGTGCCCGTGGAATTTGACGCTTCTGCCCGAGCCAAAAAGGCGCTTGCCCGCATGGAAGTCGTTTCGCCGGGTCGTGAATACAATACCGTTTCTGGAGTGCTTTTCGCCGCTGGCCTTACGTATGTCGCTGCTGCGATTTCTTCGATTTTGCAGTTGCTTTATTGGGCGTTCCGAGCGGGCCTGCTTGGTGGCCGCAACGACGATTAGGTTTTTATCGTAAACCAAATTTGCCTCGCTTCGGCGGGGCTTTTTTGATAGATGTAGTTAATCTTTACCGGCTCCGTAAACAACGGGGCCTTCTTCGTCTTCGTCGTCATCGCCGTGTTCGGCGAGATAAGCCTGATATTCTTCTTCCGTCATTCCGCCTTCGTCATCTTTGGGCATGAAGGATTTGCGCTTTGGCTTCTCGGGAGTTGCCGCGGACTTTGATTCTTCCTTGCGGCTTGCGCGGGCGCTGCGGTTCAAGTAGGCGATGTATTCTTCGTCTGTCATTTCGTTTCCGAAACTGTAAGAGGAATACTTGTCTTCTTCGGGTTCGTCTTGTGCGTAGCGGGATTCCGCAGAAGTATATGACTTGGTGATTGACGGAATGTCGTCGCTTTCGGAAACTTCGTTGGAGGGCTGCACGGTGGCCGTTGAAGACTGCGTTTCGTTTGTTGAAGACTGCGCGGAACTTGCGTTGTCGTAGAACGCCTGCGCTTTTTGCATAAAGGCCGCAAACTCCTCGTCGCTCATCTGCTTGACCGCATCTTCGTTCAAACCTTGAACGCTGTTTATGTTGCCTGCAACAATTGTAGGTGCATCGTTAAAATCGTCCGCACCTTCGTCGGATTCATCGACCGGTTCAAACGCGTGTGCCGGTTCGATGACATGCGATGTCTCGACAATGTCTTCGAGAACACTTGCACCCAAGTCCGTTTCATGACTGGATGCACCTGATTCGATTGTCGGGATTGCAGTATCTTCTGGTGTTGTGGGCTGCGTGGCATCTTGAATAAGCGCTGCATCTTGATTCGGCGCAGTTTCTGGTGTTGTGGGCTGCGCGGCTTCTTGTCCCGGAGCGCTTGCCTCTCCAGCGGGTGCGCTTGCTGCCTGCAGAGCGCCTTCGGCAGCGTCCGCTTCCGCAATCATATCCGCAAACGGATTCTCCTGCACTTCGGAAATATCTTCGCGCCCTTCCAACATCGCGTTGAGGTCTTCTTCCGTGACATTCCTGCCGCGTTCCGTCCAAAGTACGGCCTCGCGCATCGTCGCGGCAAGGTCGCCCACGCTCTTTTCCTTGGAACGCGCAATCGCCTGACTGCGAATTGTCTCCACAAGCCCCGCCTTGACCTCGGGATCCTTGCTGAAGAACACCGTCTCGTGCGCCATTTCGTCAGCGTACTCGGGATTGTTCTTCTTGCGGTAAATCCAGATCGGGCCGAACAACTCGCTCTGACGGAACACGACCTCGTCCGTCTTGATCATTTCGAGCATGGCCATGAACGTCACCGCAGCGACAATCGGGTGGCTGTCGTTGTCGAGCAGGTCTTCAAAGAGCGCACGCCCATGCGCGTTCAGGAAGTTGTTGATAGCCTGCTGGCGGTCCTGAATGGTCACGTAGTCCAATTCGATATGGTGGATCGTCTCGGAAATCTTTGTTTTTAAACTCTTCTGGTAAGCACGGAAAAGCTGCCAGATATTCGCATCCGCGAGCGTATCGTCGTCGTTTTGCGTCTTTTCGAGGCGCCCGCGGGAATATGTGCCGAAGTTCTTTGCCTCCATCTCCTGGAGCCCGCCCGCGACCTGCTTGAAACGCTGGTATTCCAACATTTCCTGCATAAGCTTTTCGCGGTCTTCGTTGTATTCCTCGATTGTCTCCGGGTCGCGTTCTTCAGCCGGCAACAGTTCCTGCACCTTGAGCGCCATCAAACGGCTCGCCATGAACAAAAAGTCGCCCGCCTTGGAAAGGTCCGTTTCGGAATACTCGTTCACCCACTTGAGAAAGTCGTCCGCGATTTCCGCAATCGGAATCTGGTCCAGCGTCATTTCCTTTTTCTGAACGAGATAGACAAGCAAATCCATCGGCCCGTTAAACGAACCGATTTTCACCTCGTAGTCTTCTTGCTCAAGAACTTCGGAATCAACCATTGAACGATAATATAGAAATTAGACGGGGGAATTTTTAGGAGAATCGCCATTCGCCATTGTTGGAATGTCCAATAAAATGTCCAATAAATAGCAAGAGCTATTAAAAACTGCTTGAATTTTGAGGAACTTTCCTAAAGATATATAATTCCCCAAATCGTGCTAAAATTTTGAGATTTGGGGAAATATCTGCTATTTTTGATAGATAATTTCCTAAAATCTCGTAAAAAAATGTACTTTTGGGGAAATATATGATTGATTTTTATATATTTAGATAAACAACATGGGGGATTCCGATGAACCTGATTGGACGAAATCGCGAAATAGAGGAACTTGACCGGTGCCTAAAAAGTGACCAGTCGGAGTTTGTTGTCGTTTATGGCCGTCGCCGAGTTGGCAAGACCTTCCTTGTGGAAGAATTCTTCAACCGTCAATACGACTTTTCTTTTGTTGGTGGTCACAATCTACCCGTGAAAAAACAGTTGCGTAATTTCGCAAAGGCTATCAAACATTACGCGCATCTGCCAAAATTGCCTGAGTTCGCCGATTGGTCCGAAGCGTTCGATTCGTTAACTGGATGGATTGAGTCGCAATCCGGTGACCATAAAAAGATCATCTTTTTTGATGAAATGCCCTGGATCGACACCCCAAAATCGGATTTCGTTGAGGAGTTTGAGAATTTTTGGAATGGCTGGGCTGCACGCCGTAAAGATATATTGTTTATTGCAACGGGTAGCGCAACCAGCTGGATGATCGACAAACTCGTCGAAAACCAAGGTGGGTTGCATTGCCGCATTACGAACAGCATCTACCTGAATCCTTTTACACTTTATGAATCGGAACAATATCTCCGTGCTAGGAAATGCGCATGGGACAGGTACCAGATTCTCCAGGCGTACATGATTTTGGGCGGAGTCCCGTTTTACTGGAGCCTGCTGGATACCCGCTTGAGCCTTGTCCAAAACATAGACCGTCTTTTCTTCCGTAAGAATGCTCTACTGAAAATTGAATTTGACGAATTGTACAACGCTTTGTTCACCCATGCGGATTACTATGTACAAGTGGCTCAATTGTTGGCAAACCATAAGGAAGGCTTGACTCGTTCCCAAATAGACAAAAAGGTCGATTTTGATGGCAAAACACTGACAGCCGTGCTGAAGAACCTTGAACGATGCGATTTTGTTTTGCGATATAGCCAGCTTGGTAACAAGGTCAAGGACGCCATCTATCGATTGTCTGATTTTTATACTCTCTTTTATTTCAAGTATGTGCAGGCGAACAACTCTCTTGATGAACAATGGTGGAGTAAACATTTCAACTCGCATAGCGTAGAAACTTGGCTTGGACAGACTTTTGAACTTGTCTGCATGACGCATGTCGATGCCATAAAGCAGAAACTGGGTATTGCTGGCGTTGCGACGGATGTATCTGCGTGGAGATATGTACCGAAAAGCGATTCTGAAAAAGGTGCCCAAATTGACTTGGTTATTTCAAGGGCTGACAGAACAATAAACTTGTGCGAAATTAAATTCGCTATAGGCAAGTATCAAATGACGGCGGAATATGCCGATTACATTCGCGATAGGGCCGAACTATTCCGTGCTAAAACGAAAACCAAGTACGCCATTGTTCCTACAATGGTAACTACCTATGGCGTGGCCGAGGGTGCCAACAGCAGTGTTGCGCAACAAGAAATCACGATGGAAGATTTGTTCAGGGGGAATACGATATAAGGTTTTTCCCTGTCAAGTATTCCTTGACGGTTCGGTTGCTAAGAACTCTTGTAATTGTCGCTTTTCCTCTGATTTCTTTAGCACTTCGTCTAATGTGAAATCTTCTTTGCTGAAGAAAAATGTGTTTGTTCCTAGGTCTTTTAGAGATGCACCAAAATGGTAAGCTATATTGTCTATGAATAGGAATCGATCGTGCATTCCATAACATGGTAAAATTTCAATGGGACTGTCCGCATACTGTGCGTTGTATGTTGCCAAATCCACTTCGAAAACTTTGCTCTTATCGTAGGTGTAGATTGTCACCGATACGCCTTTGCTGCGCTTGAGCATCATCGCGAGCACTTTCTCATCCACGTAGCGGTCCACAAGGACAATCCGCCTTTTCGCCTGCCTGATTAGCCCGCACACGAACACATAGGCATCGAACATCTGATTGTTGTAATACAGCCCCTTCGACTGGAGCTCGCCGCGGTCCATCGCCTCGAAAATCGTGTCGAATTTATGGTCGTGTTCCTGCAAACGCGCGTCCTGCTCGAGCATTTTGGACTCCACGTTGGACAGGCGGTTGACCAAACCGCCGTTTTGCATCAGGATTTGCCGAGCTGCGACAAAAGCACGCATGATGGCAATGTTCACTCTGATGGCCGTTTCACTTTTCAGGACAGACGAGAGCATCGCGATACCTTGTTCCGTGAACGCCAAAGACCGGTATTTTGAATGTTTTCCCTTCAGATTAGCAGATTCCTTCTCTAAGGTCGCATTTTGCGACCTTAGAATTTTCGTTTCTTCCATAGTCAGCAGAAAGCAAAAATCCTCAGGAAATCGCTCTTTATTGCGTTTTACCTGCTCATTGATACGCTTCGTTTCCACCCCGTAGAGCGTCGCCAAGTCGCGGTCCAGCAGAACCTGCTTGTCTCGGATGACTTGAATCATCTTTTCGACGGACGAATTGATGAGCGGATTCTGTACGATGACATCTGTATTGTCGGCTTTTTTGTTCATTTTTTCTCCCTATAACAAAAAAAGCCGTGCCCTTTTTGATAAAAGTAACACGGCTTGTCGCAGGTTTGTCCTGCCACTATAGCTTTACTATTGGGGAATATACAAAATACAGCGAGGGAAGGCAAGTGGGGGGGGGAGTTTTTGAAGAATTACCATTAGTGTGTTAAAGAAGCGTAATTGGCGGATTAAAAATTCATTTGATTGTGTTATAACGTTGTTTTTTCCTATTTTGGCAGTTTGTGACATGTAAAAGAGTGTATATTTTTTAGCGGTTTTAATCTAATTTGATGAACGGTAAATTATTTGATTTTGTAAATGCGGACTTCTTTAAACCGCTTACAAGCATGTACAAGGATCGTTTCCTTGACTGTATTTTGCGTATTTATGAAATTTGTAAAAATGAATTCTCGTATAGTGCTCCTCGAAATGAAATTGTAGATGATTTATCTTCTTATTTTGATCCGGATGAAAGCGAAATCGTTCTAGATGGAGAACGTGAAATCGCAAAAAATTCTAGAGAAAAAGCTAGTGCGATTTTAAGACAGCTTAAAAGCTGTGGATGGATAGATGAAGAAATTCGAAGCAATCATGAAATTTTTATCCAACTGACAGAATATACAATACCATTTATAGAAAGTATTATTGGAATTATTCAAAAAGAAGAGTTAGAGTATCAAGGTGTAATTTCTCGAATTGTAATGATTCTAAAAAATTTGGATCATTCCTCAAAGCCCTATGAAGAAATAGTTATGGGTGTGCAAGAAGGAATGTCTCAATTGGTTTCGGAACTGAAACGACTTAACTCCAGTATAAAACGCCGTATAAATGAATTGACAAGCAAGATAAAACCAGAGGATATATTAGATAGCTTTGAATCATATAATGCTCAAATTATTTCGAAATCTTATTACCGTTTGAAAACAAGCGACAATATTTCTCGTTTTCGACAAGATATTTATGAAGCGTTAGATCGAATTAATAGTGATCCGAACATACGTAAAAGAACCATAGCTGGCTATGTAGAAGTCAAAAGCAAAGCAGATGAAAAAATATCTGCTGTAGAAGCTTCTGAAATGCTTGCTTCAGAGGTGCAAGAGATTAGACGTAATTTTGATCGATTGGATGATATCGTTCATGAAATTGATGAGAAAAATCGCATTTACATGCGAACTGCGCTGAATCGAGCTAAGTTCTCTTTAAGTGCTGGAAATAATGTTGAAGGAAAGATAAATATTATCTTAAGAGATTTGGCGGCTGCTGATGAGTTTGACCTTGGTTCTATTTTACTCGTGAATGATATATTTGCTGCTTTCCCGCAACGTTTTATTTCTGATGAATCTTTAAGGACTGTGGTTCAGTATAAAAAAACTGGGGATATTGCTACAATTCAAAATGTTAAATCGATTAGTGACGAAATAAAACAAGCAAGAATTGCCTCAATAAAGCAAAAACAGCAGAACCAAATTACGCCGAAAAAAATAAATCAATATGTTCTAGAACTGATTGGAGAAAAAGAACGAATTTCTGTTAAAGACATTCCTGTTAGTGACATTAAGGATTTCTTTAAAATCATTTACATAGTGGTTTATGGTAGTCATTATCAATCTTGTTATAAAATAGAGCGACATAATGAGAGAATTGTTTTGGCGAATCGCTATTGTGTAAAGTCATTCGATATAATTAAGCGAGGGAAACATCATGTTTGAAGATTTTCTAGAAACAGATGGACAACGTGAAAAATTTAGGTCTATAGCAAATAGGCTTTTGAATAGTTGTTTTATTGTGAAAAATAAACAGGGTACGAATAAGGATTCTCGCTCGGATTACTTCTTTATTATGCAGCATAAAAAAGAGTTTAATGATTTTTTTGAAATGTTGAATTATGAAGTATTGTATGATGAAATACAGTGTGTTATAGGTTTAAAAAATCTTCAAGGAACCGGACGTATTCAGTTGAATAAGATAGAGAGCATATTACTGCTAATATTACGTGTTTTATTTTTGCAAAAGAAAAATGATTTAAATCAGCAATCGGACGATATAGTCGTAACGATGCAGGAAATAAACGATAAATACGCAACACTAGATGTAAAGAACAAACCAAATCTTGATAAAAATACAGAAATAAATTTTGTAAGGCTTTTTAAACGGTTTAATTTAATTGATAACTTGGATAGAGATGTAAATCAGTCAGATGCAAGAATCGTTATTTACCCGTCTATTTTGATGGCTGTTCCTGTTGAAAATGTAAATTCTTATTATGAAAAAATGGAAAGTCGTCTTGCTCAATACAAAGGAGATGTAGGCAATGGAACAGAATCTGATGAAGAAGAAGTCACTGACGAGACTTCGATTGGTTAATTGGCATTATTTTGAAGACGAAACCATTTTGTTCAATGGAGCTACTTTAATAAGTGGTATTAATGCCTCTGGAAAATCAACGATTCTTGATGCAATCAAGATGGTTTTGACTGTTGATACTCGACATTTTAATATTGCGGCTAATGAAAATTCCAAACGTGATTTAATGGGATATGTTCGCTGTAAAGTTGGAGAAGATGCAAAAACTTTTAATCGCGAAGGCGTTGTAATTAGTCATGTAGCGCTTGAATTTTTCGATGAGGAAAGAAAAAAGACTTTTGTATTGGGCGTTGTGCATACATCTAATGATGAACAATCGCAAATCCTTTCTAAATGGTATATTTCAGAAGGTAGTTTAGAGGAGTTAAAATTTATTATAGGAAATCGGCCCGCAACTCCTAAGGAATTGCGTTCTGGGTTACTTTTGCTTGAAAGAAAAGATGCACGTGAAAAATTTCTTGCACGTCTGGGACATTTGGAAGAAAAATTCTTCGATATGATAAAAAAGGCTATTGCCTTTAAGCCGATGAAAAATGTTAAGGATTTTATTAAGAGTTTTCTTTTGCCTGAATCGAATATTGATTTTGAATCTTTAAGGGAGACAATTGATAATGTTCGTAAATTAGAAGACCTTTATAACCAATGTGTAAAACAAAAAAATCTATTAGATGAAATTGTTCGCTGCGGGACGGAATATCGTGATAAACAATACGAAATTCTTGTAGATGAAATCTTAATGAACCTTGCTGATTATGACATTGCTAGAATGAATGTCAAAGATATTGAAACAAAAATAGACCAATATGGTCGAGATATTGATAGAAAAAAAGAAGACCAAAAAGCGAATAAAAACCTGTCGGATGACTTAAAAGAACGATTAGAATCGGTAAAAGATGCACTAAAAAATAGTGATACAGGGCGACTTGTTTTATCTCTTGAAAAGCAGATCGAACAATCAGAAAAATTATTATCAGACGAAAGGCGGAAATTTAGCAATCTTAAATCTGATTGTGAAAAGTTAAAGATATATTTAAAACTTTTGAAGGATGGAGGTTATGAACTTCCTATTACATCTCAAGAATTTTTTTGTATTTATAGCGAGAACATTCAATTAAGTGAAAAAGAAATTGCATGGAAAAAGTTATTCGATTCTCATGAAATTTTAGGAAATGATTTAGCAAAGAGAGTTTTTGAATTAGAAACTGAAAAAAAAGCATTGGATGAAGACCTTGTAAAGCTGGGTCAAAAGAAGATTTCTCTAGAAAAAAGACAACATACATATCCAGAAAAAGCTGACCGTATAAAAAGAATTGTTGAACAAGAATTTAATAAACGGGGTATCGAATCTACTATTTGTTATTTATGTGAATTGTTGGAAATAAAGAACGAGTCTTGGCGAAATACGATTGAAGGATTTCTTAATGAAAAGCGTTTCGCCTTGGTTGTTGATGCAAAATATTTTAATGTTGCCTTTGAGGTTTTTCAAAAAAATAAAATAGATTCTTCATTATTGCTCAATTCTTCTGATATAATAAAATTGGAATCTGCTGTTGAAAATGGTTCTTTGGCAGAATATATTGAGTGTAAAAATAGCTTGTCTTCGACATTTATAGCATTGGTTGCTGGTTCTGTTCATTGTTGCAATTCGGTTAGTGAACTTTTAAATTACAAAGCTTCCGTTGCTGAAAATTGTGCCGCTTATTTGGATGATACTCTGCATTATTTTCCGACAGAGAGCTTCAGTACTCCATATATAGGAATGAAAGCTTATGAAATTCAGTTAGAAAAAGTGAAAAATGAAATAGAACTAAAAAAAGTCAATTTAGAAAACCTTAAACCAAAGCTTTCCTTTGCTAAAAAGTTAAAAGATTCTAGTGAAAAAGTAAACTATGAAGCTATTCGAAATAATATGGATAGTCCGTTCCAGTGTACGAATTTAAAAAGTATTATAGATTCTTTGGAAAAGCAAAAGAAAGATGCAGAAAGCAATCCTGACTTTATTCAACTAGGTGAGAAAAAACAGGTAATAGAAGATCGTTTAAAGGAAATTGTATCGGATGGGGAGCGAATTGGATTAGATTTGATTGATTTAATGTCTTCTGCAAAGTCTTTTAGTAGCAAGTTGATTGATGCGAATAAAATTTTGGAGAATGTAACAAATTGTTGCAGTGAAAAAGAACAAAATGAGCCAGTAGCTTATTCGGAAGCTGTACAAAAGTATTCTCAACATTTGAAGTCCAAAACTCCTGAAACGACGAAAGACAATTTTAGTCGACGCTTGGCAGCTTTGAGGAATGAAACGGATGAAAAACTAAATAGTCTTAAAGGTCTTCAATCAAGATATAATATTCAATTTACAAGCGATCTTCCTGAAGGAATGGTTGCCTTTAATCAATATATAGATGTCCAAAGTGCATTGCGCAATGTTGTGATTAAAGACCGACAAAGCAATTTGGAAAATGCGCGAAAGCAAAGTGAGGAAATTTTTAAGGAAGATTTCCTTGTTAAAATGCGTGATATGATTCGAAAAGCTAAACACCAATTTAGAGAATTGAACGAATGTTTGAGAAAACTTGATTATGGTGGAGATACCTATTATTTTACCATAACAAGTAATAGAGAAAAAGAAGCCATGTATAAGATGATCATGGATGAAAATAATATGGGAACAGAATCTCTATGGACGGCGGATTTTGAACAAACATATCAGCAGGAAATAGCTGATTTGTATGGAAAATTGCTTTGTGAGAAAGATTCAGACGATAAGCTTGTGCAGGAGTATTCAGATTATCGGAATTATTTGGATTTTGATATAAAGATCCATAAACCTAATGGTGGTGAAATTACTTATTCAAAGGTTGTTGGCGAAAAAAGTGGTGCAGAAACGCAAATTCCATTTTATGTCGCCATGGCAGCGTCGTTTTACATATTATACAATCGTGATTGTACGATTCGTTTAATCCTTTTTGATGAAGCTTTTGAAAAAATGGATGAATCAAGAATTGGTTCAATGATGCAATTTTTGAGATTTTTGAATTTGCAAACAGTTTTGGTTACACCGCCTGAAAAAATTGAATCTATTGGAAACCACGTGGATTCTGTATTGGCGGTTTGTAGAGATGGCGAATGTAGTTATGTGATGGATTACGGTTATGAAAAAGAAATTATTATTGAATAAACTTGTTGATAAGTATGAGTCTAGCAAAAGCTTTATTGGGAAAAATAGGCTAAGCCAATCTTTTTCTATTCACCCTGAAAAAATCTTCCCCAAATATTTGGAAGATGAAGAAGTGGATTTTTTTTCTGATGTAAACGACTCTATTAAAAATTTAGAGTCCAAAGAGTTTATTTTTGTTGATTGGGCTAAAGGGGCTATAGCGAAAAAGATTAGTCTAAATGTAAATCATTTGGATGATGTTTATAAATATATTGATCGTCAGCCAAGAAAACAGACTCAGGAATGGCTTTTGTCTGTTTTCAATAAATATCAGAATAATGCTTGTGAATTGCTACGGAATTATTTTAAAATTCAAAGAAGCCGAATTGAAGAAAATCAAAATGTTGAATTCTTTAATTCTAATGAAGACGATTACGAGGATTCTATTCGTGCAGTTGATTATATTCAAAAAAATACAACGGAAATTCTGATTCGTAATGCGTCTCTTGCTCTTTTTAAAGACTCAAAACGCCTTGAAAATATTGCTTCAACGATAGAAGCGTTGATGCGAAAATATGGTGATTATGATGGCAGCGACGATATTTTAGCTGAATGTAATGTGGTTAGAACTCCGACTCAGGTTCTTGTAAAAGGAAATGCTAACATATGCTTGGATACCCAAATTATTGATCTTTCCAAAATTAATGGAGATATAGGTTTCTCTACAAAATCAGTAGATGATATTACTTCTGTTGAGGTTTTGGGTAGTCGTGTTGTTACAATAGAAAATCTGACTAGTTTTTATACTTATGAGAATAACAATGACTTTGTTATTTATCTAGGCGGTTTTCATAATGCAGTTAAACGTGAATTTATAAAGAAAATTTATAATAGTAATCCATCAAAAACCTATATGCATTTTGGTGATATTGATGCTGGAGGTTTTTACATTTTAAAGCATTTAAGAACCAAAACGGGTGTGAATTTTTTGCCCATGAAAATGGATATCGAAACTTTGCAATTATATAAGGACTGCGTAAAAACTCTTTCGACAGAAGATCGCAAAAGATTAGAAAAACTTTTGGGTGATAATGAATTTAAAGATGTTATCGCTTATATGCTTGAAAATGATTGTAAGTTGGAACAGGAAAATGTTACCTGCTTGACGCAGTGCTGATTACTCCGAAATAGGAATTAATAGTCGGCTTTGTTTATCAAGGCCCCATTGAACTTGGTAGGTCTCTCCGTCAATTTGGTCCAGCAAAATAAAATTGTACATGTTTTGCGTTTGGTATAATGCATAACGTCCAATTTTCTGTTCTTTCTTTAGAGCCTTTGCTATGTTGCCTGTGTTAAGGGGCTCTTCAAATCGAGTATCTTTTCCTTTTATGGAATAGTGGACTTGCCAAATTCTTCCGGTTTCTGTATCTAACTTTAAAAATGTCCACATGTTTTGTGTGGGGTATAACTTGTATCGAGTATTAGAATCAGTTTCTGAACATGCGACTAAATTGCAAAGGTAAAAGAATGTGCATAATAAAAAGAGAGTTCTTTTCATATTGAGTCCTTTATTAAATAACAAAGTATAAAAGCGACTTGAAATTTAGAATATTTGAAATTATTGGTTGGTGGGCTTTTTATCTATTCTTAATAAGCTCTTCAAAATACGCTATCCAACAGAAACCTCTCTATAATTCTCTAAATGTGCTAAAAAACATGACATTTAGAGAGTTATAAGCACTTTTTTGCGGTATAGTTCTCTAAATGTATCAAAAACCCCTCCCATCGGGAGGGGCTTGCGTTTTAAGCTTTATGTTCTAAGTTCCGCCAACTGTGGCAAAACCCTAAGACCTATTATTCCACCGTCACGCTCTTGGCGAGGTTTCTCGGCTGATCGACGTCGTTGCCGCGCAGTACAGCGATGTGGTAGGCGAGCAACTGCAGCGGGATGCAGGTGACAATCGGCATGAGCATCGGGCGGGTCTTCGGCACTATAATGAGGTTGTCTGCGATTTCGTCGAGCGGGTGGCAGTCTTCCGTGGTGACGGCGATGACTTTACCGCCGCGGGCCTTGATTTCGCGGATGTTGCTGATAATCTTGTCGAAGAGCGAATCCTTCGGGGCGATGACCACGACCGGCATGTTTTCGTCGATAAGGGCGATGGGGCCGTGCTTCATTTCGGCGGCGGGGTAGCCTTCGGCATGGATGTAGCTGATTTCCTTGAGCTTCAGGGCGCCTTCCATGGCGACCGGGTAGCAGAAGTGGCGGCCGAGGTACAAGAAGTTGTTTGCCTTGCTGAGCGGCTTCGCGATTTCGGCGATGCTGTCGGAGAGCTTGAGCGTTTCGGCAACGAGGTCCGGAAGTTCCGTGAGATCCTTGACGATGTCGGCGCCGGTTTCAAAGCTGAGGCGGCGCTGGCGACCGAGCAGGAGCGCGATCATGGCGAGTACGGTGACCTGGCTTGTGAACGCCTTGGTGCTGGCTACACCGATTTCCGGGCCTGCGTGCAGATAGACGCCGCCGTCGCTTGTGCGTGCGATTGTCGAGCCGACTCCGTTACAGATGGCAAGTGCGGTTGCGCCTTTTTGCTGGGCTTCCTTGAGGGCGGCGAGCGTGTCGGCGGTTTCGCCGGACTGGCTGATGGCAATCACGAGCGTGCCCGGTTTGATGATGGGGTTTCTGTAGCGGAACTCGGATGCGTATTCGACTTCGACCGGGACGCCGGCGAGGTCTTCTATCATGTATTCACCGACCATGCCTGCGTAGTAGCTGGTGCCGCAGGCGGTGATGATGATGCGGTTGATGTTCCTGAGTTCCTTGATGTTCGTGTCGAGGCCGGCGAGTTTCGCGTTACCTTCGGCGGCGAGCAGGCGGCCGCGCATGGTGTTGCGCAGCACTTCGGGCTGTTCGAAAATTTCCTTGAGCATGAAGTGCGGGAATCCGCCCTTGGCAACAGCGTCGGCGTCGAATTCCACGTCCTGGACTTCGCGCTGCACTTCGTGGCTGCTCATGTTCACGATGGAGTAGCTGCCGTCCTTGATTTGCACGATGTCGTTGTCGTCGAGATAGACGACTTTCTGCGTGTGGTTGATGATGGCGGAGACGTCACTTGCGATGTAGAAGTCGCCATTGTTGCCGATGCCGAGGATAAGCGGGCTTCCGCGGCGGGCTCCGATCAACACGTTGGGTTCTTCGTTGCAGATGACTCCGAGGCCGAACGTTCCTTCGATTTGCTTGAGGGCCTTGAGCACGGCGGACTTCAAATCGCCATTGTAGTAGCGGGCGATGAGGTGCGCGACGACTTCGGTATCGGTTTCGGACTTGAATTCAACACCTTCGGAGATGAGTTTTGCCTTGAGGCTTGCGTAGTTTTCGATGATGCCGTTGTGGACAATCGAAATTTTTCCGTCAAAGCTCGTGTGCGGGTGTGCGTTTTCTTCGGTGGGGGCGCCGTGGGTGGCCCAGCGCGTGTGGGCGATGCCGATAGAGCCCTTGATCGGGCAGGTCTTCAATTTGTCTTCGAGGGCCTTGATTTTCCCGGATGCGCGGACGACCTTGATTTGCCCTTGGTCGATGACGGCGACACCTGAACTATCGTAGCCACGATATTCCATTTTTTTGAGACCTTCGACGAGAACCGGAAGAGCTTCCTCTTTACCGATGTATCCGACAATTCCGCACATAAAACTACCTGTATCTAAATTTTTAGGTGGAAATATACTAATTGTAAAGGTAAAAAGAAAAAAAATGTAAGCTTTATCTACTTTGTTTTGCTATTTTAAAGGCGTCTATTTTTCATAGAGGATAAAAATGAAGACTAAATTGATTCTTGCCGCTGGCGCTCTCGCCATGCTTATGACAGGTTGCGAACCGTGCAAAACCGCATCGACCGAAAAGACCTCGCTTGTGACCGAAAAGGACAAGTACAGCTACGCTCTCGGTGCCCATTTCGGTAACCAGGCTCGTTTCCAGCTCGTTACTCGCGATTCCATCGACCTCGACTTGGATCTCTTCATTCAGGCTTTCAAGGAACGCTACAATGAAGATTCCGCCAAGTTCTTGATGAACGACTCCATCATCATGGAAACGCTCAACAAGCTTTCTGCGGACCGTCAGGCCGAAAAGATGAAGAAAGACAGCATCGCCGCCGAAAAGAACAAGGCTGAAGGTGAAGCTTTCCTCGCTAAGAACAAGACTGCCGAAGGTGTCGTGACCACGGCTTCTGGTCTTCAGTACAAGGTTGAAACCGAAGGTACTGGTGCAACTCCGACGGACGAAGACAAGGTCAAGGTCCACTATACCGGTACGCTCCTCGATGGCACCAAGTTTGACAGCTCCATCGACCGTGGTCAGCCGCTTGAATTCCCGGTCACCGCCGTTATCGCTGGCTGGACGGAAATGCTCAAGCTCATGAAGGTTGGCGAAAAGGTCACCGCATGGATTCCGAGCGAACTCGCTTACGGTCCGCGTGGCAACCGCGCTATCCCGGGCAACTCCGTGCTCAAGTTCGAAATGGAACTTCTCGAAGTGATTCCGCCTGCAAAGCCGGAAGAACCGAAGGCTGACGCAAAGAAGGCTGCCAAGCCGGCTAAGAAGCCGGCCGCTCCTGCTGCCAAGTAAGCTTTAGCATTTCGCTTGAAATTGAATGCCTCGCGCCCACCCGCGCGGGGTATTTTTTATCTTTGCTTTTGCATGTTTTCCGAGCGGGTGTCTATGTCCAGAATTTTCTTTTTGTTGTGCATCGTCGTTGTTGCGCTTACCGGATGTAATGAACAGAAAAAAATCGATGCGTTGAAGCACGAAAACGCAAGGCTCGAAGCGGCTGCGGATTCGCTCAAGGCCTTGATTGCAAAAGCTCAGGGCGAAACTTCGAAGTGGCTCGTGAAAAACGATACGGTCCGTGCGGGCGATGGCCTTTTCCAGGTGCTGTACCGTATGAACATCAACGAAAAGGAACGCGGAAAAATCGTGATCGCGTTGCAGGACTCAGTTGAACTTGCTGCACTCCGCGTGGGCCAGGTATTCTATGCGGCGCTCGATTCCGCGGGCGATGTCCAGCGTTTCCGCTTTGCGCCGAATCCGGCAACGGTCCACATGCTGAGCAAGACGGATTCCGGTTTTGCCTATAGCCGTATCGACAAGCCGGTGACGATTCGCCAGTCTGTTTTCGAGGGCGCTCTTGAAAATGGGAGCACGCTGAGTGGTATTTTGCACAAGGTCGGTATTCCGAGACGCATGGTGGGTGTCGTTAGCGCTGTTTTGCAGTGCAAGGTTTCGTTCCAGCTGGCGCGTCCGGGCGACAAGTTCCGCATTCTGCTCGAAGAAAAGTTCTATCAGGATTCCATCTGGATTAGCGGCAAGGTGCTCTATGCCGAATTCAACGGCCATACGGTCGGACATCACGAGGCGTTCCGTTACGAAGACCCGGATCCGAAGAGTTCCTTTAACGCCCACTATACCGAAAAAGGCGAGGCCCTGATTTTTGAAGGCCTCCGCTATCCGTTGGACCGTTTGCACATCACGAGTCCTTATGGTTCCCGAATCCATCCCATTACGGGTCGCCGCACCGTGCATCACGGTATCGACTACGGTAGCCCCAAGGGTTCTCCGGTTTATGCGGTCGCTGCCGGTACCGTGACGGTTTCGGGTTACGATGACTTGAGCGGCAACAAGATTGCCATCCGCCACAGGGACAATTCCGAAAGCTGGTACATGCATCTTTCTGTTCGCGGCGTGAAAGTCGGCACGAAGGTCGCTCCGCGCCAGGTCATCGGAAAAGTGGGTTCTACGGGTCGCAGCACAGGGCCGCATTTGCATCTGGGATTCAAGGATGCCCGTGGCAACTGGATGAACCCCGCCAAGAAGACGATGATTGCAACGCCCAAGCTCGAAGGCAACCGTCTTGCCCGTCTCAAACAACGTGTGGCTGACATCCGCAAGGAAATCGAGCTTACGCTTGCCTCTCCGGCGGTCAAGGCGAACGATTCCACGGACGTGCTCGTCCGCATGCGCGTGTTGAAGTGACCGCGGCGAACGTCGCAGTTGCTATTGACTAATAACTTTTCTTGAATTCTTTCGGGGGCATGAAGAAGCCGGGCATGGTGTCCTGCTCGACGCCCATTTTTGCGAAGTGTCCGGTGTTCACGGTTCCATACCCGGCGGTTCGCAGATAAGTTGCTTCCTTGGCAAGTTCTATAGCTTTCCTCATCGCCATTTCGCTGTCGCTGATGGGGAAGTCCGGCGCGATACCGTACTTGTGGTATGTGCCGAAGTTCTTGTCGATGATTTTCAAGCCGGTGATGATGGCCAATGAGAAAGACGGCGTCATGAATGAAGCTTGTCCGATACCCTTGCCGTAGGTGGTCGCTCCCACGATGGGAAGTTTCCTGTTCATGGTGACGGAAAGGAGCAAGACTTCGGAACAGCTTGCCGAGCCTTCGTTGGCGAGGAACACGAAATAGCGGTCCTTGGCGATACCATCGACCTCGTTGACGGCGAATGTCGTGTCGTAGGTCTGTCTGTATCTTATGGTGTCAGCTACGGTTGAAATCACGCCGGCGGCCGAGTCCCCTTTGGCGAGAAATTCCTGGGACATGGCAAAACATTGGTCTCCGTCGCCGCCGCCGTTGTTGCGCAAGTCGATGATGGTTGCCTTGTAGTTTGCGGTCTGGCGGAGGTATTTGACAAATTCCCCGTAGGTGCCGGAATCGTTTGATGTTTGCGCCGTGAATTCTTCAATCTTGATAATGGGGATGGAATCCCTGAATGAAAGTTCTACGGTCGGAGTGTAGTAAGGCTTGAGTATCACCGGAATGATGATTTCCATGGAATCGCGCTTTACGGTGTACGTGATAACTTCGTTTTCTTCACCGGTGGAAAGTCTGTTGAATACAGCGTCGCTTGTCGGGGCGACATTTTCGATAGCCGTGATTTGGTCGCCTACTTTGAGTCCTGCTTTTTCTGCCGGGGAATTCTCGATGACTTTTGTGACAACGTATTTTGAATCCCGTTCAAACCCAGGATCCAGCTTTTGTTCTGATTCCATGAGGGAGGCGAGGACCACCGCTGCGCGTGATGGATCCACGTATTGGGTAAACGGATCGAACATGCTTTCGTACATGTAGTAGAGGTCGTAGTAATCCCAGGGAATTTCGTAATCGGCAAGGGCTCCGTCCCTGACTTTCCCGATATAGGCTTGCGGTTCTCTCAGGTATTCCTTCGCGTTGTTGTAATAGAAATAGAGAAGCTCGTAATTGTACAGGAATTCCTTGGACGCGCCCGCAATGCCGGATTGTGACGAAGTCGAGTTATCCGAGGAACAACCCGCAGCACCTAAGCAACAAAGAATCCCGCCTGTAAAAATTAAAATCAATGATTTGACTTTAGAAAAACCTGCATGTAAAAACTGGAATCTGCCCATTCTATAGCTCCTCCTTCAAATTCCTTGATATCGTCAGTCGTTTCGGTATAATTCTTTGCAAGTGTGCTCTTTTCGAGTTTCGGAATTTTCACCCCGTAGAGTTTGTTTGCAACCAAGGCGGCGCAGGTATCGTTGACGGCGCCTTCGCATTCGTATTTGGGGGCGATTCCTTTGCCGTGGTAAGATATTCCCTTGGGCGTCTTGAATTCAATGTCTGTAACTGTGGCAATTCCGTGCGCATAAGTCCAGAATTGGGTTTGTCCGATTCCTTTCCCGTATGTTGTCTTACCGACCAGCGGAATGTCTGTCAATTCGGTGACTGCAGAAATGAAAATCTCGGAAGCGCTTGCGGAACCGCGGTTTGCTAGGATGATGTATTTCCCAGATTCTCCGACGTCGCCGGCCTTTGCTATTGTAGTCGAAGTTAATGTAGCGGAACCGCCATCCGCGGTTAGCATGCGCCATTTCCTCGACGATAGTGTACCCTTGCTTACAAAGAGGTCCGCCATGCTGAGGCACTGGTTCACGTGCCCACCGGGATTGTTGCGCAGGTCGAGAACGCGGACGCGCTTGTCCTTTTTTGACGAGATCAAATAGGATTTGAGTTCCCCGTAAGTTCCAGAATCCTGGTCGGCGGTTACGGGCTTGAATCCTTCGATGGTGACGAAAATGATGCCCGGATAGCCCTTGGAAGAATTTTCGAAAAGCGTATCGACGAAGACGGTCGGGGCAAAGACTTCTTCTTTTTGGAGCTTGTACAGAGTCGTGTCGCCTTTATAGGAAATAAGAAGGTCGATGTTCTTGTTGAAAGCTAGGGTGGAATCGTAAGTGGCTTTGGCGTGTTCGCCCTTGAGCTTGATCCCGTTTACTTTGAGGATGTTCCCGTATCTTGGAACGCCAGCCCTCCCTGCGGGGCTTTTGGGATAAACGCGGCTGATGAAAATGGGATATTCCACATCGACGATGTTGTAGTAACGCATACCGACATCGCCGCCGATGATTTTGCTTGTGTTGGTTTGGGTAGCCCTGTCTTCGCTTTTGGAGGGAATGGTGTAGCTCGTGTAGGGGTCTTTGAGAATTCTGTAGAGAGTCTGGACGGAGTCTCCCTCTTCGGGAAGGTTCGGGAGCTCGTCTTCGTACAGGTATAGCCTTTGCAGGAGCCAGTAGTTAAAGGAATACTCTGTCGGTTCAGGAGTGCTCTTGACTGGATGGATAAAGTCGGAACATCCGAGCAAGCTCAGGAGCAAGACTGCGAACATTATTCGAGTTTTCATGACTTTATCCTTTGATCGTTTGGTTTTTGTGTTGCTCTAAAAAGGAGATTCCCACCTAAAGGAGGCCATGCGCACTAAGGCAACAAGTTGCCAAGTGCTGTCCGCCCGGTCTATGCCGGGAATGACAATTCAATATTCCGAAATCTTAATTCCGAATTACTGATCGATGCTGAGTCCCTTCTTGTCGAGGAGGACGCGCGGGATTCCGCCTTCGAGCGGGTTCTCGACAACGGAAATGGTTTCGAGGCTGTCGCATTCGGCGAGGCTTTCGGGGAGGGTCGCAAGCTGGTTTGCGTCGAGGACGAGTTCCTTGAGCTTTTTCAGGTTGCCGAATTCGGACGGGATGGCGCCCAGGTTGTTGCCCGAGACCATCAGGACTTCGAGGGATTCCAGGTGCGAAAGCGATGCCGGAATGCTGGTCAGCTCGTTGTTGTCCAGGTAGAGCTTGCGGAGCTTTTTAAGATTGCCGAGTGTCGCCGGGACTTCGGAGAGCATATTGTCGTGGAGCGACAGCTTGGTCACGTTTTGGCACTTGCCGATTTCGTTGGTGAGGTCCAAAAGCTGGTTCTTGGCGATGTTCACCGTATCGAGCTTGGAGAGCTTGCCGATGGTATCGGGAAGTTCGGACAGGCTGTTGTAGCCCAGGTACAAGTGTTCCAGGTTTGCAAGGTCGCCGATGGAATCCGGAAGTTCCATGAGGTCGTTTTCGCTCACGGAGAGGCTCTTCAAGTTTTTCAAAAGACCGATATCGTCGGGAATTTCGACGAGCATGTTGCGGTCCAGGTTGAGTTCCTCAAGGGATTCAATTTCGAAAAGTTCGGGCGGCAAAAGGCGCAACCCTTTCTGGGACAAGTCCAACGACTTCGCTTTTTCTTCTTTAGCTTTGGCTATGATATCTAGTAAATTCATAAAAAGACTCCTAATATTTAAATCATAGCTTTTTTGTCTGCGAAAACGGAGAAACGCATAAAAAAAACACAAAAAATGATAAATTTATACATTTGAGCACTTAATTTTTGTATTTTTTTACAAAAAAAGTGAATGTTTTATCTTTTTTGCACGCAAATATTATGATTTGAAACTATTTTTTAGGTGCGAATTACGGAATAATCCAATATATAATAGTATTGTATATTGGTATTGCAGTGTAATTATTGAGGAAAAAATGGAACTAACAAAATCGCAGGAACGCCGCTTAGCATTTGTCGCTAGCCTCTTGAGCTTGAACCCTAACGACCCGAACGATAGAATCAAGGCACTCCGGCATCTGAACCTAGATGAAAATGGATGCTTTCATGGCTTCCAGTATTCACAGGGCTTTATGGAGTTCTTCATTTTCTTGGACGAAGACACTCCGCTCGAAAAGGTTGTTGCCCATCTGAATTCAGATTTGAAGCAACTGCAGATTGCCGTGTTCCGCACCAGCGACCCGACTAATCCGTTCTTCCTCTCGCTTCGCGAAGAAGCCGACCCGTGGGCGGTCAACAAGATTTCCGAAGATGATGCCGAAGAAGACGATGACGCACCTGCAAGCCGTCCGTACATGGAAACGTTGGAGATTACGGTTCTCCGTACGCGCGCTACTCGCGACATCACTGACTCGGAACTCGAACGCACCCTCAAGGACATGCGCCGTAAGCTCATGCTCTGGAAGACCGACGTGAAGGCAAAACTTGAAATCATCGCCGAACACGACGACCTCACACGTGACTTCCGCAGCGCAGACGACAAACTTGAAATTGTGATGGATTCCGAACCGCTCCACCTCACAAGCGACCACGGCGAGCTTTTCCTCGGCTTCTGCCCGATTCGCACGATTTTTGACTACCACGTTGCTTTGGGCAAGCGCCTCAAGACGAAGCACAACATGGCTATCGTCTCCAGCAACATCCGTACTTACCTCGGTAACCTCACGCACACGAATGCCGCTCTTATCGACGCCTTCCAGACGATGGAACGTAACGACGACAAGAACGTGAACGTCGATGACTTCCCGTTCCTGCACAACGGTATGACCCTCACGGGTGACGACCTGCGCCTCAAGGAACGCGACGGCAAGAAGGTGCTCTTCATTGAACGCCCGAAGATCATCAACGGTGCTCAGTCCCTCTTCACGTACGAACAGTACGCCAAGAAGAGCAAGAAGCCTGTGAATCCGCAGGTGCTCGTGAAGGTCGTGGTGCCGTACCAGGGTGCCGACAACTTCTTGAACCAGGTGACGATGGCGAACAACCGCCAGAACCCGGTGTTCAGCTACCATCTGCGTGCCGCAGACGACTTGCAGTTCTTCATTTGGCAGCGTTACCAGGAAGAAGGCTTTACCTATGTGTATAAGGACGGTGTGCGTCTCAAAGCACGTACCCGTAAGCTCGAAGTCCGTATGCGTCCGGAACTGGCAAAGACCTTGTTCCTCATGGACGGAAAGCTCAGCGAATGCCGCTCCAGCGACTGCATTTTCGACAAGGAAACGCTCTACCAGCGCTGCTTCGGTGCGTTTGTGCGCGTCGCCCCCGAAAAAGAAAAGGACTTCGTCCGTAAGACTATCGCCTTCACGAAGGCATGGCAGCTCCTCAGCCGCTTGCCGATCAAGATCCGCAAGGTGACTCCGGGCAAGGGCGTGTCCATCGAAGCGAACGACGATAACCCGCTGACCCGCATCACGTGGAATGGCCGTCTCGAAGACAAGTTCATTTTCCGTAGCGCCGTGAGGGATCTCGTGGTGGCTCTCGCTCTTAAGCACTGGCTCGTTTACGGCAATCCGATCCAGGACTTTGAATGGCTTGTCGAAAACGAACTCAACTTCAACGATTCCATCCTCAAGTACGCTTCCCGCATCTATACGGACGACTTGAAGAACATCTTGATTACTGAATTCAAGGACAATACGAACTACTACGATACCATTACTACAATCGACAAGGATTCCGGCGAATCTGTGGAACGTCGCTTGTGGAAGGGTTTCTCGACCACGGCTACTTACGACAAGATGATGGATCTTCTGTGCAAGAAGAACCCGGCTTGGGAAAAATGCCGCGGCGGCATCGAAATGTTCCTCTAATTTATTCTTGGATTAGGGGCTAGAATCCGATTTTGAAACGCTCCCGTGAAAACGGGGGTGTTTCTTTTTTTCTATGTTATCGGTGCTAATTTTGAACGTCGTGTTTTTGTATTTTGTCACCGTTGCGTTTTAGAAAGATTTTCAAATCCGCCCTTTGGGGTTTTGCTGCGTGCAGCTTTGTCGCTGTCGGTTCCGTCTGGTCTCAAGACGGGACGCTTAGCTCGTATGAATCACTTTTTGACGATGAACTTTTCCAGGATGTACCTCCGGTATCGTCGGCTTCCGTAGCGGAGTCTTCGGTTGCGGCATCACCTGCTTCGGCAGAGTCTTCCGCGGTCCCTGTGTCTTCTGCGATCGTTCCCGCTTCGTCATCGACGGCTCCTGCGCCGGTTTCTTCCGCGGTAGCTCCGGCTTCGTCGGTTGCGGTTCCGGTTTCGTCGTCTCAACCGTCTGTGGCGGTGTCGTCTGCGACGATTCCCGCGTCTTCTTCGGTTGTGGCGCCTGCTTCGTCTGCCGTACAGCCTGTGGCGCCTAGCAACGAGCCTGCGTCATCGGTGGCTCAGTCTTCTGCGGCGATTTCGTCGTCGGTGGCGCCTGTTTCGTCTTCTTCTGTGCGCTTGTCTTCGGCGAGTGCATCGACCGCTGTAGCCGCTTCGGAAACGCCTGCTGAGGCAGCCTCCGAAATCCAGTCGGACGAATGGACTCCTGCCATCAAGTACATCCCTGTGCCTAAATCGACATCCCCGCTCGATGGTCTCCTCCCGATGGGCGGTATCGGCATGCGTCCTGGGCTCATGAATACGTCTAAGGGACAATTGTTCACCCACGATATCGATGTGGCGACCCGTGAAATCGACGTGACGGAAAAGCGCGTGAATACGGTTAACCGCACGGATACGACGGTACTCTGGACATCGCATTATCCAGAACTCGCGGATTACGTTTCGGACATGTACGATGTAGGCCGCAAACGCTTGTGGCTTAATGGCCTTGTCGGGCAGCACGATGGCGGTTACGAGGCTCCCGAAACGGGCTCTGTCTTTGATATCACGATTCCGGTGAACATGCCTGCGTGGATGAAGGACTTCGGGTTCAACAAGCCAAAGCTGATGCTTAAGGGCTCGATGGACATCCGCTTCAAGGGCTACGGCGAAAAGGACGATGCGGAGGGCAGCACAAAGACGAGCCTGTGGCCGTCTCCGTCGCTGGACTACAACCCGAGCTTCATGGTCGAAGGTAAGATTGGTCCGTACATCACGGTCGAAATCAAGAATGTCGATGAAGGTCTCGGGGCGCAGAACGAGGTTCGCGTTGTCTATGAGGAATCGTACAAGGGCGAATTCGAAGACTACATCTTGCAGCGCGTAGAAGCGGGTACTACGAACTTGTCGCTTGCCGGTACTGAGTTTACCGGTTATTCCGAAAACCACCAGGGCCTTTTCGGTATCAAGGCGGAATGGAAACTGGGCGACTGGAAACTCACGACGATTGCATCGCAGGACGGCGGTGAGCAGGAAGAGTATTCTATCAAGGCGAACGAATCGACGACTGAATTCCAGGTGACGGACAAGCAGTTCATGGCGTACCGCTATTACTTCTTGAACCACGAGGCGAGGAACGCCTATATCGAAAACGCTGTTAACGGCAACCCGACGTCGAAATCCGATGTCACCGGATTGAGATTGTACAAGAGAAGCGTGTTGAACAATACGAACGAGGTCATAAAGAATGTGACCGTCGTGTATAAGACGCCGCAAGGGAGGCTGATTACAAAGACTGTTGACCGCATGGAAGAAATCCCGGATAAAGAATATGATTACGATCGTAATACGGGTATCTTGAGGATTAACGGCGTCAATCGCAATACGCTTATTGCAGCAAACTACAGTAGTGAGAAGGAGGGCCGCAAAGGTAAGACTCTGCACGATGGTGGCGAGGCCGTGCTTATCCAATGGGATGCGGCTCTTAGCGAACTTACGGATATCGACAAGTTGATGCTTCGTAACGTGTATTCCATTGGCATCTCGGATGCTAGCGCGAATAGCTTTGTCCTCCGCATGAAAAACAAGTCTGGTATTTCTGGCGATTACCTCAAGAAACTTGGACTTGCCGATGAAAATACCGGTACTCCTCTGGTGAACGATGCAACCATATTCAAGAAGGATGCTTCTGGTAGTTACACTGGTGAAATGTGGTTGCCTTGTAGAAAGGTCGAAGATTACGATACCTCGATGAGCGTTCAGGACCGGTACAAAGTTGCGAAGGCGAACTGCTTGGAACCGTTGCGCAATTTGGATACGACTGCCGCCATGCAGCAGCTTTATACGCTTCCGGTCTATAACTTGGGTCGTTATACAAATCGCTTTTACTTTGAATCTGTGGGCAAGCGCCGTAACTCCATGCTCAGCGTGCGTGACCCGAATTCGAGCTATTCCGTCAATAGCGGAAGTTGCATGGATATTTCTCCAGGTTCCGAAAAGGTGACGGCCGGTTCTACGACGCTTATCCGCGGTACGGACTACGAAGTCAACTACGAGCTCGGCCAGATTGAACTTTTGAGCGACCGCGCCCTGGACCCGAACAAGGAAATCAAGGTCAAGTTTGAATGCGAACCTTTGTTTGAAGTCGATAACAAGCTCCTTCTCGGTGCACGTGCGGAATTGCCGCTCGACCTCTATGGCTTTGGCGCCGGTTCTGTGTTTGGCGTTACTGCCCTTTACAGGAGCCAGAGCACTACCGCCGAAGTCCCGACGCTTGGCAACGAACCTTATTCGAGTTTCCTCTGGGGCTTCAACGTCCGCTTGCAGGATTCCGTGCAGGCGCTTACGGATTTGGTGAACGCGATTCCGGGTATCAGCACCACGGCTTCTTCGAACTGGCGCGTCGAAGCGGAATTCGCCGGTAGCCGCCACAATGCGAATACCAGTAAGGACCAGACCGCGCTTGTGGAAGACTTCGAATCGACGGCGACTGGCCTTGTGTATCCGCTGTCGAGACTTTCCT
>JAEEGJ010007553.1_pt1 | contig 31024 bp, 34 predicted proteins | sample 8958761 | NCBI WGS metagenome assembly JAEEGJ01 (sample SAMN16246546, study PRJNA631951) | gut metagenome | biome: gut microbiome; feature: rumen; material: RS-attached | host: Bos | place: Iran: Karaj | collected 2018-10
TAAAATAATCAACTATCTTATCGAAATAATCTAAAGCTATTATTGAAGACATTATTACTACATAAGAATGTGTTTCTTGTACTGCTTTAAGTACATATTCAAAACATGTAGCATCTATACGAAGCATTTGCGATATAACTCTTAAATCATCTGTATGTGAAAAATCAACTGGTTTATGTTTATTTAACTTCCTATTAAAAAAGAAGTTTTGACTATTTAATACACCATCAATATCTAGAAAAACAAGATTCATATTATTGCCTAATATATTGTTTTATCACTTTTATTTTTAAAGTCATTAAAGGCTTTAATAGTTTCTTCTCTATCCATACATTGTAAATTAAGGGCATCTACACTTTCATTTTTATTTAATTTTTCAATAATATCATATATAAAACTATCTCTAAATCCTATATCAGCGGCATCATCTTTAGTGTTACCATAATAAATAGTTTTAATATTTGACCATATAATTGCTGAAAAACACATAGGACATGGATAACAAGATGTATATAGCTCGCATCCTGTTAAGTCATATGAACCAATATTCTTACAAGCATCTCTAATAGCCATAACTTCAGCATGAGCAGTTGGATCATTATTAGCTAGTACATGATTAGAGCCTTTTCCAATAATAACACCATTTTTAACTATTACTGCACCAAAAGGTCCACCACTATTAGTTTTTAAATTATATTCAGATAAATCTTTAGCAACTCTCATGAATTCGTTCATATTATCCTACCTTCCATCTATAATTAATTATAGCATAAAAAAGAGAAATGATTACTCATTTCTCTATATCTTCATGTCCTTTAACATTTTTTGGAAAGCAAGACCTTCTTTAGAACTATAATACCATATTCTACATGCTTCAGCTTTTCTAGACATATCATAATCAACTTCTCCAATAGCAGCTATACTATCATTTAAATCTGAAGAAAAGTCATATAGATAATCTTTTAAATCCTCAAGTACACGAGCTTTTGGATAATCTTTTCTAAATAATTCTACAAATAAAGAAATATTATTTTTAAAGAAATTTAATGATTCATTTAAATCATCTTTTGAGTGTCTGAATATCGGGAATTGTTTATAATTCTTATCACATTCTTCTCCGTCATATGTTTCTACTTCTTTTCTATCAATTAGAAGTATAGAATCATCTTTTATATATTCTTCTACATCTTGTATAGTAATAGAATCTTTAGTTGTACATTCATGTCCAAAAGGAACTGCTGCAGTATATTCATCATATACAGTTTGCATATAAGTATCTACTTTTTCACCATGTCCTTCACTTTTCCATACTTTATGGAAACTATCAACAGGGAATGTAATAAATGTGTCATACTTTTTACCATATTTTTTTGACAATACTTTTAAATAATCTTCATACCATACATTAATATAGTAAATTTTAGAAATCATTTTATAATATTCTTCATCGGATAATTTATCAAAATCAGCATTAACTATAGTATTAACTGTTTCAGTACAATTATTAAGTAAATCATTAATTTTTTCAATAATTTGGTTTGTAGTTAAATTTGAACTACTATATAAATCTACATTTTCAGGTTCTTTTCTTTCTAAATACATAAAACTCTCCTATTAATAATAATTATCTTGTATATGGTTTCTTAGGTGTATCATCTTCATGATTCATATCATAGTTTTGAATTTGTCTAAAATAATACTCATCAAGTAAGTGTTCAAAATTCTTAGATATTTTTTCGCCCTTCTCAGTACCAAGTAGAGACTTATCAACAGATGAATCATCATCAATAATAGCAAATGATGGTTCTTCCTCTTTAAAATCACTTATAGGTAAAATACTATCATCATTTTTAAATAAGTCAGGCCATATTTCAAATGCCTTTTCCTTAGTATAAAGGGTTGGTATTAGAGCTTTTAATTGTTCTTCCTTACTAGCAGATGTAAGAGGACCTATAACCTTACAAATTCTAATTTCATTAGTATCAGGTCTTCTCTTATATGTGATAAGGCTCATTCCTGCATTATCACTAACAATCTTTGTTTCTTTTCTTTTAAAGATTACATCATTCCCCATAATTTTACTCATAGTTTTCTGACATGGATTTTCCTTAAACATTTCTTTTTCATCTTCTGTCATAGGAACTAATAGTCCAAGTCTATTCATAATGTTTACAACATGATCAGGATTCTTTCTCATACGAATACGTGTATAAATAGAGCTTAAAACATTTATGACTGGGCAAAAATCACATAATATTGATAAAGATACTAATAATTTATGTTCTTTAGCATAATCAACTGCATTTGAATAACTTAACTTTCTACCAGAAAGACCAACAATAGTATAAGTAGTTTCATTAGTTTTTTTACTTATCAAATTTGAAATGATTCTAGATCCTATTATTAATAATATATATTTCATGTTTTCCCTCCTAAGTTTATTTATTATCTTTTTGAATAAGGACTTTTAGGTAATTCTTCTTTTGGTTCTTCATTATCGTTTAAATTGTTTTCTAAATAGTTTTCTAATTTGTTAATACTTTCATCAATTTTTGGATTATTAACTCTTGAATTATAATCTTTTAACTTACTAATTTTTTCATCAATTAATTTAAGTATTTCATCAACGCTAAGTAAATTTTCATTATTATCTAATACTGCTTCTTCTTGTTTAGATGTTTCTTCTTTGTTTTCAAGCGCTTCCTTTTTAGTTACTAATTCTTTTAATACAGTTTCTTGTATTTCCTTCACATATAAATGTGGCCATTTTTTAAATCTTACTTCTTGAGGATAAGAAAATAAATATATAATTTTTAAAATTTTCTCTTCACTATCATCTTTCATGAATTTTGGTACTCTAATAATTTTAAAATCATAATTATCTTCAATTCCCTTATAGTAAATATAGCCTTCTTCTTTGCCATTAGTAACAGGAATAGTTTTAATTGGTGTAAATAAAACATCACTATCGAAACAAATATTTCTAAAATTCTTTAGTGTAGGTTCCTCAGAATATTTTTTCTTTTCTTCCTCAGTCATAGGAATAAGTGCACCCATTAAATCATATAGTTTTAAATGTTTTTCCATATTTATATTTAAATTACACGCAGTTTTAATTTGCGTTAAAATATTTAATACTGGAATAATAGTAGCAAATATAGCTAGTAAAGATAATACTTTATTTTTTTTCAAATATTCAAATATCCTTGAGTATTTGACTTTATAGCCGCTTTCAGCGATTGCAGTATTAATTCTATCCGAATTATAATTTGCCATAATTCTACTAACAATAAATGATCCAATAAATAATAATAAAGTTTGCATAATATCCTCCGATAATATAATAGTGTTTTTTATTATACACTAAGAATTATTATTTGAAAACAAAAAATAAAAAAAATCAATCATTTCTGATTGATTTATATTTCAAATGGTGGAGCTGAGGAGACTTGAACTCCTGTCCAAAAATACCTCATCTTAAGCCTCTACAAGTTTAGTCAGTTAATAAGGATTCCTAGAAAAAATTGATAACTAACAATCTCTTCTCTAGTAAGTCTATATTATTCATTATTACTTATAGACATCGTAATAGTATATCCCACTAAATCGAGCCTCATAAACTATCCGCGGGAAAGATAGAATAGAAGCAGCCTCGTATATTAAATTAAGCTAAGGCTAATTTGTTAAAACCGTTTCCAGTTATTTTTTGTTTGTACTTAAGGCGTACCTTCCACTTGCCACTTAAGCCTTGATATTCCTGTCGAAACCAAAGCAGCCCCAAATAAAATAACACCACCATTATATGCTAATTTAATGATGGTGTCAAATGCTATCTAAGCTTATAATTCTTTTGTAAATTACGTTCTATATCTCTTTCTTTAATACTTTCTCTCTTATCATAGGTTTTCTTACCTTTAGCTAGTCCAATAAGTACTTTTACTTTATTTTTTACAAAGTAAACTTTAAGTGGTACTAAAGTTAAACCCTGAAGAGCTATTTTATCTCTAAGTTTTAAGATTTCTTTTTTATGTAGTAGTAATTTACGAGTTCTTGTTTCTTCATGATTAAAGATATTACCTTCTTTATATTCACTTATGTGCATATTTAAAAGATAAGCTTCATCATTTTTTATAATAGCATAGCTATCTCTTATATTAGCTTTACCATCTCTTATAGATTTAACTTCAGTTCCTTTTAAGGAAATACCTGCTTCTACTTCTTCTAGAATGGTATAGTTAAATCTAGCTTGTCTATTAACAATTTCCATAAATATCCCCCTATTCAAGGAAACCTACTTTAATACGAGAATCTCCTTTTGGATTTAATTGTTTTTTATAATATTCGTATACATCCTTATAATTATATAATATATTATTATTTAATTTACTAAATGGATATACTTTAAAATTAGTTCTACTAGAAGAGTAGTAGTTATATACTACATCTGCTTTAACATCAGATATACTTATTTCTTTTGTTTCACCATCTACTGTTTTCTTATTAACAGTAAATGCAGCAACTCCTCCAACTAATCTATAATATTTCTTATAACTTGAATAATCATAGTTAATTGCTTGAGAAGATACCATGTTACCTAGCGAATATATTACTAATGTATCGTCTACAAACTCAACTGGTTGTACTACGTGTGGATGTGTACCTATTATAACATCTACACCCAAACTAGATAAATATTTTGCAGCTTCTTGTTGATACCAGTTAGTAGCACCTAATTGATATTCAGTACCCCAGTGCATTGAAACCATTAAAACATCTACTTTATCTCTTACAGATTCAACATCTCTTTTAACAGTTGGTTTATATGCTTCAAAAGCACTTCTACTATCATCAGGCCATACATTTACCATATATTCATATCCACTTGGAACAGGAATACCATTGGTTCCATATGTATAACTTAGTACGGCATATGTAATACCATTAACTTCTCTTATTTCAATACTATCTCTTTGAGCTTTAGATTTATAACTTCCTATCGATAAGACTCCTTTTTGTTTTTGCCAGAAGTCTGTAGAATAAGATATAGCATTTATACCTTTATCCATTGTATGGTTAGAAGCTAAGTTTACTATATTAAATCCTATATCAACTAAGTTTAAACCAATTTCATCTGGTGAGTTGAAACATGGATATCCTGATAAACCACGTGATTTACCACCTATTATAGTTTCTTGGTTATAAAACTTTAAATCATAAGGTTTTATAAAATCAGAAACATAACTAAACATTTTATGAAAATCATATATGTAGTATCCGTCTGATCCTACTTTTCCAGTATTGGCATCTTGATATACAGCCGGATGAAGAAGAGCATCTCCTAGTCCAATAAAGGAGAAACTCGTTGTTTCTTCAACTGGTTCTTTTTTCTTTTCTTCTACTGTTACAGGTGTAACTTCTTTTTCTTTTTTATCTCTATTTATAAAGAAATAAATAGATAAACTAATTAAAACAGCCATTAATAATAGTATAAATACTACTATAAATGTTTTACGTCTTGAGACCTTTTTCTTTTTCTTTACCATATCTTCAATTAATTCTATAGTATCATTCATCTATTTTACTTATAATCTCAAAATCAACTGTTTTAGCTTCCTTAGAAGCAGCTACTACCTTAACTTTAACTTTATCTCCTAAACGATAACGTTTTTTACTGCTTTGACCTACTATTGAGAATGTAGATTCATCATATAAATATCTATCATCTTTAAGAGAATCTATTTTAACTAGTCCTTCAATCATATTTGGTAATTCTACAAACATACCAAAATTAAGTACAGTATTTATCATACCATCATATTCTTCTCCTATATGGTTTTCCATATATTCAGCAATCTTCATATCATCAACTTCACGTTCACAGTCTGCAGCAGCACGTTCTCTTTCTGATGCATGTTCTGTAAGCATTGTAAGTTTACCTTCCCAGTGATCTATTGTTTCTTTAGATAAATCATGGTCAAATAAATATGTTCTAAGAAGTCTATGTACTGTTGTATCTGGATAACGTCTAATTGGAGAAGTAAAGTGTGTATAACACTTACTTGCTATACCAAAGTGTCCAATATTTACTTTATCATAAATAGCTTTTTGCATACTTCTAAGTAGCATATTAGAAAGAATATGGTATTCTTTAACATCTTTTAATTGTTCTAGAATAGTTTGCATTGAGTGTGGTGTAATTTCTTTAAACTTACCATCTACTCTATGTCCTAGAATATTAACAAATTTTAAGAAGTTCATTACTTTTTCTTCACTTGGTTCACCATGAACACGGTAAACAAAAGGAAGTTCCATATAGAATATATGACTTGCTACTGTTTCATTAGCAGCAATCATAAAGTCTTCAATAAGTTTTTCAGCAGTTCCTCTATCACGAAGTTTAACATCAGTAACCTTACCATCGTCACCTACTATTAATTTCACTTCATCTAAGTCAAAATCAATAAATCCTCTTTTAACTTTAGCTTTACGAACTACTTTAGAACATTCTCCCATAAGTCTTAAAGTATCAGCAAATTCTTCATATCCCTCTGGAACAATATTCTCTTCAAGTATTTTATTAACATTTTTATATGTCATTTGTTTTCTAGATTTAATAACACTTTCAAATATTTCATAATCTACTACTTTACCAGTTTCATCTATTTCCATAACACATGACATAGCAAGTCTATCAACATCTGGATTAAGTGAGCATATTCCGTTTGATAACTCTCTTGGAAGCATTGGAATTACTCTATCTGCTAAATATACTGAAGTACCTCTTAAATAAGCATCTTCATCTATTTTAGTATTTTCTCTTACATAGTAAGATACATCCGCGATATGTACTCCAAGTTTAAAATTACCATTAGCAAGTTTTTCTAAACTAATAGCATCATCGATATCTTTAGTATCGTCACCATCTATAGTAAATATCATTTGATCTCTTAAATCTCTACGACCTACATATTCATTTTCAAGTACATGATCTGGAATCTTTTTAATTTCTTCCATTTCTTCTTCTGGGAATTCATCTTCAATTTGATATTTTGCTGCAATAGATAAAATATCTACTCCAGGGTCAGTCTTATGTCCTAAGATTTTTATAACAAATCCTTTATAGTTATTATCTTTAAGTTTTTTACCTACTTTAACAATAACCTTATGACCATCAAGTGCTCCCATAGAATCAACTTTATCAATTAATAAAGTAATTTTTAATTTATCATTATCTAATTTAATAGTTCCGTTTCCATCTTTATCTTTTACGTATTCTCCAACCATAATATCTAAATTACGATCAATAATACGAGTAATCTTTCCTTCTAATTTATCCCCATTTTCAGAAGTTATTTCTACAACTACTCTATCTCCATCAATTGCATTATTCATTTGTGAAGCAGGAATAAATACATCAACATCACTATCATCTACATTAACAAAACCGAATCCTCTTTTATTACCAATCATCTTACCTATTTTAAGATGACTATTTGAAAATATCATATAATTATCTTTTTTAGTACGATATATTTGTAAATTATCTTCCATCTTATTTAGAACTTTTAATAACTCTTTTAAATCTTCAGTAGATTTTAGTTCTAAGGCATCATATATTTCATATACGGATAATGCTTTATCACTCTTTTTAATAAGTTCTAATATTTTTTCTTCATCTATCATACATATCACCATTATAATCATACTATAAAAAGCAAAAAAAATATAGCATTTCGCTATATTTCTTATGTAAAGTAGATTAGTTATTTGTATATAATTTAACTTTCTTAGGCATATTTTTAGGTATTAACTGAATATCACCAGTCTTAGTATTAATGTTTTCACTTACTTCTACTTTAACTCTTTTACCTAGTTCAAATACTATATTATTATCTTTATCTCTTAAAGAGTCAGTACTTTCATCAAAAGTAAGTTCATAGTCTTTATCTACTGGGATTCTTCCTATTACATTATTATCTAGTTCTACTTCTAAACTAAACTTAGATACATTAGTAATTCTACCTTCAAATTCTTCTCCTACATGGTCTTTCATATATAAAGCCATACACATAAGTACATCTTGAAGTTCTACTTTATCTGCATTTCTTTCAGAAGAATTTAATATCTTACAGTAGTAATTTAATAAATTAGTTGTAAAAGGATTTTCTCTTCCTTTTAAGAACTCTTTAATAATACTATGACAAATTAAATCTCCACCTCTACGCATCGGACTAGTTACCTGAGCATAACTATCTATACCAATAGCGAAGTGAGGTCCTTGTTCACTAGAGTAAAAACTTCTAGAAGTACACTTAAGTAATTTACGTGCTATTATGTCATAATTTTCATTTTCATAAGCACTATTTAAGAATGTATTAAAATCACTATTTACACAGTTCTTTAATATAGATGCATCTATATCTTTACCTTTAGCATATTCTATAAATCCATCTACTTTTTCAGGGATTGCTCCGCTATGAACTCTATATACATGTTTATAATATAACTGATCTAAATATAAAGAAGCTAGTTCACCTGCTAAAAGCATTGCTACTTCAATCATATTTTGACCTGTTCCTTGGTAATATTTTTCAAATCCTTCTATATTACCTTCTTCATCATATTTTGTTCTTGTTTCAGCAAGTCTAAAATCAACAAAGCCTTTTTTATCTAATCTATCTTGAAGTATTTTATATACTTCTTCAAATGTTTTTAAGTTATCTACAAATGGTCTCATTTCATCTGAAATAATACCTTTTTCTAAAACATCATTTACTTCATCATATGTCATTTTCTTTTTAGAGTTAATTACTCCTTCAAAGATATTAAAGTCATCTATTTCACCATCTTTAGTGATAATAGCACTAAATACTAAAGCCATTCTATCTACATTAGGATTAAGTGAACATATTCCGTTAGATAGTTCTCTTGGTATCATAGGAACATTAGAGTTAGATAAGTAATAAGATGTTCCTCTTCTTACTCCTGTTTCAAATATAGGACTACCCATATTAGCATAGTATGTAACGTCTGCTACAGCAACATCAACTCTATATTTATCATCGTCTAACTTAGTAATACATACTGAGTCGTCAAAGTCTTTAGCTCCTTTTGGATCAATAGTATAGAATAGTTTATCACGAAGATCTACTCTTCCCTCTAGTTCTTCTTCTGTAACTACTTGTGGTACTTTCTTAACAGATTCAAGTACTTCATCTGGGAATCCTATTTGAACTTTATGTCTAAATAAAAGAGCTCTTCTATCAATACCGATATCATCTTTATGTCCTAGATTTTCTACTACATTTACTTTATATACATCATCACTTGAATATGCATTAATCTTTTCTTTTAAAGTAAATCCTAGTACTGTTCCATCAACAAAGTCTTCATCAAGGATACCAATAAATCCTTTTTTATTATCAGGAATAACAAAGGCTCTTGCACCATTATGAATAACAGTTCCAGTATATTGCTTTTCATTAGTTTTAGATTTTAAAACTTTTCCAGAAGCAACAGTACCATTAGTATAAATAACATCAACGATTACCTTATCTCCTGCTTTAGCTCCGTTTAAACGTTTTTCATCAATATATATTTGTACACCTTTATCTACAATGTAATATTTACCATTATCATTATATAAATCTGCTAAAATATAGTCAGTTTTACTTGTTAAAGAGTATTTATCATTATTAGATACAATAACTAAATTATTTTCTAATTCTTTTAAAACACTTTTAACATATTCATAGGATAAATCTAACTTAGTAGAAATATCTTCCGCACTATAAAAACCTTCACTAAGAAGGTTTACGAATTTTGATACAATAGCATTATCAACCATAAAACCACCCTAAATAAATCATAGCATATTTTTTTTAACAAAAAAAGGATTATTTAACTAATCCTCATTTTTTTCTTCTAATTCAAGTGGCTCAGTATATTCAATAACATTGCCTGAACTAATTTTATTAAATTTAGATGTAATCTTATCAGTAGTAGTATTAATATCTTTAACATCTTTTGTTACTGTATCAATACTTCTAGATAACTTATCCCATCTTTCTTTATATCTTCTAAAGTCTTCTGCTAAGCCTTCTAGCTGTTCTCTTATAATACTAGCATTCTTATCTCTTTCGATATTTTTAAGAACTATTTGAACAGTAGTAAGAGTACTCATTAAAGTAGTAGGTCCTGCTATCCAAACATGTTTTTTATAAGCATAATCAATAATATCATTAAAATAAGCATTTACTTCTGCAAATATAGCTTCAGCTGGTAAGAATAGTATTGCTTGCTCAGAAGTAACATTAGGAATAATATATTTTTCTGAAATATCATTAATATGTTTCTTCATATTAGTTTTAAAGTCTTTTTCAGCTTGTTTTCTAATATCAGCACTTAATGATTTATCCATCATTCTTTGATAGTTTTCAAGTGGAAACTTAGAATCAATTGCAATAGTACCAAGTGGCTCTGGTGCAAATAAGACACAGTCAGCAATTCTTTCATTATCAAATGAATATTGTAATTTATAAATCTTATCATTTGCTTCACCAAAGACATTAGTCATTATATTAGTAAGTGTTACTTCACCAAAAATACCTCTTGTTTTCTTATCAGTAAGTACTCCTTGAAGAGAAATAATATCATTAGAAAGTGAATCAATCTTCTTTTGAGCTTCATCTATCTTAGTTAATCTTTCTAAAATATTATTAAATGTTTTATTAGTCTTATCAAAGTTTTGATCAAGTCTTTCATTAACTTTATCACTTATTAAAGAAAGTTTTTCTTCAATACTTTTATTAATCTTAATAAAATCATCATTCATATTACGACTAAGTGCGGATTTAAATTCACCTAGTTCTTTTATATTCTTAGCTAAATCTTCTGATATTGTTTTATCTACTCTACTTGCATTATCAGATAATTCTTTACTTAAAGATACTTTAAATTCTCCTAATTCTTTAATAGTATTCTTTTCTAGATTTGATAATCTATCTGATATTTTAGACTCATTAATATTTTTAGATAATGAGAAAATAGATATTAATAAAACAACAATTAATAATCCTATAATAATATAATCCATATATCCTCCTAATCAATTTTTTGCTTTTTCATAACTATCTTTGATAGTATAAAAGCAAATATAAGTAATAAAGACAATCTTATTATTACAAATATGTCTGTTACGCTTTTAACAAATGTTGAACCTATATAAGCCCAGAAATAAACTATAACAAACTTAGATATTAATATATGTAAGAAAAACTTTTTAAAATCCATTTTAGATAGTCCTGAAGCTATATTTACTAAAAAAGCAGGAGTAAAAGGTAAAGAAGTAATAAGTACTAAATTAGAAAAAGATATATCATCTAATCTTTCCATTATCTTTTTAAGTTTCTTATTTTTCTTTATCTTATCTCTAAAATAAGATTGAAAAAATCTTCTAACAAACAAAAACATTAAAGAACAACCAATTACTGTTGCTACCCACGACATAGCAAAACCTAATACATTTCCAAATACAAGTACATTAAAAGTTATAAAAACCCCTAAAGGAAGAACCGGAAGCATTGATTCAGTAACAATAACTAACATTCCAAGTACAATTCCTAAAATAGGGTTTAATGAAAGTATTATATCTTGTAAATTATCTACTACGTTATTAACAAATTCTTGCACATTCATCACATTCCTATTATGTTAATATTTTATCATAAAGGAAGGTATTTTTAAAGTATGTCAAGTATTTGATCTAATCTATCTATAACAACAAATCCTTTTCCATTTAATTCAGTGGAAAACTTAATTCCAATTCCGCCAGCCTCTTTCCACTCTTTTAAGTTTTCTACATAATCATCTATTAAAATAGCATCTTCTGTATGAACCATTTGAGTTTTAGAAACTCTTCTTGGTACTGGAATAATTGTAATATCTTTTAAATATTTTCTAATATATTTAATTTTTTCTTCAGCTTCTGATAAAGAGTTAACATGTGATAAAATCATTACTTCAAATCTACCACTATCGATAATTTTCTTTATACAATCAAAAGCGTCATTTATAATCGATGCTTTCTTATTTAACATTTGATTCCAATCAAGACCTACATAATAATCTCTAATCTTTTCTTGATCATAAATATTTTTAGCATCAAGACCTATTAATTTTAATTCTTGATAACTGATATCAATTGTATCCATTATTACTCCGTCAAAATCGATATATAAGTTTTTCATATTTGTCACTCCTATCATATATGTGTTTTATTATAAAACAAACATTTGTTCTTGTCAAGGGTAAAAAAAAATAATCTATGTAAATAGATTATTTTAATGCATCGATTAATTCAGCTTTTTTCATAGTTGCTGCACCTTTAACTTCTTTAGCTTTTGCAAGTTCACGAAGTTCAGCAACTGTCATACTTGATAGATCTTTAGATTCTTCTTTAGCTTCTTTTTTAGCTGGTGCTTTTTTAGCAGTTTCTTTTTTAGCAGGAGCAGCTTTAACTACTTTTTCTTTTAAAGTTCCTTCTAAAGCAGCTTTAGCAGTTTTTACTAATTCTGCGAATGCTTTTTCATCAGCGATAGCTAATTCTGATAACATTTTTCTGTTGATTTCAATATTAGCTTTAGCTAAACCATTAATGAATTTAGAATAACTGATTTCGTTTGCACGACATGCAGCGTTAATTCTTGTAATCCATAATTTTCTAAAATCTCTTTTCTTTTGTCTTCTATCTCTGTATGCATATTTTCCAGAGTGCATTACTTGTTCATTAGCACTACTGAATAATCTATGTTTACTACCAAAGTAACCTTTGGCTTGTTTCATAACTTTTTTATGACGAGCACGACTAATTGTGCCACCTTTAACTCTTGCCATATTCTCTACCTCCTATAATAAATTGTTAACTATTTTTAATTAGATAATTGATTTGATTCTTTTGTAATCAGTTTTGTGTAATGCTGAAGCACTTCTACCATTTCTGTTAGATGCAGCATTTTTCTTTCCAGTATTGTGTCTAGTTCCTGGATGACCAATTTTAATTGATCCACCATCACGAACATTAAGAACTTTTTTAGTTCCTTTATGTGTTTTTAATTTTGGCATAAATCTTCCTCCTATTTTTCTTTTGTTGGCATTAATATCATTGTCATATAGCGACCATCTAGTTTTGGTTGTTGTTCAATTTCAGAGATTGCAGAAACTGCTTCTGCAAAACGAATTAAAACATTTTTACCTAGTTCAGGATGAGCCATTTCTCTTCCTTTAAACTTAATAGAAACTTTAATTTTATGTCCTTTTTCTAAATATTTACTAGAATTACGAACTCTTGTTTGAAAATCTGCAACATCAATACCAACTGATAAACGATATTCTTTCATTTCTAAGTTAGCTTCACGTTGCTTCTTAAGATTTTCTTTTTCTTTCTTTTTAGCTTCATATTTATATTTGTTATAATCCATGATTTTGCAAACTGGTGGATTACCATTAGTATTCATTAATACTAAGTCAAATCCAGCATATTTTGCTAGAGTAAGAGCATCTTGGATACCCTTTAATCCTAATTTTTCTCCATTTGGTCCAATAACCATAACTTCTTTAGCTTTGATTTGTTCATTTATGAATAAATCCTTTTGTTTATTAGTAGCTATACAAAACACCTCCAATAAAAAAGTGAATACAAAGTATCCACCTAAAAACCATTCATAATCTAATATTTAAGATTTTAACAGCTCTTTACCTATGTCTAGATGTCATCAGGTGAGAAGTGGATACTTCTTCTTTCTTTCTTTATACGACTATGATTATATTATTTTATATAGTATTTGTCAAGCATTATTTATTATTATTTAATAATTATTTAGCTCCACTTTTCATTTCTTCTACATATTCATCTAATTTTGAAGCAATTTCTTTAAGTTCAGCTTTAACACTAGTCTTTTCTTTAATAATTTTATTTAATTTATATATTTCATCATCTAATTGTTTTGAATATGATTTTAAGTTATTTAAATAGTTTTTTTTACCTTTAATAGATAATTTTAAATCTTCTTCATCACTATCATCTATACCAAGTAATGTATTTATAGTATCTACTTTATCAGTAGTAGTACTTATAGGAGCATTATATTTTTCATATATACCTACAGCTTCCATAAAGTACTCTCTATACATACTCATTTCCATTCTTTTATAGCTAATTGTCTCTTGTCCATATTTAGAAGATAGCTCTCTTATGTAATCAGAATTACCCATATCACTAAACAAACGAACCATTTCTTCATTATCTGGACAGTTTACAGAGTTCTTAAAAATGATTTTTTTATTAGGTGCAGTACCATATTTTCCTTCAAATACACGGTCTAATCTATCATCTGGAAGTAGTCTTAAACTATCTAAATTACGGTACACACTTTCTTTAACATCTAAGTATTCTTCTTTAGTTAATCTATTAGTCATTTTCTCACTCCTATACTGACAATATAATTATATAATATAGGAACTTTTTAAGCAAGAAAAAAGAGCATATAAATTATGCTCTTGAATCGTATTTACCATCTTTAGTTGAAACAGTAATTTCTTCACCTTCATTAATAAATAAAGGTACTTTTACCATTAAACCATTATCCATATAAGCTTCTTTTAAAGCGTTATTAGTTGTATTACCTTTAACAGCTGGTTCAGTTTTTGCAACTGTATAAGAAATTTTATCTGGAAGTTCAAGACCTAATACTTCACCTTCATAGAAAGTTACAAATACATTTAAGCCTTCTTTTAAGAACTTAACAGCATCACCTATTTGTGCAGCAGTTAAATCGATTTGATCATAAGTTTCCATATTCATGAAATTAAAATCGTCACCATTAGCATATAGATATTGCATTTCTTTTCTTTCAATTAAAGCTTTTTCTAGTTTCACACCCGAATTAAATCTCTTTTCAACAATAGAACCTGTTCTTAAGTTTTTTAATTTCATTTGTACATATGCTGCACCTTTACCAGGTTTTACATGAGAAAATTCAAGTACGATAAATAATTGGTCTTCAAAGATAACTGTCATACCATTTTTAATATCATTAACATTAACCATACATTTTACCTCCTATTTTAACCCACCATATAGGTGCAGTTATTAAAAACATAAAGATTATTTCTTTTCTTTATGAGTTGTTTGTTTTTTACATTTAGGACAGAATTTTTTTAATTCTAAACGATCAGTTGTATTTCTTTTATTTTTTTCTGTACGATAGTTTTCTTCTTTACATTCAGTACATTGAAGAGTAATTCTTTCTCTTGCTTCACCTTTTTTTGCCATACTATCCCTCCTTCTCAATTTCTTGCACGTATATTATAGCAAATAAAAATTAAAAAGAAAAGGTTTTTTATAACAAAAAAGATATAAGTTATTTATAAAAACTTCTTATATCTTCAAGTAAATGTTCATTGAATTTCTTATCTCTTATCATTTCAATCTCAAACTTATATGGTGGATAATTCTTTTCTTTAGAATCATCAGTTTCACCTACATAAGGAGTTTCTAATATTTTAGGTACATCTTCAAGTCTTTTATTATATATAACATTTAGTAAGTTATCAAAACCAATTGTACCAATACCAATATTTTCATGACGATCTTTATGAGATCCTAGAGTATTTTTACTATCATTTATATGTACACATCCTATTTTATCTATACCAATTACTTTATCAAATTCATCAAGTATTTTATCAAAATTAGCTATATCATAACCAGCATCATTTAAATGGCATGTATCTAAACATACTTTTACTTTGTCATTATATTTAACACCATCTATTATTTCTTTTAACTCTTCAAAAGTTCTTCCTACTTCACTACCTTTACCAGCCATTGTTTCTAAACAAATATCTACTTTTGTACTAGGAGTAATACACTCGTTTAAAACAAATATAATATTTTTAATAGCTACATCTACTCCTAAATTAACATGACTACCAGGATGAAGTACTAATCTTTTAACTCCTAGTTTTTCTACTCTATCTATTTCTTGTTTTAAAAAGTTTGTAGAAAACTCTAAGTTAGCAGTATTAGCTGGATTAATTATATATGGTGCATGTACCACTACATTTTCTAAATCTATTCCGCTTTGTTTCATAAGATTTATAGCTTCTTCAGTAATAATATCATTTATTTCGCATCTAGCGGTATTTTGAGGAGCTCCTGTATAAAACATGAAAGTATTTCCTCCATAACTAAGCTCTTCATTAACACTACCTAGAAGTTGTGTATCTTTTTTAAAAGATACATGATTTCCTATAATAAGTTCTTTCATAAAACCTCCCAAAAAAAGTTACATAATTATGCAACTTCTCCTCTTTTAGCAAGTTCAGCATTTACCATATCAAGAGTAATACCAAATTCATTAACAAGTGATGTCATTTCTTTTTCATACCCTTGTTTCATAGCAATTGCTTCTTTTCTCTTTTTCATTAAATCAACATACTTTTTAACAGCTTCATCTTTAGGATCTACCATTTTTGGAATAGTAGCCATTCTTGGAGCTGGTATGTTGTTTTTATTTTCATTTATTGATTTAGCACGGTGACCAATTAGCTTTTGAATAAATGTTCTACTAATTAGTAACTTTTTCGCAGGTGAATTAGCGTGCATTCTAGTACTTTTTAAGAAAATAACATCTATTGGAGTTGTCTTTTCTGTAAAACTCTTTTCTGATTTTGTTTCCTCCACTTGTTTAGCAGGTATAATAGGATCTTGTCCTACTACAACTGGATTAGAAGCTACAGCTGTATTAATTACATTAGGAATACTTGGAGCAGGCATTACTGGTTTAACAGGTGTAGTAGCAGGAGCTGGTGCTGGTGCTATTAAACTGTTTTTTTTATAATAACCACTCGATAACTTATTAAATAAGTTAGATATTAATAAAGCAATTCTAGTTTCTTCTTTTTTTATTGTTTTACCTTTTAAAGTGGAAACACTAATAATTGAATATAAACTATTATTCATTAATATCTACTCCCCATCTTTAGCTATATCTAACATTACTTTTTTAATTTCTACCCATGCAGAATCATCAGTAATTCCTAATAATGTAGCAGTACCATCATTATTATCTACTATTTCAGATGTATAAGTTTCTACATTCCCACTTACATCTGTTTTGTTTTCTGTATATATTAAATAATTTTTACCATTTGACTTTAAAGTAAAATATGCTACTACTTCTACTTGTTTAGAAGTACCAGTTTCATCAATTACATTTATCATTTCTTTATTCATAATTAACTACCCTTTCTTTAACTTTCTATCTACAAAGTAATTATATCATACAAGCATTCTTTTTAAAAGATAAAAATAATAGTATTATTTTAATAAAAGTGCTGTTTTTTATTGCATTTTAACATTTTTTTTGTTAAAATCTATATTGTTAAGTTGACCTGGGAGGTGAAATTGTATGGCAAATATGAAAAATGCTAAAAAAGCTGTTAGAAAAAATATTAAAAGAACTGTAGAAAACAATAATTTTGAAGCAAGTATGAGAACAGCTGTTAAGAATGTAGAAAAAGCTGTATTAAATAAAGATAAAGAAAAAGCTGCTGCTAATTTAAAAGTTGCAATTAAAAGAATTGATAAAGCAGTTGCAAGCGGTGTAACAACAAAGAATAAAAGTGCTCGTAGTAAAGCTCGTTTAACTAAAAAAGTTAACAGCATGGAGTAATTTTACTTCTTTTTTTTTGCCTTTATGATATACTTATATTAGGTGATTATATGAAGACAGCAACTAAAGTTATTGTCATTATACTTTATTGTACTATTCTTATAAGTGTAATTATATTTAATGAAAATATTAATCAATTTATTATTAATAATTTTATATATAAAAAAGAATTAAAAGAATTAACATTGAATGATTATAGTAAAAGAGAAGATTATGATTATGTTCAAATAACTCATGATTTTGAAACAAAGAGTAAAAAGGATATTTTAAATAATATATATACTATAGTAGATAGTGGTATGGATGAATTCTCATTCTACTGTGATAAAGACTATGTAAAATGTGTAGATGATATAAAAGAAATTTCTGGTGAATCTAATTCACTTACTTTAATAAATAACTTTGTTCATCCATACAATAGTTTTAACAAGTTATTTATCTCTACTAACTCTATGGGAAAGATAACTATAAGTGTAGATAAACTATATAATGAAGTAGATATAGCTTATATAAATAAAACTATGAATGAAATATCTTCTGAAGTACTTACAGAAGGAATGAGTTATAACGATGCTATTAAAGCAGTACATGATTATTTAATAAATAATACTAAATATGATGAAGAAAAATCTAATGAAATAAAGAATAATATTTATTCTGCAAATATAAATAACTCACATAAAGCAACTGGTCTTTATAGTAACCATATTGCTCTTTGTAGTGGATATACTGATGCTATGGCAATATTCTTAAATTATTTAAATATTAGGAATTATAAAATATCTACTGATGATCATATATGGAATGCTGTAGAACTAGATAATAACTGGTATCACTTAGATTTAACTTGGGATGACCCAGTAAGATCAGACGGAGTAAATATGTTAATATATGATTTCTTCCTTGCTGATGATGAACAATTCTTAAAAATACAAACAACTCAGCATTCTTATAATAAAGAAATATATCCAGAAATGACTAGCAACAGCTAGTCTTTTTTTGTATAATAAAAGTAAATATAGAGGTGACTTATGAAAAAAAGTAGAGAACAAATAGTAGTAAGAACAAGTATTATTGCTATACTAAGTAATATATTCTTATCTATTATAAAAGTAATAGCGGGTCTATTAGCAGGATCTATTGCAATTATACTAGACGCTTTAAATAACTTAAGTGATGGATTATCTAGCATTGTTACAATAGTAAGTACTAAGTTTGCTGGAAAAGCTCCTGATAGAGATCATCCATACGGATATGGAAGAATTGAATATATGGCTTCACTTGTAGTATCAGGTATCATTTTATATGCAGGTATTACTTCTTTTGGAGAATCTTTTAAAAAGATAATTAATCCTACAAAAGTAAACTATAGTACTATAACTATTATTGTATTAGTAATTGGTATACTTGTTAAAATAGTACTTGGAATGTATGTAAAAAGAACTGGTAAAAAAGTTAATTCAGATACCCTTGTTGCAAGTGGAATAGATGCTTATCAAGATGCAGTACTATCCTTATCAGTATTAATATCTACTATTATATATATGATATTTAAATTAAATATTGAAGCATATGTAGGTTTATTAATTTCTATCTTTATTATTAAATCAGCATTATCTTTAATTAAATCAGCGATTGATAATGTACTAGGAAGAAGAGCAGAAAGTAAACTTACTAAATCAATAAAGAAGGATATTCTTACAATAGATAATGTAGAAGGAGTATATGATTTAATATTAAATGATTATGGTCCTGATAAATATATTGGCTCAGTACATATTGAAGTAAAAGATACTTTAACAGTTGCGGATATAGACGCAACTTCAAGAGATATAAGTAAAATGATATTACAAAAATATGGTATTATCTTACATACCATAGGAGTATATTCAGTAAACACTACTGATAAAGAAATAATAAATATTAGAAAAGATGTTAAAGATATAGTATTTAAACATAACGGAATATTGCAAATGCATGGTTTCTATTTAGATGAAGCAGAAAAATCAATAAGCTTTGATATCATAATTGATTTTAAAATAAAAGAACCAGATGTTATATATAAATCTATATATGATGAAGTAAAAGATAAATATAAAGATTATAAAATTAATATTACTTTAGATATAGATGCTAGTGATTAAAAAAATACAAGGTTTTAAACCTTGTATTTTTATTTTAATTCATCAATATATTTTTTTAATACTTCGGCTTGAGTACCAAGAATAATCTTTAATTGATTATCAATTTCAACCATACCTTGGGCACCCATCTTTTGAATACCTTCTTTATTAACTAATGAAATATTTTTTAAAGTAACCATAAATCTTGATTTATTAGCTTCATAACTAATAATATTATTTTTTCCACCTAAGAAATCAACTAATTTATTAACTTCAATTTTTGCATCTTTTCTTGTTGCTCTTGATATAGCAATTGCTATGATAACAGTAACAATAATAAGAAGTGCATATTCAATATATCTGTCCATTTAATCACCTTCATTAATTATACTATAATTATGCTGGTATTACAACATAAGGATCTGAGATGGTACCGGAACCTTTAGTTACTGGTAATTCCTTAGATATTACAAATGTTTCTCTAATATATTTATTAGTTGAAGTATAACTTGCTACTTTAACGCCTTCAGTAGAAATTGTATAAAGATTAGTATTTTCATCAGCTTTACTCATAGTCCAGTATTCACTTGAACCAATTGGTACTGTAAATAATTCTGCTAATTTAGGAATTCCTAACTTAATACTATATATTAAATTAGTTTTAGCTAAGTTAGTAAGTTTATAAGAATCAGTCCCTGCTGAACCTTGATACCATACTGCTGTTCTAATATTATTAGCGTATGGTGAATATAAGTTATAGAATATAGTATTATTAAGTACTGAACCTATTCCACTATCTACACTAAAGTTATTTGAGTCATCTGCAAACTTAACTCCATCAAAGTTAGTACTTGTATTAAATGAGTTACGAAGTATTCTTACTCCTGATGAATCTACTTCTACAACTCTATATATTATATTATTTAAACTCAAATAATCACCAGGTATTATATACATACTATCAACTGTTTTATTAGTATGTGTTCCTGTAAATAACTCTTTATCTAGTACAAAAGGACTAGTACTCGTTCCTTCTCCTGAAGTAATAATAGTATTTCTATCGACACTAATTACTGGTCTTACATAAAATATAGTTTCAGGAGAACCTACTTGATAATTAGTACCACTTGATAATACATAATAATTTTCATCATCACTTTGAGTAATTGTAACAAATGGAGTAGTACTTTCTAAATAACTAGATCCTGGTTCTATAGATAAGTTATATTCTTCTAAAGATAAAAGTGATACTTTAGCTTTTTGAAGAAGTTCTTCATTACTACAACTAGAAGTACTTGTATTAGAACTTGCTGCTTTAGTAACACATATTGGCTCTTTTACTAAAACATCATAATTAGATATACGACTTAAATAATAATTATTTAACCATTCATACATATATGTATTTTTAAATGAAGATATAACGGAAGGACCATATCTTAAAGCACTTATTGGTCCAGATGAAACTAATTTAATAGAACCATCTTTATTTTCTCCCATGATTCTCCAAATATTACCGCTAAATAATACATAGTTATTAGATAGAACACCTTTAAAGTATTTACCACCCATATATGAATACATACTATCATTTTTTAAACTATCATATATTTTACCGATATTATCTTTTTCTTCAGTAATAACAGATGTATTGTATCCATTATATTCAGCTTTTATTTTAATAATTGTACTTTCAGTTACTGCATTTATATTTTCATCAGTAATAAATTCTTCAGCAAGATATCCACCTTCTACTAATCTACTTACAGATAGATAATATGTATTACCATCTTTCTTTGGATAAATAGTAGGATGATCATCTAAGTATACCTCTACTGCATTAAGTATTATTTCTTTAGCAGAACTAGATAGTCTACCTTGTTGGTTTCTAATTTGACCTATTATAGGTGTTGCTACTAGTACTAGAAGTAGTCCAATTATAACAATAACACCAACTAATTCTACTAATGTAAATCCCTTCTTATTCATAACATAACCTCTCTTACTTTAAGAATACGTTAACAATTACTGCTCCTATAAGTAATATAATTGCAAGAACAAGTAAACCTCCAACATCTCCTGTTTTAGAGTTTTCACTTTTTTTCTTAGCTTCTTTAGCTTCATCATAAAGTTTTTCACTTTCAACCTGTCCTCTTGTCCCAGGTTCAAACATATAACACTCAGGAGTATTTGCATACATTGGTTCATTACGTTTTGTACACATATAACATCCTTCACCTTTTTTATCTTCATCATTAAAGAATATACAGTCAGAGCAGTATCTTCCAGATATTATTCCTTCTTGATGTTTTTCTAGTGTTTCTGAATCTTCATATATTACAACGCTTTCATTAGTATTTCTTGGAGAATCTTCATAGCTACCACATCCATAATCTTTATTAGATTTATTAGCTAAAATATATTTACCAAGAACCTCACAGTAATACTGACCTTCTTTTTTTTGTTCAGCTTTTAAATGAAGACAGTAAGCACAGCTATGTTCTTCATTAAGTTTTCTTTGTCTTTCTTCTTCCTCTGCTCTTCTTTTTTCTTCTTCATGAGCACGAGCTTCTTCTTCAGCTCTTCTACGAGCTTCTTCTTCCATTCTTTTTTGTGCTTCTAACTGTTCTTCATCCATACTCATAATCTCCTATTTTATACTAAGATAATTATACAAAAGAAGACAAAAAAAAACAACTATTTAGCTGTTTCTTCTTTTTTAATTACTTCTTTTCCTTTATATGTTCCACAAGCAGCACATACTCTATGAGGTCTTACATCAGCACCACATTTTGGACATTTAGTTGTTGCGTTAGCATCAATTTTATAATGAGTTCTTCTCATTCTTCCACGAGTCTTACTTACTTTTCTAAATGGAACAGCAAATAATTGAATATTTAATAACATTGTTACACCTCTTTCCCTATAATAAATCCTTTAGCTTATCAAAAGCTGAGTTTGTTGTTTCTTCCCCATCAGTTACTAATTTCCAACCATCACCAGATAGCTTCAAATCAGTAGCATCTGGACAAGTAACTTTTATAGGAATTTCCATTAAGATATTTTCCCATATAATAGGAAAAATATCAAGTGTTTTATCGATTTTTATGGTAGAATTTTCAATTTCTAAAAGCATTTCTTGGTATTCACCATTAATTTCAGTTTCGAACTTATAATCAGTAGGTTTTAAAGTAATAGAACAAGGTAAAACCATAGTTCCAGAAAGTACTAAATCAAGATAAAAATTACGATCATCATCCATAGTAATATACCCTTTAACATAAGTATCTTTTAAAGAGATAATATCAGTACCTTTTAACTGTTCTTCAGTAATTTCTACTTTTTCATTTACTTCTAAATTAAGTTCATTTCCATTTAATAGTTTTGAAATATCTATTAACATTTTTACCACCACCGATATACCTAATGATTATACAAAAAAATGCATAAAAATGCAAGTATTTCTATGTAAAGTATGATATTATAAGGGTGAGGTGGAAATCATGAATATAGGTATAATTTGTGAGTATAGTCCTTTCCATAATGGACACTTATATCACTTAGAAAAAATTAAAGAAATGTACCCAAATAGCACTATAGTACTAGTAATGAGTTCTCTATTTATGCAAAGAGGAGATGTAAGTATTATAGGTAAATGGGAAAAGACTGATATAGCACTTAAATATGGTGTAGATGTAGTTATAGAACTTCCATTTGTTTTTTCTAGTCAAGGAGCAGATATCTTTGCTAAAGGCGCAATCGAAATACTTAAGAATATGAATATAGATTACCTAGTATTTGGAAGTGAAACTAACGATATAGAAAAATTAGAAAGTATAGCTAAAGTACAAATTAATAATAAAGGCTTTGATAATAAAGTAAAAGAAAATATGGAAAAAGGTAATAACTACCCTACTGCTTTATCTAACTCTATTAAAGATATTTTAGGTTATACTGTGGAAAACCCTAATGACTTACTGGCAATATCCTATATAAAAGAAATAATTAAACAAAAAACAAATATTAAACCTATATCAATAAAAAGAACTAATGATTTCCACAGTAAAAAAATAACTGGGAAAATTACAAGTGCCACTAGTATAAGAGAAGCACTTAAAAAGAAGAAAAATGTTAAAAAGTATGTTCCTTCTTTAACATATAACTATTTAAAGAAAGATGTTCATCTTATAGAAGATTATTATGATTTATTAAAATATAAAATAATTAGTGAAATAGATAATCTAAGTATTTATCAAACAGTAGATGAAGGACTTGATTCTAGAATAAAGAAATATATATATGAATCAAATACTCTAGAAGAATTAATTAATAATATTAAAACTAAAAGATATACATACAATAAAATTAGTAGAATGCTTATTCATATCTTATGTTCATTTACTAAAGAAGAAGCAAGTAAATATAAAGAAAGTGAATATATAAGAGTACTAGGATTTAATAATAAAGGTAAAGACTTACTTAATAAAGTAAAGAAAACTAGTAAATTACCTATTATTACCGGATACTCTAATATAAAAAGTGAAATACTAAATATAGAACTAAGAGCAAGTAATATCTATTACTTAACATCAAAAAATAAGACTACCTTAATGAAAAGAGAATATATGAGTTCTCCTATCATAAGGTAGTCTTTTTTATTTTTGACAGTTAGGGCAAAGATATGTACCTCTTCCACCCACTCTTATTTTAATAATAGGAGTATTACATATCTCACATGGTTTCTTTTCTTTAGTATGTACTTTTAAATAATTTTGATACTCACCTATTACACCAAGTTCAGATGTATAACTTCTTATAGTAGTACCTTTATAAATAGTCGCTTTACTAATAATATCAAAACATGCTTTTCTTATTAAATCACATTCTTCTATAGTTACATCCTTACCTAGTCTTCTAGGATCTATCTTAGAAGCAAATAATACTTCATCTACATATATATTACCTAATCCATTTATAATGGATTGATCTAAAAGTAACTCTTTTATATGTTTATTACTTTGAATATGATTATAAATATATTCTTTAGTAAGTTTATCACTATCAGGTTCTATACCAAGTTTAGCTATTTCGCTATATAAAGAAGCATCCTTAGTTTTAACTAAACTCATTATTCCAAACTTACGAACATCCTTATATCTTAAATCATACCCATTATCAAGTTTAAATATAATATGTTCATGTTTATCGTATGGAGTATCACTTTTAATATAGTTATATTTACCTTCCATACGAAGATGTGATACAAATCCGTACTCACCTAAATCAAAGATAAGCCATTTACCATTAGTACTTATTTTATTAAAAGTTTTACCTATTAAAATTTTTTTAAATTCATCTTTATTAGATTTAATAATATTATCATATCTATAAATAATATCCACTATTCTAAGACCTAGTATTTTATTATCTAAAGCTTTTTTTACAGTTCTTACTTCAGCAATTTCAGGCATCTTATCACCTCTTTAATTAACAATTATTATATCAAATAATTAGTATATTTGATATAATGTAAGTGGTGATACTTGTGAAAAAGATAGTTAAATTATTAACAGTTTTATCACTTATACCAATGTTATGCGGTTGTGATATAGTTGATAAAGTTAATAATATATTAAAAAAAGATAATGAACCTGTTATAAAAGATAATATAAAAGAAATAGAAGAATTACCTTATCCTAGAGAACCAGAATATAAAGATGAAAATCCTGTTAAAGTAGGTATCTACAAATATAATGGATCTTGGGATAAAGTAAGTGAATATACATATTCAAGCTGGACTAGATTTCAACCTATAATTCAGTACAACGTATTCTTAACAGATATAGATCATATAAATGGTGGAAGTACTGCTAATACTTTTGATAGTTATAAAAATAAATACTCTACTCCATTTAAATATGGAGTAAATATAGCATTTACTAATGATAAAGGAGAATATATTTCATTTAACTCTAAAGGTGTTGAAAATGTACTTGAATATAATGGATACTTACTAATATATCTATATGATGCTGTAAAACATAGATATGATAGTTGGTACTCACATACTACTGCAAGTGAATGGAATGATAGTAGTAATATTACATCTATTAAAGTATGCCCTGGAGATAGATATGAACAAATTACTTCTGATATTGAAGTAACAGTATTTACTTATGATAGTGATGATGACTTTGATAAAGATGGTAACTATAGAGGAAATAGTAAACATACAGTGACACTTAAAAAGGTTTAACAATTTGTTAAACCTTTTTTAATACTTACTAGTAATTCCAAAATATTCTTCTACTGTAAGCCAGTCTCCATTATTATAAAGTTTTTTTGCTAAATCTTTACCTACATATCTTATATGCCATGGTTCATACATATATCCTGTTTGATCATCTTTATCTTTTACATAACGAATAATAAATCCATATCTATAACAGTTATCATTTAACCATTTACCTTCTTTAGTATTAATAAAACTTTGAGATAAACTATTGATATCTGCAGCAAGTCCTGTTTGATGTTCTGAGTGACCTGGTCTTGCAGATAAAGTATCAGCTTTAGTTTTACCATAATATGATACCCAGTTATTATATGTACCCTGCTGAGTTGCATATGATCTATAACCACTTATTACTGAAAGATTAACTCCTTCTTTTTTAGCAGCATTTTTTAAATCATTAAAATTACTATTAAATAGTTCTAGTAATCCTCCAGGATTATATGAATTAGGAAGTGCATATGTTTTATTAGCAATTAATAATCCATTAACATAATATAAATTATCTATCTTTTGAACTAAGTATCCTTTATTTGTAGTTTCAACTACTTCAATATTTTTACCATTTTTTTCAGCTTCGGAAATAACTTTTACTTTTACTTCTTTAGTAGCTTTATTATTATTAGCATCTATTGCAGTAACATTAACTATAAAAGTTCCTACTTTAAAAGTATCAAGATCTATATCAGTTGATATATCTAGATTATCATGACTATTATCTGTAACAGGTATTTCAACTTTATCATACTGATTTACTGTTACTTCATCAGTAATAGTAGGTGCTTTATCATCTACTACATTAAGTTTTACACTGTATTTCTTATTATTATATAAAAATGTACCAGTATAAGTACCATTTATATAGTTATCCACATTATTACTCCAAGAAATACTACCTTTAGCTTTCTTAGTAAAGTCATTAAGTGTTGGAATAGCTTCTCCTATTTTAATAGTAAGTTCCTTAGTATAATTAAAACTTGTTAATATATAAATACCTACTATACCCAAAATAATAATAGGAGTAAAAATTAATATTTTTTTCTTCATAAACATCACAAACTAATTATATCATAATTTTAATACTAAATACTTGAAATAGATATTTATAAATGTTAAAATTAAGTTGTAAAGATAGGAAGTGCATAATATGAAAAACATCACATCTATACATTGCAAAAATTTTTATGAATAAAAAGAGGACAATTTTTGTGCTCTTTTTTTGTATTTTGGGAGGGTTATATGAGTAAAAATAGTTTAAAAGAAAAAATGGAAGATGTAAGATTTGAAGTCGAAACATTTTGTATTACAGAAGATGATATGAAAAAGAAGTTTGGAGTAACAAATATAGATGATCCAGATGAAATAAGAAAAAAAATATATGCAGTTGTTACACAAACTGATTACCTATATAAGTTATATAATAAAGATCCATTAGAATGGACTATTTCTAAAATTACAATAGGAGCTTGGACTGTTCCAATAAAAGAAGAAAAACTCCTAAGTTATGATGAGATAAAAGATTTAGGATTTAATGATAAAGATATAAAACCAACTAAGATAAGCACTCCATCGAAAACTAGACAACAAAAATTCTCAGTTGAATTTAAAACAAGAGATAAAAAAGATTTACCAACTGAAGAAGCGGCAAGAAGATTAGAAGAAATAGTTAAAAACCCAGCACTTGAATTATCAAAACTAAGTATAATTGAATCAGCATTAAATGCTAAAAAATATGAAATGAATTTAATGAATAAACCACCTGTTCTTGCATATGATAAGGATAAGGTATTGGTTGTTCCAGATGTAGAATTACACCTTGGTAAATTATCAAGTTTCTTTGATTCAAACGATGCATATAACTATAAAAAAGCCTTATATAGATATATTCATTCAATTCAAGAAACATGTAAAATTCAAGAGTTATATAGACCAGCTACTGTTATTGTTTCAATAGGACAAGATTTCCATAATAGTGATACTGCTACAGATATAGCAACTACTACAAAAGGAACACAACAAATTAATGACTCTAGATATCAAAAGATTATTATGACAAGTTTAATGTCTCATAAATGGACTATTGAAAAATTAAAAGAGAAAAGTGAAAAAGTTATTGTTGTATTACAGGCTGGAAATCATGACCAATTAATGAGTGCAGCAGTATATAGTGCACTTAAAATGATCTATGCAAATGATCCAAAGGTAGAAATTAAAACAAGACCTGAAGATTATAGATTGGCAACATGTGAAATAACAGGCAATACTATGGCGGTATTTTTCCATGGTCAAGCATCTAATCCAGATAAAATGGTGGAAATGGTAGAAACATATTTCCATGAAGAAATTAAAAAAGTTGATAACGTAATTATATATCCTGGACATGTACATTTTAATTCACTAAACAATTATTCAAAACGTAAATCATATAATTCACATATGACAGTATGTGTAAGTGGTTGTCCTGCTGGTGAAGGTGCATGGGAAGCAGAAAACGGATATCAAACAGATAAAACTACAAATGTTTATATCCAAGATGTTAACAAAGGTTTATATGCTACATTTAACTTCAAATTATCAAATGAAGAGCTTGAAAAAGGAGTTAAGATACCAAGTGATGAACCTGGTTTAGATTTATATGATATACTTCAATCAGGTATTGATAATAATGATAGAGAACTACAAATAGAGGAACTTGAAAAAACAAAATCAAAATTACAAGATCAATATAAAGATAATCAAAAACAGTGGGAATCAATTATTACAAAACTAGCTAAATTATATAAACAAAAGAAACCAACTAAAGAAGAATTAAGAAAAAGTTTATTAGCGTTAGGATTTCCAGAATCTGTAAAAGATATTGATGAAGCTATTAAAGTAATTGATCAAAAAATTATATTATTAAAAAAAGAAGAAGTTTGTTAATCAAACTTCTTTTTATTATCTTACATAAACCTTATTACCTTTTTTAACAGTTTCACTTTGCCACTCATTATCAAATGGTCTAGCATAAAATAAAGTGTTAGGAAACCATCTACAAAAATCGGCATATCTATCTCCTATTTCTTTAGAAGATACTCTATCTGTATAGCGGAAACCTAAATATGAATCATGACTTTCTGGATATTTAATACTCTTTGTATAATCTCCAGTATAACCATCTGTAAGTACTTTCATATAATCAGCATATCCATTAAGTATACTAGGATAGTCATTTAATACTTCACCATATATAATTAAGCCATACTTCTTTAAACAGTATAAAACATTATCCCAAAACTTACATCCGTATTCTCTTGGAAGTGCAATATTCTTAGCGGCATCAAATCTAAATCCATCAACACCGCAATCAATTAAACTGTTTAAAAAATCAGCAATTATAAATTGTAATTCAACATTGTAACAATTAAGTCCAGGAAGTCCTGGCATACTTTTATGAGTTACATCATAACGATTTCCCCAGTCATGAATAATATCTCTATCTTTCCAAAATTCTGGTCTATTTCTTAAATAGTCCGGAATTTTTTCATGTGGAGAAGTTTCTCCATTATCTTTACCAGCCATATGATTACAAATAACATCTGCTACTATTTTAATGTCATATTTATGTGCTTCAGTGCATAACTTTACTAAATCATCACGACTGCCAAACTTATTACCAATCTTAAAATCAACTGGTTGATAGCTAATCCACCACTCACTAGAATTTTCATCTTTTAGTGGTTGAATTGGGTTAATCTGAATAACATCAAAACCCTGATTATGGATTTGTTCTAAATATGGAATAATCTCTTTTAAGGGCCAATTAAATAAATGTAGTATTCTCATATCATCACCTATTATATACTTATATTATAACAAAAAAAGAGACAAAAGTCTCTATTTTAATTCATCGTTTGCTTTAGAATTTAAAGTTAAATCACTAACTCTTCCAAGCTTATAAGCATAATAACCTGCTGCTCCAATCATAGCAGCATTATCAGTACAATATTTCATAACTGGGAATACTAAATGATATCCTTCTTTAGCACATTCTTCAGTTAATTTATTTCTAAGTCCTTTATTAGCAGCAACACCACCAGCTACAATTAAGTTATACACATTATATTCTTTCATAGCTTTAATAGTCTTTTTAACAAGAATATCTACTACTCTATTTTGAAATGAACAAGCAAGATCTGCTTTACGAATTGGATTTCCCCTTTGAATTTCGTTATGTGACATATTAATTACAGCACTTTTTAAACCACTAAAACTAAAGTTGTATGAATCATCATCAAGAGGAGTTGGAAGACTATATGTATCTTCTCCTTCAAAAGATAATTTATCAATAAGTGGTCCTCCTGGATAAGGAAGGTTAAGAACTCTAGCTACTTTATCATAAGCTTCACCTACTGCATCATCAAGTGTTCCACCAATTTTTTTAAATTCATAATCATCTTTCATAAGAACTATTTCAGTATGACCACCACTTACTACAAGAGCCATAAGTGGAAACTTCATAGGTTCAACTAAATTATTAGCATAAATATGTCCAGCTATATGATGAACAGGAACTAATGGTTTGTTATATAAATATGAAAGAGTTTTAGCAGCTTGCATACCTACTAAAAGAGATCCAATTAGACCTGGCCCATATGTAACTGCTATTGCAGTAATATCATCCATAGTCATATTAGCTTTCTTTAAACACTCTTCAATAACAAGGGTGATACTTTCAACATGATATCTACTTGCTATTTCAGGAACTACACCGCCATATAATGCATGTATATCCATTTGTGATAATACAACAGTAGCAATTTCTTCATGTCCATTTTTTATAATTGATACACTTGTTTCATCACAACTAGATTCAAACGCTAGTATATATACATCTT
>JAEEGJ010007554.1_pt1 | contig 31023 bp, 21 predicted proteins | sample 8958761 | NCBI WGS metagenome assembly JAEEGJ01 (sample SAMN16246546, study PRJNA631951) | gut metagenome | biome: gut microbiome; feature: rumen; material: RS-attached | host: Bos | place: Iran: Karaj | collected 2018-10
AGTCCTTCCGTAACGAAATCACTCCGGGTAACTTCATCTTCCGTACCCGCGAATTCGAACAGATGGAACTTGAATTCTTCTGCGAACCGGGCACCGAACTTGACTGGTACAATTTCTGGCGCAAGTACTGCTTCGACTGGCTCGTGAACGACCTCGGCGTGAACAAGGAAAAGCTCCGCCTCCGCGAACATGCCAAGGAAGAACTTTCCCACTACAGTAACGGCACCACCGACGTCGAATATGAATTCCCGTTCGGTTGGGGCGAACTCTGGGGTATTGCCAGCCGTACGAACTACGACTTGACGCAGCACCAGAACGAATCCAAGGTCAAGCAGGAATACATCGACCCGGTGCAGAACAAGCGCTACATCCCGTACGTCGTGGAACCGTCCCTCGGTGTGGAACGCCTGCTCCTCGTGCTCCTCTGCGACGCCTACGACGTGGAAAAGCTCGAAAATGATGAACGTACCGTTCTCCACTTTGACCCGAAGATTGCTCCGGTGAAGGTCGCCGTGCTCCCGCTCGTGAAGAAGGGCCAGGTAAAGGCCAAGGCCGAAGAACTCTACCAGAAGCTCCTCAATCGCTGGAACGTGGAATACGACGAAACCCAGTCTATCGGTAAGCGCTACCGCCGTCAGGACGAACTCGGCACGCCGTTCTGCGTGACTGTGGACTTCGACACGGTGGGCGAGGGTGAATCCGATCCGGCAAAGCTCGGCTACGTGACGGTTCGCGAACGCGACTCCATGAAGCAGGAACTGGTCAAGATCGACGAACTCGAAGCTTACCTCTCCGCTAAGCTCGGCTGTTAGTTCTCATAAAGTCATCCCCGCGCAGGCGGGAATCTTTCTAAAAAAAAGACGCTTCCGAAAAATGGTAGCGTCTTTTAATTTGTTTGAAATGCGAAACCCGGAATGAACCGGGCGTTGTTTTTAGACTTTAGCGGCCTTCTTGAGTGCTGCGGCCTTGTCCGTCTTTTCCCATGTGAAGCGCTTGCCGGTGCGGCCGAAGTGGCCGAGCGCGGCGGTCGCCACGTAGCCGGGCTTACGCAGGTCGAGCATCTTCTCGATGCCGGCCGGGGAGAGGTCGAAGTTCTTCGCGACGATTTCTTCGATCTTGCGGTCGTCGATCTTGCCGGTATTGAACGTGTTCACGAGCACGGAGACGGGCTTGCTGTAGCCGATGGCGTAGGCGAGCTGCACTTCGCAACGGTAGGCGAGGCCGGCTGCCACGATGTTCTTTGCCACGTAGCGGGCTGCGTATGCCGCGCTGCGGTCGACCTTGGAGGGGTCCTTGCCGCTGAATGCGCCGCCGCCATGACGGCCCATGCCGCCGTAGGTGTCGACGATGATCTTGCGGCCGGTGAGGCCGCAGTCGCCGTGCGGGCCGCCGACAACGAACTTGCCGGTCGGGTTCACGAGGTAACGGGTCTTCTTGTCGAGGAGCTTGGCCGGGATGACCTTCTTGATGAGTTTCTCGATGATTTCCTTCTGGATCTGGTCGTGCGTCAGTTCCTTGCCGTTCACGAACTCGTCGTGCTGGGTGGAGATGACGACGGTGTCGACGCGCACGGGCTTGTCGTTTTCGTCGTATTCGACGGTCACCTGGGACTTGGCGTCCGGGCGCAGCCACTTGATCTTGCCCTGTTCGCGGAGTTCCTGGATCTTTTCCATGAGCTTGTGGGCGAGGCTGATCGGGAGCGGCATCAGTTCCGGCGTCTCGTTCACGGCGTAGCCGAACATCATGCCCTGGTCACCGGCACCCTGCTTGTCGTCCTTCTTGCCGTCGGCGGCCTTGGCATCCACGCCCTGCGCAATGTCGGGGGACTGCTTGTCCATCGCGACGAGCACGGCGCAGCCCTTGTAGTCGAACTGCAGGTCGGGGTTCACGTAGCCGATATTCTTGATGGTGTTGCGGGCGACTTCCTGGAAATCGACGTTCGCCTTGGTGGTGATTTCGCCGGAAATAACGACGAGGCCCGTGTTCACGAGCGTCTCGCAGGCCACGCGGCTCTTCGGGTCCTGCGCGAGGCAGGCGTCGAGGATGGAATCGGAAATCTGGTCGGCGACCTTGTCGGGGTGGCCCTTGGACACGGATTCGGAGGTAAAAAGGTAATGTGCCATTATGGCTCCTGAGGGTTAAAAATTTTTCTATGCATAAATCTACAAAAACGCATAAGGTTTGACAACTCCGGACGGGCGGGTGAGGTTCGGTTCGGCCGTTTTTATCTTTTTTGCTATTTTCTGGGTATGAACATATCTGATTTTTCCGGCTGGCTGAACGACCTTCTTGAACCGCATGCGTTCAAGGACTACTGTGTGGATGGCCTCTGCGTGGAGGCGTCCGACAAGGTGACCCGCGTCGTGACGGGAGTATCTTTCCGTGACAGGCTTATCGATGCGGCAATCGAGGAACATGCGGACTGCATTATTGTCCACCACCCGAACGGGTTCTGGCAGGGCGAGAACCGTGTGCTCGTGGGCAAGTTCGGCGAGCGTATGCGCCGCCTGATGCAGCACGGCATCTCGCTTTACGGCTACCACCTGCCGCTCGACGGCCACATGGAAATCGGGAACAACGTGCTTATAGCCCGTGCGCTCGGCCTCGAGAAGCTCGAAGGGTTCATGCGCGAGGGCGAACGTACCGTGGGAGTCGTGGGGGAGTTTGGCGAACCGGTGTCGCGCGAGGGCTTTGTGGACCTTGCCTGCGGAGTTTTCGAGCACGGGGTGCAGCATGCGCTCCTGTATGGTAGCGAGACTGTCCGGAAGGTCGCCATCTGCAGCGGTTCCGGCGCAAGCGGCATCGAGGAAGCCATCTCGCTCGGCTGTGACGCGTTTGTCACCGGCGAAATCAAGGAGGCGGTCCCCATCGCTGTCGAGGAACTCGGGTTCAACCTGGTCTCCGCCGGGCACCACCGTACCGAGATTTTCGGCGTCCGGGCGCTGGCCCAAAAGGTCGAGTCCGAACTCGGAATTCCGGCTAAATTTGTCGATATAGACAACGAAGTGTAGCTTGTTGTCCTCGCTCGTTATTTTTTGGCGAATTTGAGCTAAATCACACGATTTGTAAGGGGTGGAAACTTATGATTCCCTATCGCCGTGATGGGAATCACGTTGTCGTCTTGACAACGCTGTTATTTTTCTTAAAATTGTTATATCTTTACAAATATTTGCTAAATTTGAACAAAAATGGAGGTTTTTATGCCTTTTGTAAATAAATTTAAAATTTTAGTTTGTACGGTCTGCCTGATGCTCGTTGGGCAGGGGTTTGCATCTAATTTCTGGGCTGATCATGTTTCGAAGCCCGGAACAGAAACAATCAACGATACTGTTTATTATTCCATTACCTCGGCAGAGGAGTTAGCTTGGGTTGCTTTACAGACACAAACCGATCATCCTTCAAATGCAAAACAAGTTAGCATTAATTTTATTTTGAAAAATGATATTGATCTGGCTGGCAAGATTTGGACTCCGATTTGTCCTGGTGGTGGAAATGTCCACTGTAATGGTATTTTTGACGGGGATGGTCATTCTATCAAGAATATGACGATTGTTAGTGATTCCATCTACGCTAGATATCACGCTCTATACCCAAGTTGGACTGGTAAAAATGATATGGGGACTAAGTATGTGCAGAATGCAGGACTTGTTGGCACCCTTGGCTCAGGAACGATAAAAAATCTAAGTATGACGGATGTTTCTTTTTATATTACGAACGGTTCAAGTACGGAAAATCAGATTTCTGTAGGTCCTCTTGTCGGTTGGAAAGATGCTAATAAGGGAACAATAGATTTTTGTAGCGCGTCTGGAAACATTTACACCAGTGGCGCTAGACAGGGTGTTGGAGGCCTTGTCGGAAATGCTCATAGCAGTACCATAAAGAACAGTATAAGCTATACCAATATCTATGCAAGTGGAGATTCGGCTTATGTAGGCGGTATCGTTGGCCTCACAAAGAACAATGAGGTTAAGATAGAGTCCTGCGTTTATGCTGGGGGAGATTTAGTCAGTTCTGGCAATAAAGCTTCGGTTGGTGCTGTGGCTGGTTATGTAGTGAGCGGTTCCGGTCCGAATCCGACTAATACCTACTTCTATAATGGGGGTACGAGTATTCCTGCTGTTGGTAATAAAGAAGTTTCGGGGGTGACAGGTACAAATAAATTGAACACGGAAAAAGTGGCTTGCATTTTGAATGGTGGCGAATGGAATGAAAATTCAAGTGAGTGTAGCATTGCTACCGGCAGTTGGTCTGTGGGACTTTCTGGTTTGTCTTTGAATGGCTCTGATGGCTTTAAGGTAACCTTCAATGCAAATGGCGGAACATTTGCCTCTGGTGCCAAAACATCCAAGATTCTTGCGGCAGGAGAAACAGTTACGGCTGATGAAATTGCAACACCAACACGCGAAGGTAAAAAGTTTGGTGGATGGGCAACATCGGCTGACATGACCGAACCCAGTGAAAATCTTGGTGTTTCCGAGGCATCAAAAGTTGTTTATGCAGTATGGTATGATTTTTATCCCGTTACCTTTAATTGGAACACAGAATCGCATACTAATCAGGTTGCTAAACATGGTGTTGTTGCTGTGGAAGGCTTTGATGTTCCCAAAGCTTATGAGTCGGATTCTGGAAAGTATTATTTTACAGGGTGGGCTTATGAAGCAAAGTGGTTTAAGGATGAAAACTATTTTGTTCAAAAAACAGATACTGTTTGTTTGGATAGTGTTGATGTTACTGGGGCTGTTAATTTATTTGCGATATGGACTAAAGCGAAGACGTTCTCAGTTACGTTTAATGCGACTCTTCATGGAAAAAATAACGTCCAAATTGTTAGAATTGTGAGTGAAGGCGATACTGTTGCCGTACCGGATACTATCATTACTGACCCTGGCTATAAACTTGTGGGGTGGTTTACTGATGAAGCTTGCACGAAAGGTAATGAGTATAATTTTAGTTTGGCATTAGATGGTGATTTGGTTCTTTACGCCAAGTGGGAGATTGAAGAATATCATATTACCTATGAATTAAATGGTGGTAAAAATGTTGATGCAAATATTGATACGTACACCATTAATAGCGATGATATAGTGTTGGCAAATCCAACAAATAAGGGAGCTTCTTTTGATGGTTGGTTCTATGATGCGCAATTCACCAATAGAGCTACTCAAATTTCGAAGGGGTCTTGGGGTGATAAGAAGTTTTATGCGAAGTGGACCCCATATACTTATACCATTCATTATCTTTCTGGCAGTCGAGTGGCGGGGACAACAGCATCTGATGAAAAACAGTATGATGTGCCAAAACAGTTAAAGGACGCAGTCGACGTGTTTGCCATAAAGGGGTGTACGCAGGATGGCTGGTCCAGAACTGATATGGGCGAGAAGGCGTTTAATGTGGGACAATCATATGAAGGCAACGAAGATTTGATGCTCTATCCGCATTGGACGTGTAATACATATGATATTACATATGAAATGTTTGGCGTTGATGCCGTAAATTATTTCAAACCTGGTACAGAGGAAGTTCATAATCCAACGCAGTATACGGGACCGGCTGCGTTGACATTGAAGAATGCGTATGCTCCGGATAAACAAAGTTTCTTTATGGATAACTGGTACAAGGAAAATACGTTCAAAACGACTATTCGTACAATTAAAGACATGGATGCGCCTATTACGGTGTATGCTAGGTGGTATAACAAGATTACATATAAGCCTGGTAGCAATGTGAGCGGCGCAAAGGATTCTGTATATAAAAAATATTTTGGAAAGTCGTATAATCTCCTTGCATCTATAAAGAATTATGCTCGTACAAACTACACCCTCGATGGCTGGTCTTTGACCGATGGTGGCGAAAAGGTTTACGCGCTTGGTGTAAAGTATTCGACCAACGAAAACTTGACCCTTTACCCGCACTGGGTTGCTGATGAGCATAACATCACATACAACAATGTCGATCCATCGGAACTGCCGGAAGGCTATCCTACGACATACACCCATGAAAATGCTGTGACGCTTCCGATTCCGACAAGGACAGGTTACGAATTCTTGGGCTGGTATGTGGATGGTGAATTCAATGGCAATGCTGTGACTGAGATTCCTGAAAATCAAACTGAAGATAAGGAATTCTTTGCCAAGTGGAGCGATGCCGTAGAGTACTCGATTACCTACGATCTTGATGATGGAACAAACGATATAGATAATCCGGCTTCCTACACTGTAGAGACGGAAACTATTACTTTAAAGGACGCCGTGAAGAACGGCTACACATTCGACGGATGGTTCAACGAGTCTGACGTGCAGGTGACGACGGTTGCTGGTGGCGCTACTGGGAATATTGAACTTACCGCGAAGTGGACTCCGGTGGAATACACAATCACCTATGAAAATGTGAATGGTGCAACGAACGATAATGCCACGGCTTACACGATTGAACAGACTGTGGCTATTAACGCCCTTGAAAAAGATGGATTCGCTTTCAGGGGCTGGTTCACTAATGCTCAATTTACAGGCGAACCTGTGATTGATATTTCGGCAGGCGCATCTGGCGATACGACTTTCTACGCCAAGTGGCTTGAAATTTTCACGATTACTTACGCTGCTGGCAATGACGAGGGCGTAACGGGTGAAGTTGCTGCCGGCACGAAGACCGAAACCGAAAATGCGACTTTGTCGAGTGAAGGCTTTGCTCGTACGGGTTATACTCAAACTGGTTGGAAGACTGAAGACGGATCTGCTACCTATGATATGGGAGGCACTTACACGGCTGATGCTTCCGTGACGCTCTACCCGATTTGGAATGTGGAAACTTATAATGTAGTCTACCACAATGTCGATGGTGCGACGTTTGTGCCGAATCCGGAGACGTACACGGTTGAAGATGTATTCCCGATTGCACTTAATAGTCCGGCAAAGGTTGGTTTCACCTTCTTGGGCTGGTCGTTAGTTGATAATTCGACTGAATATGTTGATGTAATTGCGGCTGGTTCTACAGGTGATGCCAACTTCTACGCTAACTGGGAACTCGCTCCGTCGCCGATTACGGTTACCGCAAGTTCCGGCACGTTTGAGTTTGATAAACAAACTCACAATGCCACATGTTCCTACGAGGGAACCCTTCCGACGGGCTATTCTATTGAAATGGTACCTAGCGGAAGTGTGAAGAATGTTGCTGATGGCGAAGTCACAACAACTTGTGCTGTGACCATTAAGGATGAATCCGACAACGATGTGACGGACATGTTCACGGAACTCACTGTTGTTAACGGAACGATCTCTGTTGTGACGAAGACTGTTCCGTATGGTGCAGTTACCATTTATACGGATGAATCCGGTTCTCGTGCTGAAATCGAAGGCGAATACACTGGTAAAGGAGTGATTGAAATTAATGATAAAGTTGAAGTAAAAGAAATTATTTTCAATCGCGAATTTGCGACAGGTTCCAAGGTCTATTCGACTATTATGTTCCCGTTCTCCATTGAAAAGGATAAGATCAGTGGTGGTACGTTCTATGGATTTAGTGATGTCGATGAAAATTATAATGTACATCTAACTAGCAAGATAGGTGATGTTTTGGAGGCGAATACACCGTACATTGTAGAAGCGACTGAAGATAGGCTAACTTTTGATTTGAAGGGCGATGCCGTTGAATTCAGTACGACTGTAAAGAATGCAAAGAAGAGTTCTAATGGTAAATGGGATTTTATAGGAACCTATGAATTTAGGACTTGGAAGGCTGACGATGATGATATCGGTCGTGTATATGGCTTTGCTTCCAAAACAACGTCTGATCCGAATTCGATTGGGCAATTCAGAATGGGACGTGTTGGAACGACCATTAAGCCTATGCGTGCTTATCTCCTTTACACTCCTGTTCCTGCTTCGGCACCAGCTCCGTTGGCCAAGTCTTCTGTTGTGAAGGTCTCCGCGTTACAGGGAGATGCTCCTGATGAATTAAATGTTGTTATTGATGGGGACGATGGTGAAACGACGTTTGTTGGAACATTGAATGCAGCTACTGGCGAAATCAAGATTATCGATAATTGGTTCGATATGAAGGGTCGCAAGCTGAATGCCAAGCCAACAACCAAGGGAATTTACTATTATAATGGTAAACGAGTGATTGTCCGATAAAATGGAACAAGAACTAAAAAAAGAATATGTAACACCAGAAATTAAGGTTGTAAAGCTGGAGAGCCCTATGACACTTCTTCAGCCGAGCAAACTTGATGTATTCATAGATGACTAAAATTATGAAAAACAAAAAAGAATACTCGACACCAAAAGTCAAACTGATTGAGATAAAGTATAAGCGTTCACTGCTGCAAGTTGGGAGCACCGGTGATTTCGGTCTCGCACCCCACGAACAGGATCGTATAGCTTAATCATTGCCGAACGGTTTGGATGAATGTTTCTTTGACCTCCTGCGGGTTGCTCTCGGCGAACCGCGGGAGTTCTCGTATGTCCTGACCGCACAAGACTGGACCCGGCTCTACGGTATGGCGACCCAGCAGTCGCTTCTGGGGGTCGCATACGCCGGTGTCTGCAAGTTGCCGAAGGACAGACAACCGCCGTTCGACGTCGTTTTCCAGTGGGCGAGCGAGGCGGAGACCGTCAGGGGGCAGAACAAGCTCATCAATCGCGAGGCGGCGCGGCTTACCCGGCTGTTCGAGGCGGAGGGTCGCAAGTGCGCCATCCTCAAGGGGCCTGCGAACGCGCGCCTCTATCCCGATACGTTCATGCGCCAGTGTGGCGATATCGACATCTGGGTCGAGGGGGGCCGCGAAAGCGTCGATGCCCTGCTCCGCCGCATGGGGCTGCTTTCCGAATCGGGCGAGGACGACGATGTCGCTACGCGCGTCAATAATATGGCATCGAGCCACCACCTGCACTTGCCGCGGACCGCGGACGGCATAATGGTCGAAGTCCACTACAGGCCGTCGTCGGGCAACCGGAGTCCGTTTAGCAATGCGCGGCTCATGCGATTCCTGGATGCCGAAATTGCGCATCCGGAACCGGTTCCCGAGGGGTTCAACGTTCCGTCGATGAAGTTCGCGCTCGCGATGCAGCTTTCGCATATCCAGCGGCATTTTATTGCGGGCGGCATCGGGATGCGGCAGATCATGGACTACTACGTGCTGCTTTCGCAGGCGACCGAGGCGGATCGCGCCGAATTCTCCGCGAAACTTCGCAAGTTCGGGTTCTATCATACGGCCGGTGCACTGATGTGGCTCTTGGAGCGCGTGTTCGGGCTTGACCGTTCGAAGATGCTTTGCAGGCCGGATCCCGGGCGTGGCGCCTGGATGCTGGACGTGGTCATGAAGGGCGGCAACTTCGGGCGTTATGCGGGCAAGCGCAACAGGGGTACCGTCATGCGCTGGCTCGTGAACCGCAAGAATTCGCTTCGCATGTTCCCCTTCGACGCGGCGGAGACCTTCTGGGCCGAGGTCGGCTACTGGAAGCTTTTCCTCCGCACGATTCCGCTGCGTATAAGGTTGCGCAAGCTCTCGATCAAGGAGTTTTTCTGATGGTCTCGAAGTTCTACCGCGTTGCGGGCCACTTGTTCCGTGTAGAGGCTGGGGAGGCCCTCTTCGCCCAGATGCAGAACTACGCCCCGTTCGAGGTGGCGGAGACCTCGGCCGGCAGTCCGAATAATGAATGTTCTCTTGTGTTTATGTTGTCGGTGGCCTCTGGAATGTCTATTCCGGAATATGTCGAGGAGGCTCGCCAGGAAGAGGAAGGCGATGTCATCGTCTGCGGCCATACGGCGGCGGGCGAGTCCGTGTTCGACTTCAGCCTGTTCGGGAAAAGGGCGGGCGTGCTCGTGTGCGCTCCCGGCTACGGGAAGGCGACGCTTTACCTGTGCGCTTGCGGTGACGAGCCGACGGTGCTGCACCTCTCGCGCTTTGCGCTGAACAATTCCCTGATGGTTCTCTACGCGCTTGCCACGGCGAGCCTCGGGACGGCGCTTTTCCATTCTGCGGTCGTCACTTACGGCGGCCGTGGCTACATGTTCCTCGGCAAGAGCGGCACGGGCAAGAGTACGCATGCGCGCCTCTGGCTCAAGCATAACGAGGGTTCCGTCCTGTTGAACGACGACAATCCCGTGGTGCGTATCCTTGAAACGCCGGATGGGGCCAGGAATGTCCGTGTCTACGGTTCGCCGTGGAGCGGCAAGACCCCATGCTACAGGAACGAGGAAGCGGAATTGGGTGGCATCGTGCTTTTGGAACAGGCCCCCTTCAACAAGATCAGGCGGTTGCGCGGCGTCGAGGCGTACGCGGCGCTGGTGTCGAGCATCTCGGGGAAGCGCTGGGACCGTTCCATCGCGGACGGGCTGCATGCGACCGAGAATGGCCTTGCGATGAATGCGCCCGTGTGGTTTTTGCAGTGCCTGCCGGACGAGGATGCGGCGAAAGTTTGCTTGGAGGCGGTTGCCCGATGAATACGCCTACGGGGATTGACGACAGCGTAATCCTCTCGGAGGCCGTGCGGCTCGTGAACGAGGGGGTGGAAGTGACGTTCCCTGTGAACGGTCGAAGCATGCGTCCCTTTATCGAGGGCGGCCGCGACAGCGTGGTGCTTGTGAAGCCGGTCGATGTGAAAAGGCTCGACGTGGTGCTCGCGCGTACGGACGATGGCCGCCATGTGGTCCACAGGGTGCTCTCGGTGGATGGCGGCCGTGTGACGCTGATGGGCGACGGCAACCTCTGCGGTCGCGAGACCTGTGGCATGGACGGTGTGCTTGCGAAGGTGACCCACGTGGTGCGCCCCGGGGACCGTAGGCGCCCCCTGGATTCGGCTTCGATGCGTCTGGCCGTGAAAATGTGGGTCGCGCTCCTGCCGTTCCGCAGGATTTTGCTTAAATTGTATAGGGTATGCCACCGGATTGGCAACTAGACGGAGTTTTCTATGCGTATTAAGAAAGGTTTCGTGCTGCGCGAGGTGTGCGGCGAGCAGGTCATCATGGGCGAGGGCCTCGGCGCTCTCGACTTCGGGAAGCTCCTTTGCCTGAACGAGACGGCGGCCTGGCTCTGGGAACGTGCGGTCGCGGCGGGCGACTTTACGGCCGAGGACCTCGCGAAGGCCCTTTGCGACGAGTATGACGTGGATGCCGGTCGGGCGCTTGCCGATGTGACGGCCATCGTCGGCGAATGGCAGAAGGTGAACGTGCTCGAATGAGATACCTCTCGTGGCTGTGGGATAGTACGGGCGGGTTTCGCCTGAATATTGCCTTCCGCATTGTTGCGGGCCTCGGCCGCGTATCGCTCGGGCTTCTGATGGTCTGGCTCAGCAAGCTCTTTATCGACGAGACTATCCGCACGGGGAGCGATTCCGACATCGTCCGGATGGTCGTGTTCCTTGTCCTCACGGTTGTCGGCGGTATCGTGCTGCGGCTCGTGTTCTACTACATGACGACGGCGGCGGTGGTCCGCAAGTCGAATGCCCTTCGCCTGGAGGTGTTCGAGGGGCTTTTTTCGCGGAACCTTTATGGCGGCGGCAGGCTCCATTCGGGCGACGTGGCGTCCAGGCTCTCGAAGGATATCGAGGCGGTGGCGACGACCTCGATGGATACGCTTCCGCAGATGCTCGTGACGGGACTTCAGTTGGTGGGAGCCTTCCTCCTGATGCGCTGGTTCGATGCGAGGCTCGCCTGGGCTCTGCTCCTGTTTACGCCGGTGGCGATCGTGCTCGGCAAGCTTGTCTCGCGCAAGTTGCGCAACATGACCCTCGAGATCCGCGACCGCGAGAGTCGCGTCCAGATGCAGGTGCAGGAGGGCGTGGAATTCAACGCGGTGCTCCGTAGTCTCGAGAGCGAGGGTTGGGTCGCGGGCCGCCTCGGCCAGATGCAGGGCGAGCTTGAGGCGAAGGTGCTGAAAAGGACTCGCTTTACGACAATCTCGCGTTTCGCGCTGGGCTCCGCGTTCGGGCTCGGCTACCTTTTCGCCTTCGTGTGGGGCGGCCTCGGGCTTCGCGACGGGGCAATCACGGTCGGTATGCTGACGTCCTTCTTGCAGCTGGTGGGGCAGATCCAGGGCCCGATTCTCTCGATTCTCAACATGGTGCCGCAGGTGGTGCATTCCACGGCGAGCATCGACCGCCTGCAGGAACTGCGTGGCGCACCGGCGGTTCGCGGCAAGGGTGTGGCGCTCGAGGGCGTCCCAGGAATCCGCGTTTCGGGAGTCCGCTTCGGCTATGGCACCGACGGAGATGGAGTCATCGACGGCTTCGGCCATGATTTCCAGCCGGGTTCGAAGACGGCCATCATGGGGACGACGGGTGCGGGCAAAACGACCTTTTTCCGGTTGCTTTTGGGGCTCGTGCGTCCCGAGGGCGGTCGCCTGTCGCTCTATTCCGGTGCTTCCGAGGTGGAGATTTCGGAAGAGACCCGCTCGAATTTCGTCTACGTGCCGCAGGGGAACACGCTCCTGAGCGGTACGGTCCGTTTCAACCTCCAGCTCGCCAAGCCGAATGCGGGCGAGGAGGAGATGCGCCGCGTGCTGCACGATGCGTGCGCGGATTTCGTGCTCGACATGCCCCAGGGGCTCGATACGGAGCTGGGGGAACGCGGGCTTGGCCTGAGCGAGGGGCAGGCGCAGAGGATTGCCGTCGCGCGTGGGTTGTTGCGTCCCGGGAACGTGTGGCTTTTCGACGAGGTGGGTTCCGCCCTCGACGAGGAAACCGAGCGGGAACTGTTCCGCAGGCTCCTCGAGGCGTACCCCGGCAAGACGATGCTTTTCGTTACCCATCGCGGCACCGTGGCCTCGATTTGTGACGAAATTCTTACGTTTTAGGCGGTCTTGTTAAATAATAGTTACGGAGTGGCCCTTTTGGCTATTTTGGAGGGTGGACGGAAGTCTTGGACTTTTCTTTCGGGGGCATTTTTTCTATCTTCCTCCCCGTGAAATTCGTGAAGGCAAATATCCACTACCAGAATTCTTCGAAGTCGCTGACTTTGCATCTGCCTGAATTCCTCTTCCGTGGTTACGGTTTTATCCGCGCCTTCGTTGTCGTCGGGCTTGTGCTCCTGGTGGTGCAGCTTTCCTCCACAATCGGTTACGACCTGGTGATGAAGCATGTCATCAAGGGCCGCATGGATCTCGACAAGCAGATGGCCCAGATCGAGGGCTCGATCGACTACCTGAATACGACGTCTGCCAATTTCTTCAAGGACGAGCAGCGTATCCATTCCAAGTTCGCCCTGACTCCTCCCGACGAGGCTGAACGTGAACTCGGTACTGGCGGCTATATCGGCCCCGATTCCCTCCTGTTGCGCGGTTCTTCCCCGGTTTTCGAGAGGATGACCCGTCTTCGCGAGAATGCGGAGCGTCTTCAGAACAAGATCGAGCTGAATAACAAGTCTTTTGTTGCGCTGTCCGAATACGTCGGTCAGCAGCAGTCTCGCTGGCGCTATATTCCTTCGATTTCCCCGACCCGTGGCCGTGTAGGTTCCGGTTTCGGCCCCCGCATCCATCCGGTGACGGGCGAGGTGGGCAAGATGCACCAGGGAGTTGACCTTTCGAATGAACGTTGGACGCCCATTTATGCGACGGCGGACGGTATCGTCGAGATTGCGCAGTTCAGCAATACCTTCGGAAACTATGTGGCGATTAACCATGGTAACGGGCTCAAGACCCGCTACGGCCACATGCAGATGTCCATTGTCAAGCCCGGACAGTTTGTCCGTCGCTACCAGACAATTGGTTATATGGGATCTACCGGGCGTTCTACGGGCCCCCACTGCCACTACGAGGTCTGGGTCGGCGACCATCCGGTGAATCCGGTTGCCTATATTCTTCCAGGCGACTATTCGGTCGACTGATACTCCTGCCTGTTCCAGTATAGGCGGCGACCCTTCGGGGCGGCGGGCGGGGTAAACCCCTTCGGGGGTAATCTTGAAGTATTTGCTTTTCGCGGTGGCGACTGCTGCCGCATGTCCCGCTTTTGTCGAGTTCTTTCCGGACCCGACCGAGGTCCCGGACAGCGAGGGCGAGTTCGTGGAAATCCTGCTGGATTCCGCGTTCTCGGTTGATTCACTCTATATTTCGATGGACGGGAAGGGGGTGGCATACGCCTATCCGGCGGGGACAAGGCTTGTCCTTGTCCACGACACCGCGGGCTGCCCCCGGCGCCCCGGCGTCGTCTGCCGCCCCCTGGGAATGTCGCTTCCTAATTCGCGTTCGGCGCTCTGGACGTTGCGTGCGGGGGCGTGCCTCGACTCTGTTGCGCTCGACGTGCCGAAGCCTGGAAAGTCGATGCAGCGGCGCGGTGCGACGGACGACTGGCTCTTCGTGTCGCCGACTCCCGGTTACGCGAATCCCCTCTACGAGTCGGGCGTGCAGGATTGCGGACTCTCGCGGGTGTCGGTCGAGCCCCGGTCCTCGGGTGCGGGTTTCGCCGTTTCCGGCTGGGTGAATGGATGCGCGGGGGCCGACGTCACGCTCGAGTGGACGGGACTTTTCGGGAGGGGGAATCCGCGTTCGGAGGAGTTTCGTGCGGCAGGTCGCTTCGAGAGGGAGCTCGAGGCGGAGAGTGCGGCGTGGGTCTCGCTCCGGCTTCCCGGTGACGATTTCCCGATGAACGATGCGTGGGATTCGCTCGCCTTTTTCCCCGGGAAATCGCCCCTCGCGATTTCGGAAATCCACCATTGCCCCGCGGAACCGGAACCCGAGTGGGTAGAAATCTACAATGTGGCACAGCGCTCACTTCCGTTGTCGCGGTTCAGTTTCTGCGGTCGGGGTGGCGCGTTCGGCAGTGAAGGCGATTCCATACTGCCGGGCTCCGCGCTTCTCGTGACGAAGGATTCCGTGGAGCTGAGATCGTTCCTCGGCTTTAGAGACGTGCCTATCCGTCAGGTGAAGATGGGAATCCTGAACAATACGGGCGGCTCGCTTTCGCTGTGTTTCGATTCGACGGCGGTGGACTCCGTTGCGTGGGACAAGTCTACGGTCGAGTGCCCCTCGGGTTTCAGCCCGCTCACGCTCCGCCGCGACAATACGCCCGGGTTCGTGGGGAATACGCGCGGAGGCGACACGGCTGACGAAGTGGAGTTCTCGCTTTCGGGACGAATCTTCCGCACGGGCGGTCCGCATCCGCAGGTGCGCGTAGTGAGCGCGGCGGAATCGGAAATCGGACTCCTGGATTCAGCGGGCCGCAGGGTCTGGGCAGGGAAGGCCGCTTCCAATTCCTCGGTCTGGCACGAGATTCCGCTACAGAAGTTCGGGAATGTCGGCGTGAACTATGTCTCCGTGAAATCGGGGACTTTCGAGAAGGTGGTGGGAATTGTCTTGCGACCATAGGTTTACATTCGCGGTGTTGATCCTGCTTGCCGCTTCGGCTTTCGCCTTCGAGTCTCCCGTCCCGTTCGCGGGGTTTTCTTCCGCATCTCCCGGGGGGCCGGCGGGTTGGTTTTCCAACCCGGCGCGGGCGGGCGAGAGCGCCCTCGCGGCCTCGGCCTGGTGGCGAGGCTCCGGCCCCACCGAGCGCGCCGCGTCCCTGGTGGCGGAGTGGGAGTTCCGGCGGCTGGGCGGTGCATTCGTCTATGACTACTACGCGCTCGATTCGGTGTTCCGGCAGTCGTACGTATTGCTGGAGGCGTCGGTCGCCTTCTGGAAGCTGAGGGCGGGGGCAGCCTGGGGGCCTGTCGCCGAATGGGTGCCGGGCGATGCGGCTTGGCTCCGCTACCGTGCGAAGTTCGGGCTGCTCGGACGCTTCGGCGGTTTTACGCTCTCCTCGTGGTGGTGCGCCTTCCTGGACGAGGTTCCGCCATTGCCGCGTTTCGGGATTGCGTGGGAGCCGTCGGGCTCGTTTGCTGCCCTCGCCGCGACGGATCTGGAATCGGTTTCTGTCGGGAGTGTCGCGCGCTTCAAGTTCCTGAGCGTTTCCTGCTCCTATGTTTTTCCCGGCTTCGGCTTCGAATTCGGCGTCGCGTTCTCGCGGGGAGGGCTTTCGCTGGGCGCAGTCCACGGCATGCGCGATGAAAATGGCGACTGGAACGGTATCTGGGCAATGAAGAGGCTCCGGTGAGATGCAAATTTGTCTATCTTGTGTCCTATGAATGCAATGGTGACGACAAGCGAATTTGGCATGAACTGGATTATCGTCCTGCTCTTTATAACCATCATCCTCCTTGTCGTATGCGGTATCAGCGTGTTCCTCCTGAGGGACAACATGCGTCGCCAGCACCTCTACGAGCGTTTTTCCGGCAACCTGAACGAGTTTATCGTCGTTTTCTCCCAGAAGATGGAGTTCCTCTACGGGCTCCCGATGTACATGTCCGACCCCCTCTTCAAGCGCCTGAGCTCCGGAAGTACGTTCCAGGACCTCCAGGACCCGAAGGACTGGGCGAGGATGACGCTCTATTTCGACGACGTGGAAAAACACCAGAACGTTTCGTTCGTGTTCTCGATCGATTTGCCCAAGCTCGACCCGAGCCAGGAGAACAGCAGGGTCCAGTGGTACGAGATGAAGACGGTGGTCGAGCATGTTTCTGTCCAGGAGACGGACTATGTGTGCTTCATCAGGAACATCACGAAGGAAATCGAGAACCGCAAGGAACGCGAACGCCTGCAGTCGAGGCTCGACAACCTGTTGCAGAACACGGGCGACTTCCTCTGGAATTTCGAGGTGGTGGACCGCAAGTTCAGGCTCCTGACCCCGCTTCTCGACGAGGAACACCGCGTGATTCCCCAGTCCACGGGGTATGTGAATGTCCAGGGGATGATGCCCGGGACCGACTGGGAACTTTTGAACGCCATGCTGAACAGGAGGGTCAAGGATTACCATACCTTCGGTTCCAAGGGCGACCCGTTCGAGTCCATCAAGGTGCGCCTGTATGGCCCTGACCAGACGCTTGTATGGTACAGCTTGCGCGGTAGCCTCACGACGGACGAGCACAACAATCTCGTGTTCCAGGGGTCTGCGCGCCGCATGGACATGATTCTCGAAAACGCGGTCCTCAATGCGGGGGACTACCGCGATTCGATGTTCTCGGCCATGTTCATGTTCCCGGATATCCGCGTTTTCTGGGTGGATCCGAACTTTATCGTGCGGGGCTGCAACCAGGCCTTCGTCACCGATTTCCAGATTATGAGCCCGAGCGATGCCATTGGCAAGTGTCTCGATTCAGTGGTAAATGCCCAGGCGCTCCCGATGATGATGCGCGCGCTTACGGAAGTGTTCGATACGGGAAGGAGCGTCTCTTGGAAGGGCTTCTTCGGGAATATCGGAAAGGGAATCATGTACAACATGGTCCCGATCAAGGATACGAACAACGAGACGGTCTTTGTCCTTGGAGTCTCGATCCTGTTCAACCAGTACGATTTCGAGGACCATCGTTAATTTTTGACAAAAAAGCGAGGAAAAAATGAAAAAAATGTTTGCTCTTATTGCATGCTCCACGTTCATGATGCTCGGGTGCAATGAACCCCAGGCCAAGCCTGCCGCCAAGACTGAAGCTGCGCCGGCTGCCCAGCCCGCTCCGGCCCCGGCCGCCCAGGCTCCTGCTGCCGAAGCCCCGAAGGCCCAGATTACGAATATCGACTGGGCGAAGGCTCTCGAGATGCAGAAGGCTGGCGCCATGCTGATCGACGTGCGCACTCCGGCCGAAGTGGCCGAAGGGACTGCGGAAGGCTCCGTGAACATCCCGATGCAGGAAGCCGAACAGAGGCTCGCCGAGTTCCCGAAGGACAAGGACCTGCTGATTTTCTGCCGCAGCGGAAAGCGCAGCATGGCCGTCTCCAACATCTTGATCCAGAATGGCTACGAACGCGTGTTCAACGTGGTCGGCGGCTTCATGGCCTTCCCGAAGAACTAACGTAAAATTGGAAAACGTCACGAACTACATGCGGCTCGCCTTGGACGAGGCGCGATTTGCCGTGGGTGTCTCCCGCCCGAACCCTGCCGTTGGCGCTGTCGTCGTGAAGGACGGCATCGTCGTGGGGAGGGGGCGGACGCAGCGCCCTGGCTCCGCCCATGCCGAAGTCATGGCGCTGCGTGACGCGGGCGAACTCGCCCGCGGGGCGGCCCTGTTCGTGACGCTCGAACCGTGCTGTCACCAGGGCCGCACGCCCCCCTGCACAAGCGCCATTATCGCCGCCGGAATCGCTGAGGTCAACTTCGCCCATGCCGACCCGAATCCCGTTGTCCGTGGCAATAGCCGCGGCATCCTGGAAGGGGCGGGTATCGCCGTTTACGAAGGCGAGGAGGCCTGTATCCGTGCGCATGTCCTGGAGTCGTGGGACGATGCCGGTTGCGAGGGCGGCTGCTCCGTCCTTTCCGCGTCGCCTTCGCTCTCCGATGCCGATGCGGCCTCCGAAGGCCGCGAGGTGTTCCACGAGGTCGAGCGCTTTTTCGAAGCGTACGATTATTTCGTCCGCAACGCCCGCCCCTTTGTCGAGCTCAAGTCCGCCGTGTCGGAGGATGGCTACATGGGCGCTGTGGGCCGTGGCGGTGTGCACCTCCCGATTGCGATTACGGGGGAGGCCGCGAACTGCTGGAATCACGAGCTGCGCGCCATGAGCGATGCGGTCCTCGTCGGTGCGGGCACGCTCCTTGCCGATAACCCGCGTCTCGATGTCCGCCTTGTGCTCGGCAACAACCCGGTGAAGGTCGTGTGGGTGCCGCACCGGGAATTTTCCGTGGAAGAGGTTTCCGGCCTGAATGTTTTTGCGGGTGGCAATTGCATCGTCTATTCCTGCGTGGAGCAACCCGCGCTCAAGGGAATTGCCGAGGCGGTCGTCTTGAAGGGCGAGGATTTTGCAGCTCTTTGGAAATCGATGCTTGATGACCTTGGGCGGCGCGGCATGCACCGCCTCATGGTCGAGCCGGGCGCGAAGCTTGCTGAACTTATTTTTGAAAACGAATGCTGGAACCGTCTCGACCTGTGGCGTTCAACCGACAGCTCCGTCGAGGAGCGGCTGGAATCCGTGGGTGCGGAGGGGCTAGCTTATCCCGAGCTCCCGAAGGAGCTTGTCGCCCGCGAATCGTACATGGCGGGCCACGACGTGCTTACGGTATTTTATCGGCCAGGCGGAAATCCCTGACGTTTACGCCCAGGCGCGAAAGCCTGTTGTAGAGGGTCGTACGCAGGAGGCCGAGCTTTTCGGCGGCGAGGCTTACCGAGCCCCCGTTCTCCTTGATTTTTGATACCAGGAAGTTGCGTTCTTCGGCCAGCTGCCATTCCTGGAAATCGTCGTAGTGCTGGAAATTCGGCGTGGACGCGCCGTTTTGCATGGAATTCGCCGGATAATTTGCGTCGGATTCAATTTGCAGGTCGTCCGCATCGAGGACGCCGGGATCGCAGAAGCATAGCGCCCTCTGGATGACGTTTTCGAGTTCGCGGATGTTGCCCGGCCAGTCGTGGGCTTGCAGTTTTTGGAGCGCTTCGGGGGAAAGCCTGTAGGGTTCGCCTGCGGGGGCGTATTGCCTTATGAAGTAGTTGGCGAGGTCCTCGATGTCTTCCTTGCGCTCGCGAAGCGGCGAAAGCTGCACGGGAATCACGTTCAGGCGGTAGAAAAGGTCCTCGCGGAAGCGTTTTTCGCGGATTTCGTCGCGCAGGTCGCGGTTGGTGGCCGCGATGATGCGTACGTCGATATGCCGTGTCTTGTTCGCGCCGATGGGGCGGATTTCCTTGTTCTGGATGACGCGGAGGAGTTTCACCTGGGCATGCAGCGGCATGTCTCCGATTTCGTCGAGGAATATGGCGCCGCCGTTCGCATCCTCGAAAAGACCGATGCGTTCGTTCTGCGCGCCCGTAAAGGCCCCGCGCGTGTGCCCGAAAAGCTCGCTCTCGAAAAGCGTGTCGGGGATGGCGCTGCAGTTCACGACCACGAACTTGTCGTACATGCAGGCGATGGCGCGCGCGATGAGGTCCTTGCCGACGCCCGATTCGCCCTGGATGAGTACGGGGCCCGTGTGCAAAATGGCGCGCTCCACCGTCTTGCGGAGTTTTTTCATCGACTCGCTTTTGCCCACGAGGTGGCTCATGCGCTCGGTGAATATGCGGCGCGCGCTCTGGATTTCCTTGAGACGGCTGATCTTGCTCATCAGGTGGAGGCGTACGGCCTCGACCGAAAGGATGATGTCGTAGGAGATTGCGGGAACGTTGCCGTGGCGGTCCGGATTCTGCGCGTAGGCGAGAATCATAGAGTCGGGGGAGAGGGCGCGCACGCGGGCGAGTGCGTCCGCATTGGCCGTTTCGAAGGAATCGAGGTCCCAGATGACGATGGGGGCTTTGGCCTCGGCGGCTTCCGGCTGGTCGTGCACCACGACCGAATAGTTTACCGAGGAAAGCACGTCCTGTATGAACGAGGACGTGTCCGTCTCCTTGGTGAACAGATCGATCGCGGACATCGCTTGCTATTGTTCCGGGCTACTTGCCGAGTTCCTTGCTGCGTTCGGTACCGGCGACCACGGCCTTGATGAGGCTCGAGCGGAAGGCACCTTCTTCGAGGGCGTCGACACCTGCAATCGTCGTGCCGGCGGGCGAGCAGACCATCGCGCAGAGGTCGCTCGGGCTCTTGCCCGACTGCTTCACGAGTTCGACGCTGCCTTCGATGGTGCCGAGGGCGAGCTTGAGGGCCACATCGCGGGTGAGGCCGGCCTTTACGCCACCGCGGGTAAGGCCTTCGATGAATTCGAAGACGTAGGCGGGGGCACTACCGGAAAGTCCGGTGACGGCGTCCATGAGGGATTCGGCGACACGGCAGGTGACACCGATATTCCCGAAAATCTCTTCGGCGGCCTTCAGGGTCGCCTCGTTGACGCCGTCCGTGGCGAGAGCCACGGTGCCCTTGCCGACGGTAAGCGGCAGGTTCGGCATCACGCGGAGCACCTGGTTCTTGGCGCCGAGAACTTCGGTGAGGTTCTTGCGGGCGACACCCGCCATGATGCTCACGAAAGTCTTTGTACCCTTGATGGCCTTGACGGCATTCTTCCATTCGGTGGCGACAACCTTGAAAATCTGCGGCTTCACGCAGAGGAAGGTGATGTCGGCCTTCTTGACGCCTTCCGCGAAGTTCTTCACGCGGACGCAGCCGAGCTTCGTTACCGCTTCGGCAGCCTTGTCGCTCGGGTCGAAGAAGAAGATGGACTTGGGGTCAACTTTGGCATTCAGGAGCCCGCGGAGGATGGCTCCGCCCATGTTGCCCGTGCCTGCAAAGAAAATTTTCTGGTTCATATATTTTCCTTTTTCCTAAAATTATCCGTTCATCGAAGTGAGGAAGTCGCGGTTCGTCTCAAACAGCTTGAGCTTGTCGCGCATGAATTCCATGATTTCGACGGTGGTCATATCCTGCAGGTAGCGGCGCAGCACCCAGACGCGGCGCAGTTCCTCGTCGGAAAGCAACAGTTCTTCCTTGCGGGTGCCGGACTTGAAGATATCGATGGCCGGCCAGATGCGCTTTTCGGCGATGCGGCGGTCGAGCACGAGTTCCATGTTGCCCGTACCCTTGAATTCTTCGAAAATCACTTCGTCCATGCGGCTGCCGGTCTCGATGAGGGCCGTGCCGATAATGGTGAGGGAGCCTCCGTTCTCGATCTTGCGGGCTGCACCGAAGAAGCGCTTGGGACGCTGCATGGCGTTCGCGTCCACACCGCCACTCAGGATCTTGCCGGAATGCGGGATAACAACGTTGTTCGCACGGGCGAAACGCGTGATGGAGTCGAGAAGGATGACCACGTCGTTGCCGTGTTCCACGAGGCGCTTGGCCTTTTCGAGGACCATGTCGGCTACCTTGATGTGGCGTTCGGGCGGTTCGTCGAAGGTGGAGGCGAGTACTTCGGCCTGGATATTCTTGCCGGCCCTGGTGGCGTCGTCCTTGAGGCGGTCGATGAGCTTCCTCATTTCGGTCACTTCTTCAGGGCGTTCGTCGATGAGGAGCACCATGAGCTTCACTTCGGGGTGGTTCACGGTGAGCGCCTGCGTCACGTTCTGCAAGAGAACCGTCTTACCGGTGCGCGGGGGTGCGAGGATAATGCTGCGCTGGCCCTTGCCGATGGGTGTGAACAAATTCATGATGCGGGTGCTGTACTCGTCCTTCTTCCATTCCAGATTGAGCTTTTCGATCGGGTGGATGGGGGTGAGGTATTCGAAAGCCACGCGGCGCTTCGTTTTTTCGGGCGGTTCGAAGTTCACCGTGTCGATGCGCATCAGCGCGAAATACTTTTCGCCCTCGCGCGGCTGGCGGACCTGGCCCGTGATGGTGTCGCCCATCTTGAGGTCGTAGCGGCGGATGATGTTGCGGCTGATGTAGATGTCGTCGGGGCCGGCGAGGTAGTTGTGGTCGGGGTTCCTCAGGAATCCGTGGCCTCCTTCCGGGATAATCTCGAGCACGCCTTCCGTGTAGATGGGGCTGTCCTCGCCACCGGTAGAAGAAAGGATGCTGTACACGAGGGCCTGCTTGCGCATGCGCTTGCAGTCTTCGATGCCGAGTTCTTCGGCGCGCTGCTGGAGTTCGAACATCGGGAGTCCGCGCAGTTCGCGCCACTTGGCCTTTGCGGCCGCCACGATTTCGGGGGGCGGCGGGGGAAGCTGGATGCTCTCGTCGATAAAGTCGTCTTGCGGGAGGTTACGGTTGTGGCGGTTCTTGTTCTTGTTGAACTTATTGAACTTGTTGAACTTGCCGTTGTTGTTATTGCCGTTATTATTGTTATTACCGTTGTTGCCGTTATTGTTGTTGAACTTGCCGCCGTTCTGTCCGTTGTTCTGCGGGTTGTTCTGGCCGTTTGCCTGGGCGTTGTTCGGCGTGCTGTTGTCTGCAGCGTTCTGCGCCGTGCCATTGTCGCTACCCTTGTCTGCTTTCTCGGCTTTCGGTTCGCTCGGTGTCTCGGGGGCTGCGGGTGCCGGTTCGGGAGCCGTTTCTTTCGCCTTTGCAGATTCCTTCGGCTCGGATGCATCGGCTGCCTTCCTGGAAGGTCTGCCGCGGCGCTTGGGTTGTGTCTCGGCTCCTTCGGCGGAGGGAATCGGCTGGGCGAGTTCGCCCAGTTTCTCGTAGTCGATGGGAGTGTTCAAGTCTATAGTATCGGAAAGCAGTTGCGGTTCGTCTTGAACCTTCTTTTGTCTAGGCACTATTCGTTCCTTTGGCTTTGTATGATGTTGGGTAGAATAAAATTTTCCAGTGAGAAAGGGACTCGCTCGGTGGACTCCCTCGGAATTCCCGTATAAAATACAAAAAAAAATGACGTTTGTCATAAAATTCACTTTTTTCCGTCGAAAAAAGAAAAAAAGATGATTCTTGCGCCAAAAAAGGAAGTGTGATGCTCAAAAGTTCCCTGCAATAGCTATATTGATGTCCGTGGAATCACTTGACCGCGTTTTTGTTGCTTTAGGAAGCAACCTCAGTCCGCGCTCCCGCAGGTTAGCCGAAGGCAGGGACATGCTTTCGCGCATATCTTCGGGCGGGTGGCTTGAAAGCCCGATTTACGAGACTCCTCCGGTCGGTCCGGAAGGACAGGGTCCCTATTTCAATCAAGTCGTGAGTTTCTGGTACGATGGAGATCCTAAAAAGCTGCTCCATTACCTCAAGGGTTCCGAGCTCGTTCTCGGACGCAAACCCCGTGGACACTGGAATTCTCGCGAGATTGATCTCGACCTGCTCTATTTCGGCAACAAGGTCATGGCCGGTCGGCCGACGATTCCGCATGCCGAAATCCCCAACCGCCAGTTTGTGCTTGTTCCGCTCTGCGATATCGCGCCGGACTGGGTGGACCCGTTGAACAATTGTACCGTGAAGGAAATGCTTGCAAGTCTTCTTGAAAGCGAAGGCAAGATTCCTTTCCGTACTATTACAGCGGAGGAACCGTAATGCTTACCGAAAAAGGTGTTCACTTTCTCGCAATCGAAGGCGTCATCGGCGTGGGGAAGACCTCGCTGGCGCGTATCATCGCCGAACGCTGGAATGCCCTCTGCATCGAAGAAAACTACCAGGACAACCCGTTCCTAGAAAAGTTTTACGAGAACCCGGAGCCTTACGCCTTCCAGACGCAGCTGTTCTTCTTGCTCGAACGCCACAAGCAGCTGCAACATTCGGCGCTCCAGAGCGACTTGTTCCACGATCTTCTCGTGAGTGACTACACCTACGACAAGGATGCCATCTTTGCCGCACAGAACCTTTCGGACAGCGAATTCGCCATGTACGAGCAGGTTTCTAAGGCTATCGAGCACGAGATTCCCCGACCGGACATGGTCGTCTATCTGCAGGCGAGCATCCCGACGCTCCTGAACCGAATCAAGAGCCGCGGCCGCCCCATGGAACGTTCTATCGAGGGCAACTACCTCAAGGACCTCCAGAGCCGATACGACCACCATTTCTGGCACTACCCGTATGCGCCTGTGCTGATTATCAACACGGACCACATCGACTTTGTCCACAACGAGAACCACCTCAAGCTGGTCCTCGATGCCATCGCGGCATGTCCCAAGCAAACGACTTATTTTGTTCCAGAAAGTAATTAAGAAGGTAATATGCAAATCATTGATTCAATCGAAACACTTCGCAACACCCTCAAGCCGCTCGCCGCGGCGGGCAAGACCATCGGCCTTGTCCCGACGATGGGGGCCCTCCATGATGGACATGGGGCGCTCATCAAGGCATCGGTGAAGGATTGCGATATAACGGTTGTCAGTGTGTTCCTGAACCCGATCCAGTTCGGCAAGAACGAGGATTTGGACAAGTATCCCAAGCGCCTCGAGGCCGACGCGAAGCTCGCGGAGTCCATCGGTGCTGATTTTATTTTTGCCCCGAGCGTCTCCGAGATGTATCCGAACGGCGACCCGCTCACGATGGTGCGTGACGAGACCCTCGAAAGCCTCTATTGCGGAGCCTACCGCCCGGGCCATTTCCGTGGCGTGCTGACGGTCGTCTCCAAGCTCTTCCTCATCACCAAGGCGAACCGCGCCTACTTTGGCGAGAAGGATTACCAGCAGGTGTTCCTTATCGAGCGCATGGTGAAGGACCTGAACTTCGATATCGAAATCAAGCGCGTGCCCATTGTACGCGAAAAGTCGGGCCTTGCGCTTTCTAGCCGCAACGAGTACCTTTCCGACGAGGAGCGCAAGCAGGCGCTCGGAATCTCGAAGGGACTTGCCGAGGCGAAGGCTGCTTTTGTAGCGGGCGAGAAGGGAGTCGCGAAGCTCCGCGACATCGTGGTGAAGTCGATCCTCCTGAATCGCGGCCAGGTGCAGTTCGTGGAAGTCGTGAACCAGAAGGACCTCCAGAAGTTCACGGGCGTCCTCAAGGCTTCAGACAAGGCGGTCATCCTTGTTGCCGCATTCTTCGGCAAGACGCGCCTCATCGACAATATCGAACTCAACTAGCGACTTTAACGTCGGATATGAAAAGAGCGCCAGCAAGTTGCTGGCGCTTCTTGTATTCGGGCCTTTGGCCGCTTATTTCTCGGTAGCCGTGAACACACCGTCCCAGGTTTCGCCCGGGGCGACAGGTGGGTTGACTTTGTAGGCCTCGCAGCGTTTGATATAGACGTGCGAAGGCGTCGTCTTGCTGCCGGGGTCGCGGTCGGGGTGGTGCGGCTCGTAGTCGAGGCACTGCGTGAAGAGCTCGATGGCCTTGTCCCATTCCATCGCGAGGTAGGCCGCCCTGGCCTTTTCCCAGATTTCGACGAGCTTGAGGAGGTTTGCCTCGTTCTCGCATCCGGTGCGTTCGAGGAGTTCGAACGTGCGTACCGGCAGGCTCTTGCCCACCACGCGGATGGTGTCGAGCGAACGGTAGATGAATCTGCCTTCGTCGAGGTGCTTCTGCGTGTCTTCGCTAATCTGGATGTAGGCGCCGTACTGCTTGGCTGCACTTTCGAGACGTGCGGCGAGGTTCACGGCGTCGCCCATCATGGTGTAGTTCTTGCGGGTCTCGGAACCCATGTTTCCGGTCACTATATCGCCGGAGTTGATACCGATACGCATGTGCATGTCGTGGACGACCTTTGGCCATTTCTGGTTCTTGTGCTCGTCCAGCTCTTCGGCCCATTTCTTGCGGAGCTTCATGAGTTCGCTCTGCATGCCGACAGCCGTGTCACAGGCGTTCTGCGCGTGGTTCGGCAGGGGCATCGGCGCTCCGAAGAACGCGATGATGGCGTCGCCTTCGTATTTGTCGAGCGTTCCCTTGTTGTGGAGCAGCGTATCGGTCATCTTGGTCAGGTATTCGTTCAACAGGTCGACGAGCTTACTCGGGTCGCCGATCTTTTCGGAGAAGGTGGAGAAGCTTGCGATGTCGGTGAAGTAGGCCGTAATGTTGAGCTTTTCACCGCCGAGCTTGGGCATAACCTCGTTGTTCACCATCTCGTCGATCAGTTCGGGGGAGATATACTGCTTGAACGCGTCGTTCAGGAATTTCTTTTCCTTGTTCTCGAAGTAGAACTGGACGACCTGCGCGGCCACGTTCGTAAGGAGCATCGCGATGAGCTGCTTCGAAACGCCCAGGTAGAGTCCGCCCTGGAAATAGCGGAACGCGATGAACGCGTAGGCACCCATCATCAAAAGCGAAACGCCGATGGAGATGTAGCTGCGGACGAAGAGACCGAGCAGCATGCACGCGATGGCGAGCAGGATGACGATGATCTGCTGGTAGCGCTCCGCGAGGTTCACGATGTAGTTGTCGTTCAGGATGTTCTGGATGATGGTCGCGTGGATAAGCACGGCCGGGTTGTTTTCTTCGTGCGGGCCCGGCACAAAGTCGAACAGGGCCGGGGCGGCGGAACCGAGGATGAAGACTTTGCCCATGTAGAGGCCGGGGTCCTGGCGGTTGTTGGTGACATCATAGTAGGCGACATGCTGGAACGGACGCATTTCGGGGTCGGTATTGTAGCGGCCGATGTAGTTCACGAGGAAGCGGCCGTATTTGTCGATCGGGACGCGTTTCCTGTTGCCGAAGCGGTATTCCTCGCCGGGCTTGAGGCTGTCGACCTTGCTGTCGGGAGTACGCGCGATATCGGCGAGGACCTTGTTGCTCAGGATGTCGAGGTTGGATTTCCAGGCTTTGGTCTCCTTGTCGTAGCGGATATCGACGTCGATGGAAAGGTGGATGGTGCGGTTCTCGGGAATCTTTTCCAGCGAATCCCTGAAGTAGCGGATGGTGTTCAGGATATAGGGGGTGATGATGAATTCGTCGTCATTGTTGGAATCTTCGATGACGAAGTGGTCGGGGGCGTCTTCTTCCGTGTCGCGTTTCATGACGACGCCTTCCAGGATTTCCCGTTCTTCGTCCTTGCCGAGCGCGTTCATCTCTTCACCGTCGATGGTGTCGGCAATCCTCAGAAGTGTGTTCGAGAGCTCTTCGTCCAGGTTCTGGCCTTCGAAGAGCATGAATAGCGGCTTGCCGTCCTCGCTCTTGCGTACGGCGACCTTCGTCGTAATGTCGATGAGCTCGTTGGTGCCGCGCTTGACGGCGTCGGGGCTCTTCAGGAACTTGCGCAGTTCGAGGAACATGGGATAGCTGAACTGCGGGTAGGTGACGTGGAACTTGTCGGAAGAATCCTTGTAGACACCGAAGGGCTGGCCGAGGTCGATGTACTGGCCCATCTTGATGACCACGTTCTCGGGCTTCTGGTGGAACAGGTGCATCGCCGTCATGAGCGACATCGTGGAGTAGATGCGGCTCGGGATGTCGGGGTAGACGTAGGGGTTCGGGAAACGGTAGAGCATCGACACGTGGCGCACGACGCCGTCATCGTCGGGGTAGGCGTTCACGGAGCCCATCTGCGCGCCCGCATGCGCAAGCTCGGGGTAGATGTTGTCGAGGAGTGTCTTCGTCTCGACGTACTCCACGGAATCGACCTGCGACTCGGCGAAGGTGGAGCCGAAACCGAGCTCATCTGCGCGTTCGTACTTCGCGAGCTTTTCCCACATGGTCTTGTGCTTGAACGAGGTTGTCTCGTCCATCATGAAGCACACGATGGCGTTCCCGCTCTCCTCGATGTTCTTGACCATGAGCGAGTCGAAGTTGTAGTGCGAACGGATGCTCGTGAACAGCGTGTCCCAGGGTTTGGTGGAATCCACCGTGTTGAGGATGCTGATGGCCTGGTTCGCCTTCTTCTCGCCGAAGTCCGCGTCCTTGAACAGAATATCGAAGCCGATCGCGGATGCGCCTCCGTCACTTAAGTTCTTGATGACGTTTGCATGGATGGAACGGTCCCACTCGTTGTAGTTACCCAGCTTGGTAAGGGAGGGCTCGTCGATATCCACGATCATGATGTTGGGGTCGAAGCTCTTGCTCACGGCGACCTTGCCGTCTTTCTCGAGCTTTTCGAAGGTCTTGCCGGTCTTCATCTTGAAGAACTGGTCATAGAAGAAGTTCTCGAGGTCTTCGGCGGTGGTTCGCATGACTTCGACATAGGGGTCTTGCGCGTTGCCGAGGAAAAGTGTGAGGAAAATGATGATTGCGGTGACTATAGAACCGACTGCGACTTTCTTCAGTTTTTTCAATAATTTCTTGTTCATGTTGTCAATAATAATAAAAGAATAAAAACTATATTTCGTAAGGATAGTCGAAGGAGCATATTTTGGCTGAACGGAAAAAGAATTCTGGTAAAAAAACGAAAACAAAGGCTGCGGGAAAGGGCGTTGAATCCGGGGATTTGCCATTCGGCGTTATTTTGTGTGGATGGATCCTCGTCGGTGTCGGCCTGGTCCTCCTGTTAGGTTGTGTGAGTTCCGTCTATAGCGGTTCCGAAGGCAACTGGCTCGGCCCCTATTTCGGCAAGCTGATTCCCGAGACGTTCTGCTTTATATTCGGCAAGCTGCCCGTGGTGGCGTTCACCTTCGCGCTGGTCCTCTGGGGCCTCTGCCTTGCGCTTCGCCCGGTTCGCGAACGTGGTTTGGGCCTTGCTATCGGCATGAGCCTCCTGACAATCGACCTTTCGTGCCTCCTCGCGCTCAAGAACTACGGCATGGCCCAGCTGAGTCGCGAAGTGATGATGATGAATGGCGGAATAATCGGCCAGTTCTTCTGCCAGAATATCGCGATTCCCGTTTTCGGGACGGCCTCCTACTTGGCTCCGCTCCTTTTGCTCCTTGGGGTGCTGGTGGTGATTCTCGTGGTCTCGTTCGGGCTTCGTCCGCGTCATTTTTCATTTATCGTTAAGGGATTTAGCTGGCTTGTCGGATTGTTCAAGAAAAAGGACAAGGATTCCGAAGAGGATGATGATGCATCGGATGATGAATCCGGAAGCGGCCTCGTGAGCGAGAATATCGGAATTTCGAAACGCAAGGGCATCACGTTCCTTGACGACGACACGATTTACAAGGAGCCCGACGGATTCAGGCTCAAGCACAAGGGCAAGCTCAAGCCGTTCAGTGCCCGCAAGAACTGGATGGAGGCTCCGGTCTTTTCCCACGGAAACGGTGCGGAAGCGGACGAGTCGACGATTGCGCCCACGATGCCGGCCGCGACGATGGCCGATGAACCGACGCGGATGCCCGAAAGGAATGTCGAAATTCCTGTCGAACCCGATTTTTCGGGCGAGGATCCCGAAATTTTGCGTTTGGAACAGCAGCTGCGTGACAACTACCGCAACATGAGCGCTCTCGAAATCAAGGAAATCAGGGACAAGATTGCCGAAATCCGCCGTGCCCGCGAGATGCTGAACTGGGAACGCGCCCACCAGAACAAGATTGTGGTGAAGGGCGCCGTGCGTGGCGCCCAGTCCGAGGAACAGCCTGCAGAACAATCCGATGATGCGACGGTTGTTGCCGGTCAGTCGAAAATGCGTACGGCGGAACAGCCGACGATTGCGGCTTTCCCCGGTAGCGAGAGCGATAACGACGCGACCCGCGTGCAGACTGAAGAAGCGGCCTCCGATGACGAGACCTTCATGCCCGAAATCGTGACGAGCGACGAGGCGGAACAGGATCCGACTGCGGTCCGCGATTCGACAATGGGAGGCGATGCAGGCGTCGAGCAGGACGGGACTTACGAGGCTCCGAACCAGATCGGCACATCTTCCTCCGGTTCGACGTTTACGGGCGGTGCGGCGAACGGGATTCCGCAGCCAGACCCGACTGTGCATTACGACCCGTACCGCATCCCGACGGTGGACGAGATTCTCGACAAGCACGACCCGCAGCCTGCGGACTATACCGAGGACGAACTCAACGCGATTGGCCGCATGCTCGAGGAAAAGCTCGAGAACTTCAAGGTGAAGGGGAAGGTGGTCGGCTGCGAGACTGGCCCCGTGATTACGCGCTTCGAGGTGGAACCTGGCCCGGGCGTGAAGGTATCTCAGTTTAGCGCATTGCAGGACGACCTCGCGATGGCGCTGAAGGCCGTTTCTATTCGCATCCTCGCGCCGATTCCCGGAAAGGGTGCCGTGGGTATCGAGATTCCGAACCGCAAGATGCAGACTATCTTCGGGCGCGATATCTTCGAGAGTGAGGCGTTCAAGCCCACGCCCGACAAGATTATCATGGCCCTCGGTAAGGATATCTCCGGCGAGCCGTTTGCGATGGACTTGGCGAAGGCCCCGCACCTGATGATTGCGGGCCAGACCGGTTCCGGTAAGTCTGTGTGCATTAACGCCCTCATGGCGAGCATGCTCCTGAGCAAGACACCCGACGAGTTGCGTATGATTCTCGTGGACCCGAAGGCGGTGGAACTCAAGATGTACGAGAACATTCCGCACCTGCTCGCTCCCGTGATTACCAAGCCCGAGGTTGCCATCCAGGCATTGCAGTGGCTTTGCTACGAGATGGACCGCCGTACCGAAGTGCTCGCGAAGGCGAAGGTGCGTAACCTCAACGGCTTCAACGAGAAGTTTGATGCGGGCTTGCTCCCCGAGGACGTGCCCGATACGGACCGCGGCCACCGCATGGCGTTTATCGTCGTGATTATCGACGAAATGGCCGACCTCATGATGGTCGCCGGGAAGGAAATCGAGAAGAACGTGAGCCGCCTTGCCGCAAAGGCGCGCGCCGTGGGTATCCACCTGGTGCTTGCGACCCAGCGTCCGTCGGTGAAGGTGATTACCGCTAACATCAAGGCGAACCTGCCGACGCGTATCAGCTTCAAGGTGGCGTCTCAAG
>JAEEGJ010007555.1_pt1 | contig 31023 bp, 28 predicted proteins | sample 8958761 | NCBI WGS metagenome assembly JAEEGJ01 (sample SAMN16246546, study PRJNA631951) | gut metagenome | biome: gut microbiome; feature: rumen; material: RS-attached | host: Bos | place: Iran: Karaj | collected 2018-10
TTTGTTTTTCCCTGATGTATGGGGAAGAATCATAATCCCAGAATCTTTCAAGAAAATGCCCGAAAGTCTCGGATTCAGGGGTAAAAGGTAAGACAGCCGAGATTATGTAACGCTTAAAAGTCAAGGCCTGCACTAAATCGTTGATGCATTTTCTGCTTAAGTTGACAGAAAGCACAGTTTCGATAAGTTCTTGTTCATCAATCAGTTTCATAGCAATCCCGTATGTATAGTTATAAAATCAATCCCCAAAGCATCTGCTAATTAAGATTGACTCAATATATATCGGAAATAAAGTCTTTTGTTTACTTTATTGGAAAATACTGATATAATATATGAATACTACTGCATCAAAAAGGATTATGTCGTATAAAAGACTTATTCAGGATTGTCCAGAAAAACTTGTTGAAGACGGTAAGCCTGTTTTCGGAACTTTTAAAGGGCATCCGGAGCGCTTGGATATAAGATGGTTGAACAGACCTTATCTTAATATTCCCGTTCCAAAGTGGATTTCAAATCTTCGCATAAAAAGCCGGCTGTCGTTTTTTTACAGCATAGGTGAATATATAGGATGTATTGAATTCTTTGACGCAAAAATTTTTGGATTCGCTGAAATTACTTTCTGGAATATGACTACCAGGCAGAAATTCTCCTATCATTCACTTATGGGTCCTCGCCGCAGGTTTGTTCCACACAGGCTGACTTTTGCCGCCACCTCTTGTTACAAAAAGGCACGGTACATCAGGATTAGCTGGGACCGCTTCCATGACAAGCTTTCTGTAATATTCAATTTGCATGGTGATTCTGTCCGCCCGCAGGTTAACGCCGCATTCAAGGCACAGTTCAAGACTGAGCAATCAGCAGAACTTACAATGGTTCTTCCAGCTCCAACATTAAGGCGATGTTCAGCACGTTATTACAGTTCACTTCCACTGCATGGGGCCATAACGCTTACATCCAAAAATCAGGCCCCAAAAACCATGCCAGATGCCGATGGCATTTGTTTTTTCGACATGAACCGCACATACATGAAATTCATCAGCCACGGAGAATTCTTAACCGGAATGGGCGCAATAGACGGAAAGAACATTTCATTCAGGCTGGAAGCAGGCTCTCTGGATGCCTTTGATCAGGATTCTTACAACGGAAATGCACTTTTTTATAATGGCAGGGAAACAGCCCTCCCACCTGTTGTCATAACTCATACCTATGGTATAATGAATAAATGGAACATTCAGGATACGGAAAACATGATAGATTTGATATTTACCCCCGTCTCGGACAGTGTGAATATAATCAATCCTCTTGTTGTGCGTGCTGAATACCACACGATATACGGAGTGTTTAACGGTGTTCTGGTAGATGATGATGGAAACAAAATTGTAATCGACTCTTTACCAGGAATCTCAAAAAAATATGTAATTCGATTATGAAAAAAAGGAAGGAGAAACATGGCTGATACAGAAGAAGAAGTCAAAAAAGGAAGTGTGCGTTCTTTTGCTCCGGGGACTTTTGAAAAAACCCGCAGGAACATAGGTCCGCTTGATGAGGATGAAGCCAAGGAAATGGCACAAAAAATAGGTGGAGAGATTCTACCGGAACGTTCTGTACCAGTAGATCCTGCAACTTTACCAAGACGCAGACCAAATGACCGTGTGATTGTCAGGGCTTCAGGGAAAACATCATCTGACATTTCGGCAAGCAGCGCGGCATATTCAAATTCAAATAAAGAGGGATTAAAAAAGACTATGGCAACAAGTGAGATTCTTAAAAAAACAGATGCAGACTTACCGGCAGTAACATCCAAGGACCTAAAGCTCATGAACAAGCTCATGATGTCTGAGGAATATGAGATAAAGGTGAACAGGGGATTCTTCTCTTTCCTTTACAATCTTTCCGCAAAAAACAAGGAAAAGGTTTCAAAAGATTTTGCAAGCTACAAGGTCAAGAAGCACATCGAGCACATGCAGTCTTTCATCACCACGATAAAGACCTTCATTCAGATTTCACCGGATACCTACAAGGCCCAGATTGCAACCGAAACGGACCTCAAGTTCAAATTCCTGCGCACTGTAGGAAAATGGAACATGAAGGACTTAAAGCCGCTGGCAACGGAAATAGACGACAACGCAAATGACATCACTATTCCGATGATGATTCCATATGTCAAGGCAATGTACCATGAATTGATGACTGTCTACTACATCGGTGAACAGCAGATTCCGGCCGCAATCAAGGAAATCTACGCTGACTTGTGCAACTTCCAGGGTGCCGACAAGATGAGGCTTCAGTCTCTGGCAAAACAGGGCATCACAGAATGGCTCTTTGTCTACAACCAGATTCTTAAGGGAATGTATCCGCTTTTGATGAGGATGTGTTCCAGCAAATATTATGAATTCCAGGAATTCTTCTCCAAGCAGATTGCAACAATCCTTCAGTTTGTAAACCTTTCAAGATATGACCTTCTCCTCCCGGAGAAAAAGAAGAAGAGCGAAGAGGAGATTCAGAGGGAAGAAGAGGAAGCACGCAAGAAGGAAGAAGCCAAGCGTCATGTTCCAGGCAAAAAGGATGAGCTTGTTGTTGCAGGTCTCAAGCTTCTTGAACAATTGTTCCCGGAAGCAGGTTTCTCTCATCTTGAAACTCACCCGGACATGTTCGTGTATTTCCAGCCGCTGTATAAGTTTGAGGAAGGATTCAACATGCTCAATCCGGAAAACGGCGTGCAGGTAACTTTGGTTTTGCTCAAGATTCTGGACGACCTTTTCCACGGTTGCCGCAACATCAACTTTAACATCAAGGCCGACGAAAAGCTGGGAGCACTTCCTGATTCACTTGGCACCGCAATGTCTGACTGGAGCTTCTACATCGAGGACCTCTTCTACAAGAAACTGGGCGATTACCTCCGTGACTTCATGAACTCGCTCTATTCACAGCCCGACTATCCCAACACGAACTACGGCAAGGAAAACATCAACAACATCCTCTGGCGCGAAAAATTCTTCTTCATGCCAAACCTTCAGTTCAACGCACCGACACTTACAAAGCCGAGGAACGACAGCAAGTACGAACCTCTGTACAACCGCACGGATTACCTGCGCACGATATTCACCGTTTTGGGCCGCCGCATAGACGAAAATGCAGCCGCAAAAAAGCCTGTATTGGGTGTGCTTAATCCCTGGGACCGCTATGAGTTTGACATTCCGAACATTGTTTCAAAGCGCATGGATGTTCTTCTGGGTGCAAAGAAGGATGACAAGACTACAGCCGCAACAAATTCAAACCTGATCAAATACACGATGTGTGTGATTGCAGTTTTGGACTGGTGGATCAACAATCCCGATACTCCGGCATATACCACAGATTCTTCAAGGTTCTACAGAATGGCTCCAGATGGTTCCCCGGAATTCTCTGCGGAAGTACGTTCCGACCAGAACCAGCTGTTTGCAGATGCAATTAAAAAAGCTGTAGCCGCAAGGACAAAGTAAATAGATTGTCACGCGGATTCGATTCGAATCCGTGTGGCTTTTTTTTTGAACTATTCTTAAAGTTGAACCCCGGACTTTATCTTTTCGTCGAAGCGTTCTTTCTTTTTGCCTTCAAGGGGATTTTCCTTTCCGTCCAGAACTTTTCTTAGCGCGTCCATTTCTTCGGCAGTAAATGAAACTGCACCGTTCATGTCGTTTTCAAAAGAGGCGGTGGCAAGGGGGCATACTTTGCGTACCATTTCAAGCATCACTTTTCCGTATTCGCGGATCTCGTACTGGGCGTGACTGTCCAGCCTTAGCTTAAGGAAGTGGAAGAGGTTGTGCAAATCCATCTGCCAGTAGAATTCCGTGTAGAGTGCAAGCGGCAGGTTGATTCTGGCAATCTCGCGTGCAAGACCCTTTTCTATCATCTGGCTGTATTCGCCGTATGCTGCTTCCTGACCCTTGGTGAATGCGTCGCGGTATTCCTGGGCTTCTGCTTCTGGAAGTGCCTCGCTGTTTCTTCCCTGCTTGTTGTCCTTGGACTGTGTGGCAATGCATGAATTGTCCGGAACATAGAATTCATCCTTCATGATTGAATAGCGGCCGGAAACCTCGTTCATTCTTCCCATTCTGTGGCGTACCCACTGGCGGGCGACAAAAATCGGCATCTTTACGTGGAATGTAAAGACCACCTGTTCAAACGGGGACGTGTGCTGGTGACGCAAAAGATAGTCGATTAAACCTGCATCCTGACTCACCGTTTTGGTTCCTTCGCCATAAGACACTCGTGCTGCCTGAACTATGCGCTGGTCTGAGCCGTAATAGTCAACAAGGCGGACAAAACCCTTGTCCAAAACTGGAAATTCCTTGTCCAATATTTCTTCTGCTTCCGGTACGATACAATGAGCCATACTAACCTCGATTTTTATTCAACTATATTTTTTTATTCCTCTTCATCAGAGGAGTAGTCTTCTATCTGTTCAAACGGAACGGAACTTTCCGGTTCAGCATCATCTTCAGGGGCATCTTCAACACTGTCCGGATTTATAACCAGAGTCCTGTTGTGCCACAGATAAATGAAATAGATTACGCCGACGACAACAAGAACGATTCCCACAATGCGTATGATTCCAGTAATGTTGATTGATGCCACCAGGAACAAAAACACTGCAACCAGAAAATAACTGACCGCCTCTATCTTCATCGGTTTGGTGGGAGCGGGAACTTCCTCCTGATTCAGTTTGGCAACCAGGAAGAGCTGAAGCACTCCGGAAATCAAAAGGAAAATTGCAAGCAGATAAAGCATGGCTTTGATGACGGTTTCTGCGGTCTTGAAAAATGCAAGGGGCAGGAAAAACGCAAGGAGGCCCACAACAATCGCCACAAGTGAACGGATCAGAACCATGCGGTTGAACCCAACATCCTGTGAAAGCTTCTTTACCTTTACAAGATCATAGAACCCCTTTACGATGGCAGCCGCACCAAGGGCAATGACAATAATCTTAATGCTGAATTGAGTAAAAATTGAAAGCATCAGTCCCAGAAAGATAAAAAGCCCGCTTATAAGAAAATCTACAGTCATCTTAACCTCTGGCCTTATTTTATCACATAAGCAAAGAAAAAAAAAGAGCCTAGATAATCTTCATCACCACCTTTATCCAAATACCGTTGCTTCCTTCCGGATCTGGCGGGGTTTTCTGGCAAAGATGTGCAAAGCATCTAGACTCAATAATTAACTTTATCATAGATGCCCTTTTTTGTAAAGTATGGCCTTAATTTTCCAAAACCCGTCTGGCAGCCTCATGAACCTGTGCAATCAATTCAGGGGGATTCAGGGCTTTGGCTCCACCTGCAAATGACAGTATCCATGATGCGGTCTGACTCAACTGGTTTGTCTCAGAGGAAAGGTAAACCGAACCGTCCTTGTTTTCAGAGACCTTCTGACCCTTGTGCCATGTGCGCTCCATCGGGAAAAATAACATTTTGATTTCTCTTTGATCGTTTTTATGATATAATAGTTTTGGAGGTGAATTTATGAAACGCTTCATATAGTGAACTGTTAAAAATCAAAGATGATATAATTTCTTTCATTTCTGAATTTGAACATGATTACAATATGAAAAATGTGGACAGGACGCTTCAACCTTCTGCTGATGTTCTTTATCAATGGAACTTGGAAACACTTGGCTTAATATGTTCACTTTTAGCCGAAGCGCTTAACAGAGATATGAATATTTGAAAGCCGGACTCTTGAAAAAGCTGGAGGAAATGTGATATGGCAGAAGAAAAGCGCGAAATAAAAATCCATGGAATCTACAGGCATTTTAAGAACAAGTATTATATTGTTGAGGATGTGGCGTATCACTCGGAAACAAAGGAAGAGTACGTTGTTTACAGGCGGCTATACGGCGACAATTCCCTTTGGATTCGCGAGAAGGGAATGTTTTTGTCTGAAGTGGATCATGTTAAATACCCCGACGTCAAGCAGAAGTGGCGGTTTGAGCTGGTGGAAGATGGAGAAACAGTTTCATTTTAAATATAAGCGAGGATAATATGAGTTCAATAACAATACAACAAAAGGAGTAAAACTATGACAAGAGTATACTGTTATGACAAATGTACCACATGCAAAAAGGCGTTGGCCTGGCTTGATGCGAACAAGATTCAATATGAAAAAATCGACATCAAAACCGACCGTCCAGATGAGGCGACCTTGCGAAAACTTCACAAGAGAAGCGGGCTTCCACTCAAAAAGTTCTTTAACACAAGCGGCATTTTGTACCGTGAACAAAAACTATCAGAAAAGCTGCCGACCATGACCGAGGATGAACAGTTTAAACTGCTTGCAAGCGACGGAATGTTGGTTAAGCGCCCCCTGCTTGTTTGCGATGACACGGTGATTCCGGGGTTTAAGGAAGATGCGTGGCGCGATGCTGTGAGGAAGAAGTGATGGTGAATTTCGATAACTTGTTGTAAAATGGAGAAAAGGAGTGATTGCGATGGCGGATGAGATAAATCCCAAGAAAATGAAAGATTTACTTGCATTTTACAAAAAGAGTTTTGTAAAACACTGGGATGATGAAAAATACAAATGGCAGGCTGTCAAATATTTTCAGGATAATTGGGATATTAATGCAGAAGATTTTGGAAAGATGTTTGAAACTGCAACCGAAAAAACATCAAATTTGCTTGCTGCTGCAAATTTTTTTCCAAGAGGAATGATTATAAATTTCTCAAAAGAGAACCAAGAGAAAACTCGCCAAATGTTTATTTCCCTTTTTGATGAGGACAAAGATTTAACATTAAGATATGAAAATTTCAAGCAAGCCGCAAAAGAATTACAAGAAGAACATAATGCAACACATAAAGACCAATGGAATGCAAATTATCAGAAGGACAACGCTATTTCTACTTATTTGTGGTTGCGCTATCCTGATAAATACTACATATATAAATATTCGGAATATAGAAATGTTTCCGCTGTACTAGATAGCAATATAAAATTTACAAAAGGTGAGAAAGAAAATATAACAAATGGTTTTGTTTTATATAATCATCTTTGTGAGTATTTAAAGTCAGATGATATTAAAACTTTACTAAGAGACCGTATTGATGAATCGTGCTATACGGATCCTGACTTAAAAACATTGACTATTGATTTTGGATTTCATATAAGCAGATATTACAACACAAGTCTAAATAGTTTTGTCGAAAAAGGAGCTACCAAAATGTCAAAAGCCGAGGAATTTGCAAATCTTTTACTCAATACCCACAACCTAATCCTCCACGGTGCACCGGGAACTGGAAAGACACATCTTGCCCGCGATATTGCAAAAGCAATGAGATGTTCTGATAATGAAATCGGCTTTGTTCAGTTTCATCCATCGTATGATTACACAGATTTTGTGGAAGGCTTACGGCCAATGAACGATGGCAACAGCGAACAGGTTGGCTTTGAGCGAAAAGACGGTGTGTTTAAGAAATTCTGCGAGAGGGCAATTCTTTCATCCGGTTATAATGATGATATTTTGAAAGAACTCAATGACAATCCAACAGTTTGGAAAGTTTCTCTTGAAGGAACAGGCGATAATCCAACTCGCAAAGATTGTTTGGAAAATGGATATATCAGAATAGGCTGGAAAGACTATGGAGATGTTGCGGATTTTTCAAAATTTGAGGGGTATACGGAACACGGCGGAAGTAATGTTCTTGTTGCGTTCCAGTCCAAAATGAAAATAGGCGATATTGTTTTATCATGTTGGTCATCAACTGAAATAGATGCTATAGGAATAGTTACCGGTGAGTATGAATATAGATCAGATGGAGGTGATTATCCAAGATATAGAAATGTAAAATGGCTTGTTAAGGGAATTCGGGAAAATATCGTTGTGAAAAATCATGGAAAAACTCTAACCCTTTCTAGCGTTTACAAATTGTCTATTTCAATTCAAGATATTATTGATACTGTCAAAAAGTATAGCAAAAGTAAAGTATCCACAGAAAACACCCCCTTCGTTTTCATTATCGACGAAATCAACCGTGGAGAAATGAGCAAAATTTTCGGCGAGTTGTTTTTCTCTATTGACCCAGGCTATCGTGGAAAAGCTGGCCTCATTCAGACTCAATATCAAAATCTTATAAGCGAAAACAATATTTTTTATAACGGCTTTTATGCCCCCGAAAACGTCTACATCATTGGCACAATGAACGACATCGACCGCAACGTGGAAAGCATGGACTTTGCATTCAGAAGACGCTTTACCTTCAAGGAAATCAAAGCGAAAGATACGCAGCAAGACATTTTGGCGGGACTGGATGATTCAATCCGGGACGATGCAATCAGACGAATGAATTCTTTGAACGATGAGATTTCAAACATTGAAGGTCTTTCCTCTGCATATCACATCGGTGGTGCATACTTCTTAAAACTAAAAGAATTGGATAATGATTTCGAAAGGCTCTGGGAATATCACCTTGAAGGGCTTTTACGTGAATATCTCCGTGGAATGGAAGATGCTGACTCAAAGGTTGAGCAGTTAAAAGATGCTTATGATTGCCAAAAAAATGAGGAAAATTTCTGAAACTATGATATAATAATACATGGAGGTGCGGTTATGAGTGATTTTGCCTATGCATATTTTAATTCGGAATTGGACAAATTAGATATCCCATCATTGGAAGGTATATTCGAAAAAGTTCAGCTTTTACTTGCAAAAAAACGTGCGGCTAATGAATCTGAAATTGATCCTGCTGAAGTTGAACGGATAAATGCCGTTTATGATAAGATTTCTGCAGAAGAACAACTTGCCATCGCTCATTCATCAATGCGCACTATGTGGGAGGCGGTAAAAGATGACACGTGGTGAAATCTGGTGGGTTGATTTTGGGCTTGCGTATGGGAGCATGCCTCAGGGACGTAGACCTGCTGTAATAGTACAAAATGACAATTTTAATGCCAGCCGTATTATGACAACCGTCGTCATTCCTCTTTCATCAAACATTTTGCTTGCAGAATACAAAGATAATATTCTATTGGACAAAACGGTAACAAAACTCTCTAAGGATTCTGTTGTTTTAACCCCTCAGGTTGGCGTTGTAGATAAGTCATGTCTTGTAGAAAAGGTTTCAAAACTTTCTCCTGCGATAATGCTGGAGATTTCTCATGCCTTGTCAGACTTGCTTGCAGTGTAGTTAGTATGAATCTTTACACGACGGACAATAACTGCGGTGTTGCATTCAATGGCTTGGGTGAAGACGGATCTGAACCGGGAAAATCAGATTATGATAACCTGAGCAAGATTGCGAACACATCAGTTGAGGAGCTGACAAAAAACAATCCTTCTCTCTTGGTTTTTCCTCAGGTACTTGGTTTTCATGACGACGGCATCGGAGATGATCCCATATTCTATCTGCACGGAAATCCGGAACAACTTGGAAACGTCAAATTAACAACAGGGAATTTGATGGGCTTTTTGGGAATTGGGGACACACAGCTCAGAATTTCGTCCAGGTTTTCCAGTCAGGACAAGAACGATTATTTCATGCACTATATGCTGCAAAAAGTTTTTTCCATAAATCTTCTTGACTACAAATACACAATCGGGGACGGTGGACTTGATTTGCTGATGTTCATTTTTCCGCGTCTTTTGAAAAAGGCTCTGGCACAGGGAATCTTTAGGCAATACCAAACCTTCAGGCGAAACGATGCGAATGTAAAGGGCACAATTGATGTGAGCCGACATATCCGTGAGAACATCCCTTTCGGTGGAAGAGTTTCGTACAACAGCCGGGAGCGTACTTTTGACAATCCGTTGACAGAGCTTATCCGACACACAATCGAATATATTAAAACAAAATCTTTCGGAAAAGATTTGCTCAATGCTGACGAGGAAATAAAGGAATGTACAAGGGAGATTGTGAATGCGACACAGGGCTATGACATTCACGAGCGTGAAAAAGTGATTGCCAAAAACCTTAAGCCGATAGCTCATCCTTATTACACCGCATATAAACCACTTCAAAAAATATGCCTTTCAATCTTACGTCATAAAAAAATGAGTTATGGTAAATCAAACTCCAAAGCTTACGGAATTTTATTTGACGGGGCTTGGCTCTGGGAGGAATATCTTGCAACAGTTCTTGTTCCTGCTGGATTCGAACATCCGCAAAATAAAAAAGGAATTGGTGCAATAAAAGTTTACGACGGAAATCCTCGTTATCCTGATTTTTATAAAGGAAAGCAGATTCCAGAATCGTTGCAAAATGTAGAATCCAATTTTATCCTTGATGCAAAATACAAGCATCTCGACAATCACAGGCCGGATTCAGACGAAATCATGGCAAGCTTTTCACGCGATGATTTGCACCAGCTCATTACATACATGTATATCATGCCGGCAAAAAGCGGAGGCCTGATTTATCCCTATGATAAAAGCGACAAACAAAATTCAAGCGGATTAGTTGTAAGCACAAGAAAGAATCTTTACGGCTATGGCGGAACAGTTGCAACCTACGGTGTCCCGATACCACAAAAAGATGAGTACCGTGATTTTGTAAGTTTTATGAATGAGACTGAGAGGAATATCAAGGAATCCAGTTTCTTTTAAATCTAAGATTGATAAGGAGTAACCCCCCACACCCCATGACCTACCCGCACATTCTGACCACGGCAATACCACAAAACGATAAGCTCCTTGCTTATGGATTCACACAATCAGGTGGAAATCTTGTGCTGGAAAAAGATATCGCGGAAGGGGAATTTTATGTGCGGATTACTCTGTCAGAGAAAGACCTTTCGGCAGAGGTGTTTGAAAGCGGAACGGATGAAAAATATGTCCTGTTTGATGTGGCATCGGCCCATGGTGCTTTTGTGGCTCAGATTCGAAATGAAGTCAGGCAGGTGATTGATGACATCCTCGAAAAGTGTTTTGACAGTGGTGACATCAAGGGAAAATACGTGGATTTCCTGCACGAGCAATTTGGGGCGGCGGGAGACAATCCCTGGGAAGATGATGCGGACAGCACGGTCTACCGATGTCCTAACGGAAAATGGTTTGCGCTTGTGATGAGGATAAAATTCAAGAATCTTGGTTTTGCAAGTGAGGAGCCTGTGTGGGCGGTAAACCTCAAGGCAGCAGATGCGGAATCTGTTGTGGATGGAAAATCAATATTTCCGGCCTATCACATGAACAAGAAATACTGGATAACGGTTCTTTTGTCTGCGGTGACGGATTTTGAACGGCTTTGTGAACTGACAGAGGAAAGCTTTAATCTGGTAAGGGGAAAGAAAGGACATGTTTGAAAAGGGGGGTTCGCCTTCCGGGTAAAAACTTCCCTGTTTTTCCCCTCCAGGCCGGCTTCGGTCGCTGACGCCGCCCTCCCTGGCGGCTTTTCCTCCCCCTGGTCGGCGCTCCCTTCGCTTCGAATCCCCCTGACTCTTTTTTTTGCCTAGCATTTTAAAATAAAACGGCCTGTGCGATTTGCACAGGCTGATATAATAGTTGCTATTCTTTTTACGGAAAGAGGGGGATTCGAACCCCCGACAAGGTTTCCCCTGTGCACGCCTTCCAAGCGTGGACCTTAAACCACTCGGACATCTTTCCAATGGAGGATATAATATCATGAAGGGAATGAACTGTCTAGTGGGTGGTTTGTTAGAACATCATGGGGATGAACTTTTCTGCGTATTCCTGCCAGAACTTCATGTCGTGGATGCCCTTGCTTTCTAAATACACGTGCTCTACCTTCTGCTCCTCCAGGAATTTGTGGAATGCACGGTTGGGCTCAAGCAGGAAGTCTTCGGTTCCGCATGCCATGAAAATCTCGGGTACCTTTTTTCCTGCGACAATCAGTTCTTTTAAAAGGTGTTCGGGGTTGTTGCCGCTTTCTGCCAGCTTGCCGGGTTCGCCAAAACACATGCGGTAGTAATCGTAGTTGGCAACTTCATTACCCTGGCCTTCCTTCATCTTGGCCACCTCGTTGTGAATCAGGGCCGAGGATAGGGCCGCGGTTTTGCCAAAGGTTTCCGGATATGCAAAGGCGGTGTGGAGTGCTCCGAATCCTCCCATGGAAAATCCCATAAGGTAGGTGTCGTCCGCCGTCATTGCCAGATGAAATGTATTCCGGACGTATTCAACCAGTTCAACTCCCACAAAGGTTGCAAACTGCCAGCCTGTTGGTGCACAGTCCAGCCAGAAGCTGTTTTCTCCGCTTGGTATCACAATTGCAAAATTGTACTGTTCCGCAAGATTTCCTGGAATCCAGTTGTGGGCGGCTCCGTTGTATCCGTGCAAAAGGAAAAGAGTCTTCATGGGGCGGTCAGTGCGCTTAAGGTCATTGCGCGGGAAATCCGTGCGAATGTCATTTGGAATCACCATCAGGAAACTTACGTCCCTCTTTAATGCCTTGGAAAAAAATCTGACTGTCAAATCTGCCATAAATTGCTCCTGTAAATATTCCGTTAGTTTAACTATATCATGGAATTCGCTGTAAATCCACTGTATGGCACTGGTTTGTGAAAAACGGGAATAAATTGAATGGTGGGGTTTAAAATTAAAAAAGGCCCGTTCATTGACGAGCCTGAAGTCCGAGACTGACACGATTCGAACGTGCGACCCTCACCTCCGCAGGGTGATGCTCTAATCCAGCTGAGCTACAGTCTCAAAAAAAGCGGAGGCGACAGGGGTTGAACCTGCCCGGGTCTTTCGACACCGACGGTTTAGCAAACCGTTGTATTACCGCTCTACCACGCCTCCAAAGTTCAAACCGAAGCCCTAGAGGCCTTCAGTACGGAGCGAGAGGGATTTGAACCCCCGATACCCGTAAGAGTATAACGGTTTTCAAGACCGCCGCGTTCGACCACTCTGCCATCGCTCCAATAATGTATGCCTATTATATAAAATTTTCATGGGTAATGTCAAGCGATTTACTTCGTATACTTGAATTTTCTCCCCTCTTTTTGCTACAATATATGCATGACAAATCAAACTCTTGGGGAACTGCTTTTGCTTGTCCTGCTGGGCATTTCCTGTGCAAGAATCTTTTTTACACGTCAAGCCCGTCTCGATCCTCTTTCCGCACTGCCTCTGATAACTTTGGTTTTATGCGTGGTGTTTCAGGTGGCTTTTGGGCTTACAGGCATGAACATCCTGATTACGGGAATAGCATTCTTCAATTTTATCTGGAACATCAGGTCTCTTGTCCGCTTTCATAACAAGCTTGTGGTTGATCATTTCGGCATCATGTTCATAATTTTGTCCATCCTCAACTTGATTGCGGTCATCGTCCTTACCGTATTTGTAATAATCTACAGGCCTGCAAAGATAAACACAAAGACTTATGCGGTTCAGACAAGCAGGCAGAGATATTGCCTAAAGGAAAATGCCTACACCGAGTGTTCTTCTCCTCTTGATTATGCCACACTGATTGTTGAAAAATACACAGGTGAAAATTCCGGCGGCAAATCCATTTTGCTCATGCCAGGAGTCCTTTCTTCCAGCAGCATGTACGAGCCGTTCTGCGTAAAGCTTGCCCACGATGGATACACTGTTTATTCCGCCCAGTTGTTTGGAAAAGAAGCGGTATGGTTCGGGGACCTTAGGGACTCAAGATTCTTAAGGCGCTTTTCCATGATGTATTCACAAAAGAAAAATCCGGAGGAATATGAGGAAGCCTTCAAGCACAAGGATGAATATTACAACAAGCTTTCTTCTGCATTGTTACCGATTATATCTGCACAATCAACAGACAAGCTCTACATCGTAACAGACGGGGCGGATTTATCTTCCGGTTCATTGATTTCAAACATATCCGGAGGGAAAAAGGCATATGACGGAATCTTTGATCTGGCGGCTATTCCAACATATCCTACTCCTGAATACGGACCTATTGAGCAGACTTATCCTTTGCTTGCAAAATTTTATTTTGACATAGAACGCGACGGAACTTTATACATGTCCAGCCACATTGCAACCGTACTTGAACGTTCGATTGAGCAATCCATTATCGACAGCCTGAACACACCTTACTCACATTAACAAGGATTTGCCATGACGTTAAACGAACTTGCTTCATATTTTGATTCGATTCTACACCCGGAACTTTATACACGTGATCCGTCACTCAATGGCGTGCAGATTACAAACAGCGCACCTGATTCAAAACAGATAATGAAAGTGGCTTTTGCAACAGATGCATGTGTTGCCACGGCGGAACTTGCGGTACAAAGCGGAGCCGGACTTTTGTTTACCCATCACGGCCTTTTTTGGGGCGGATGCCAGACAATTACAGGAACCCATTATCAGCGTGTAAAGGCATTTTTGCAGAACGATCTGGCACTTTATGCAAGTCATATTCCCCTTGACGCAAATCATGAGGTGGGAAACAATTTTGGCATTGCACGCCAGCTTGGACTAAAGGACATTAAGCCGTTTGGTTTCTGGCATGGAATGGAGCTTGGTGCCGTTGGAGATTTGGAGGAAGAAATTTCTGTTGAAGAGCTTTCTCAAAAACTGTTCCCCGATGAAAAGAAAGTCCTCCGCATTTATCCGTTTGGGAAACAGCGTGTGAAAAAGATTGCCGTAATCTCCGGTGGGGCTGCGGAAGATGCTGATCAGGCTTATGCTCAGGGTGCCGACTGCTTTATAACTGGAGAAGTCATGCATCAGGATTTTCATGTAATAAAGGAACTTGGAATGACTGTGATCGAGGGCGGCCATTATCAGACGGAAACCTTTGGCGTTCAGCTCATGGCAAAAAAACTTGAAAAAGACACGGGACTTAAAACTATTTTTATAGACTTTAATACAGGACTTTAGTATATTATGAATATGAATAAAGATAATTCAACACTTGCAGAAAAACAAAAGACACCGCTTATACAAAAGCTGATTCCTTTAATCATGGTGGTGCTTACAATTCTTGCTGATCAGATTACTAAAACCCTGGTCGTAAAAAACATACCGCAGTTCTCGCTTTTTTCTGACGCAGATGAATGCGTGGTTCCGGTTATAGGCAATTTGGTGCAGTTCATTCACGTAAGGAATAATGCTGTTGCATTCAGCATCGGTTCAACTTTGTCTCAGTCATGGAGGACTGTTTTATTTGCATTTGCTCCACTGATTTTGATTATTGTTGTTTTTGTGGTCTATTTCCGTAACAATGATTTTACAAAACTTCAGCGCTGGGCAATCTGTGGCATTACAGGCGGTGGAATCGGCAACCTTATAGACCGCTTTTTCCGTGATCAGGGCGTTGTGGATTTTATCGACGTGTATTTCCCCATTTATTTTGAAAGCAAAAGATGGCCTACGTTCAATGTGGCAGATTCCGTCATTGTTGTCTGTGCCATCATCCTGATACTAAGTTTTATCATTCATGAAGTCAAGGCAAGGAGAAACAAAAATGTCTAAGCATTCATTTACAATTCTGTTTATAATCATTTCGTCAATATTCAATATCATACTTACATTCGGATTGATTCTTGGTCTCATAATCCTGAGTTCATTCATCCTGTTCAAGTGTCTTGGATTCAGTCCGGAAGGCAAGCTTTCCCTGGTGGCAATCCTCGTAAGCTTTTTGGCCGGATTGATAGGTGGAATGACAATATTCACCAAGCTCTGTGCATGGGCCATCGACAAATTCAATCTTTCCTCAAAACTGGAAAGCCAGGTATTGGGACGCTATCTTCCGCGTGGCAAAAAGGCACCGACTTCTTCCCCTGATACACCGCAGACAGTCATGCCGGACTCTGTAAAAATCGAGGAAGATGATTATGAGGGGTCTGAGGAATAATTCCCTGCACTACTTGAAAATTTTTGAATAAAAAACTAAAATGTCTCCATTATGAGTAGTGATTTGATAAATGAATTCTTGGATAAAAAGTCGTTGGAGGCATTGGACGTTTTACTTTCTGCTGATGATATTACCAAGATCAAGGAAAGTGGTATTTTAGTTTCCCAGGCTTTTAATGCAACAAGTGATGCTTTTAAGATGATTGCTGATGCCAAGGATTCTGCCGAGGATAAATTGATCTCAAGCTTTAACAACAACCTTGTTCTGTTGATTCAAAAAACTTGGGTGGAAAAATCTGATGAGGAACTGAAAGCTCAGGTTCTGTATCATCTGCAGGAATTTGAAAAGCTGATGCAGGCCAAATCTTATGTCGCTTCTTATAAATCATTTCTTGAAATTGTAGATACAGTTGTTTATCTTATGTTCGGCAGTCAGACCAAGACAAAGGACTTTGATGAATATGCCCTTAGGATTGACCCTGAGTTCGGCATCTTCTGGTGGTACATAAAGTCATTGCCCGCTGACGTTTCATGGTCGGAAGATAAGACTAGAATTGCAATTCTTTTGGGAATGTATTTTTTGGCAAATTATTAATTTCAATAATTAGTGTTTTGCAAATTTACTCTGGAGGCCACGCTCATGGATATTAATTCAGTTTGCATGGAATTAAAAAAGGGAGCCGAAGTTTTGGCCCTTCACGATGCAATTAAAAAAAATCACGCACTTCAAGCTGTATCAGATTCAATCGAAAAAAATAAAGCTGAAATTTTAAAGGCAAATGCAATCGATGTGGAAAATGCACGCGCATCTGGAATGACAGAGGCCCTGATAGACCGCCTTTCTCTTGATGACAAAAAAATCGCTTCCATGATAGCAGGCTTAAAGACAATTATCATGCAGGAAGATCCCATCGGAAAGGATGTCGCAGGCTGGACCACTCCCGCAGGAATGACCATAAGGCAGACACGGGTTCCTCTTGGTGTTGTCGCCATAATCTACGAAAGCCGCCCGAATGTTACGGTGGACGCTTTTGCATTGGCATATAAGAGTGGAAACGCAATTCTGCTCAGGGGTTCATCTTCTGCAATCAATTCAAACAACGCGATTACAAAGGCCATTGTTCAGGGATTAAAGGATGCCGGTGAAGACGGAGTTCCTTCTGCAATACACCTGTGTCAGAGCACGGACCATTCCGATGTGGACCAGATATTGAATGCAGTGGGACTTATCGATGTTGTTCTTCCACGTGGCGGTTCAAAGCTCATAAATGCTGTGGTTCAAAACGCCCATATTCCGGTAATCGAAACTGGTGCAGGCGTGTGTCACCTTTATGTTGATTCAGACGGAGACCTGGAGATGGCTGCCAAAATTGCAAAGAATGCCAAAATGCAGAGGCCAGGCGTGTGCAATGCCATAGAAACGATTCTTGTAAACCGCTCGGTGGCAAAGGACTTCCTTCCGTTGATGGCACGTGAGTTTGACGGCAAGGTTCTTGTAAAGGCAGACAAGGAAAGCCATGCAATCTTACAGGGCATTGTTCCATCCGAAAAGCTTGTTGAGGCACAGGAAAGCGATTTTGGTTACGAGTTCCTTGACTATATCATCGCAGTAAAGACTGTTTCTTCCGTAGATGAGGCGATCCAGCACATCAACACCCACAACACAAAGCACAGCGAATGCATCATCACGAACAACCGTGCAACCGCAAGGAAATTCCAGAAGCAGGTTGATGCGGCATGTGTTTATGTAAACGCAAGCACACGCTTTACTGATGGCGGAGAATTCGGTTTTGGAGCGGAACTTGGAATAAGCACGCAAAAGCTTCATATACGCGGTCCCATGGGTGTAACGGCTTTGACCACGACAAAATTCTTGATTGACGGGGACGGACAGATACGATGACAGTTCAGGAAACCATACAGAACGCAAAAAAGATAGTGGTAAAGTTCGGAAGCAATTCCCTTGCCAAAGAAGACGGTACAATCAACATAGATTTTTTGAATACCCTTGCCGTAAGCTGTTCAAGGCTTATTTCTCAGGGCAAGCAGATAATAATCGTTTCGTCAGGAGCCCAAGTTGCGGGACTTTCTGCCATTGACGGATGGGCGCACAAAAAGGACATGCACTACAGGCAGGCCCTCTGTGCCATAGGTCAGGTGGAACTGATGGACAAGTGGAGGGCGGCGTTTGCAAAACAGAACGTGCATGTGGCCCAGCTTTTGTTCATCAAGGAAGATTTTGAAGACTATCATCACACGCTCAACATGAGGAACACGCTTTTTACCCTTGTGGACGAAGGTGTGGTTCCTATCATCAACGAAAACGACAGCGTTTCATTTGAAGAAAACAGCATTGGCGACAACGACAACCTTTCCGCCCTAACTGCCATCTTGTGGAGTGCCGACCTACTCATCCTCTTTAGCGACATAGACGGAGTTTACACGGACAACCCCAAGACAAACCCCAACGCAAAGCTGGTGGAAGAAGTAAGTGACATTCCGGCTCTTCTTGAATCCATCACAATCGGAAAGACAAACAGCTTCGGAACCGGAGGAATCAAGACAAAGATTCAGGCTGCGGAAAAAGTAACCTCACACGGCATTCCGATGATTCTTGCAAACAGCAAAAACGAAAAGCCCCTTGCATCCCTCATTGACGGAAGCAAAAAGGGAACCCTGTTTTTAACAAACGAATCAAGCGTTAATCCGCACTGACGGCATTAGAATAAAAGCAATACGGGAGGAATAATATGAAAGACTTGAACGAAATAAAAATCGGCTGCATAGGAACAGGAATGATGGGAGGTGCCTTGATGCAGGGCATCTCAAAGAAATTTACTGCAGCAAATATTTTTGTAACGGATGCTGACTTTTCAAAGGCTTCTGATTATGCCCGGACTTATGGGCTCAACGTGCTTAAAACAAACGCAGAGATTGTAACCACAAGCGACATCATTTTCCTTGCCGTAAAGCCTGCCTATGTCAAGACAGTGCTTCAGGAAATCAAACCGCATTTTACAGAGAACAAGGTGCTTGTATCTATGGCGGCGGGAGTTTCCATCTCTACACTTCAGTCTGCATTGAATGACAGCGGACTTTCTGCCCCCGACGGAAACAGCGTAATGCCACATATCATACGCATCATGCCGAATCTTCCGGCAACAGTCGGAGAAGCAATGATTGCCATTAGCCCCAGCACGGACGTAAAGAATGATGAGACGGAAGCTGTTAAGGCTCTTCTTAATTCATGTGGAAAGGCAGAAGTTGTTCCGGAAAAACTCATGGACGGTGTAACGGCTGTAAGCGGTTCAGGTCCTGCATATGCATTTTTGTTCATTGAGGCATTGGCGGATGCGGCTGTACGTTTTGGAATGCCCAGGGCTCAGGCGTACATCTATGCTGCCCAGACATTGCGAGGAGCTGCTACAATGGCACTTGAGGATGAGCGTTCAATCAGCGACCTAAAGGATGCGGTATGCTCTCCGGCAGGCACCACAATCGAAGGTGTAATCGCCCTGGAAAAGCACAATTTCCGTGGAGCAGTAATCGATGCAGCCACAGCCGCCTACAACAAGTCGGTTGAGCTGGGCCGCAAATAATCTCTTAGTTGTATCTTATTTTCTGCCAGATGTCGTGAACCTTGTCCAGGTCGTCACCGAGGTCAAGCTTTAATGTGCAGTTATATGCCTGCTGAGCATCATACATTGACGGCTCTGTAGTGAACTGAAGTGCCTCAAGATTTACGACACAAGGATAGTGGAATTCATCAATAAAGATTGCATAATTCTCAGGACGGTGGATAAAGTTGATGAACTCGTTTGCAAGTTCTGCATGCGGAGCATCCTTTAGGATTACCATGCTGTCCAGAGTGGCGGGACCTCCTTCTTCCGGAATAAAGAAATCAATTGTTTCTTCCCAGCGGCTCTTGTCCACTTCTCCAAATACAATCTCCGGATAACCCTGACACAACCAGAAATCTCCAGATGCAAAAGTCTTGCCGAAACCTTCAGCATCAAATTTTGCAAGATTGGGCTTCCATTTATTTGAAATCAACTCATAGGCGGCATTCAAATCTGCATCAGAGGTGCTGTTCATGTCCTTTCCCTGATACAAAAGGGCACATCCAATAACCTCGCGCATTTCATCCATCATGGTTGAATGTCCTGCAAACTGTGGGTCTTCAAAAATATCATAGTCACGTGAATAATCGGGATTGGTAACCTTTGTTTTATTGACCATAATTCCTGTTGCACTTAAGGCATAAGGAACAGCGTATTTCATGTCGGGATCGTAGTCGGCTTTTTCCAGAATCACAGGATTGATTTTGCTGCGGTTTGTAAATTTACTCTGGTCAATTTCCTGGAGCATTCCCTGCTTGATCATTATGGAAACAAAATCGTTGGAAGGAATTACAACATCATAACCTTTTGCACCTGCCCTGAGCTTTGCATACATCTCATCACAAGTTGAATAGCTGTCGAGTTTTACGGTACAGTTGAATTCTTTTTCGAATGCCTGGACTACTTCTTCTGGAGTGTAATATGTCCAGTTATACAGATACAATGTGCGGTCGTCTTTTTTTGAGCATGAAGACAAGGTGAAAAATGCTGCGGCGCATAAAAGGCCGGAAAGGATTTTGTTGAAGCGTTTCAATTTGAATACTCCTAAGTGTTTGTTTTTATGTGGTTATACCCCAATATTTGGGAGGTCCCCTTTATGGAAACCTCCTTTAGACTTGTGCGTGGACTTGCACACACTTTGTGCCACATGGAGCTCCGACGGAGATAGTGGCACGTCTATAGTTAATTAGTCAGCAAAACGGATGTCCTGCCATCTTTCGTTGAATTTGTCCAGCCCTTCACCGATGTCAACCTTTAAGGTACAGTTATCCATCTCGCTTGCCTTGTACATAGGCTTGCTTGTCATGTATGGCTCGGCCTTCATGTTAACGAAGCATGGGAAGTTGAATGCATCAAGGAATTTTGCATAGACTTCCGGGCGATGGATGTAGTTGATGAATTCGTTTGCGAGCTCGGCATGCTTTGAATCCTTGAGGATGCACATGCTGTCCAGATATGCGGCTCCTCCCTCCTGTGGAATGAAGAAGTCGATTGTTTCATCCCATTTGTCCTCTGGAACTTCACCATAGACTACTTCTGCATAACCGTGGCACAGCCAGAAATCTCCTGAGGCAAAAGATTTTCCAAAACCTTCTGCATCAAATTTTACAAGATTCGGCTTCCATTTTTCCTGAATCAGTTTTGTGGCAGCATCCAGTTCTGCATCAGAAAGGCTGTTTACGTCATATCCAAGGTGGGCAAGAGCATCACCCATAACCTCGCGCATGTCGTCCATCATTGTTGCATGTCCCGCAAACTGTGGGTCTTCAAAAATGCTCCAGTCGCGTGCATAGTTTCCGCCCGGTACCTTGGTTTTGTTTACAAGGACACCGGCAGCGCCAAAATAATATGGAACAGCGTACTTCATGGTTGGATCATAGGTTGCCTTTTCCAAAACGAGCGGGTTGATGTTTCCCTTGTTGGTCATCTTTGACTGGTCGATTTCCTGGAACATTCCCTGACCGATCATGATGGAGACATAATCCTGGGAAGGAACAACAATGTCATATCCCTTTGCACCGGCACGGAGCTTTGAGTACATCTCTTCGTTGGAAGCATAACTGTCAACTTTTACAGTACAATCGAATTCCTTCTCAAAATCCCGCAGGACTTCATCCGGAGTGTAGTACGTCCAGTTATAAAGATACAATGTCTTGCCGTCATCTTTTGAACAAGAAGCAAGACCCATTACTGCAGCAACTGCAGCCGTAACAAAAACTGTGGTGATACTTTTCTTCATTAAAGTATCCTCCTGAACCTTAATATGTACGAATAAATGTGAGGTTACCCTATTGACGCTCTTATGTCAATAGAAAGTTGAAAAATGAAAGCGGAAAGTTGAAGGCTGTTTCAAACGGGAAAAACCGTCATTTCGTGAAGTATGAAATTGAATATTCGCCGATTTCCTTAAATCCCAGGGAACGGTAAAGCAAAAGGGCAGGTAAATTGCGTTGCCCCGCAAAAAGAACGGCCCTCCTGCCTTCTAAAGCCGTCTTTTGAATCAAGCTGGACATCAAAAAAGAAGCAAAACCTTTGCCTCGGTATTCCGGAGCAGTAAATACCCCTCCCACAAGCTCGTAGCGGGGGCTTCTGGCATTGATTTGGGCTTTTGCACATATTTTACCCTCTGCAGTTTTAAGGGCATACACAAAGCCTTTTTTTACGGCACGGTCCAAACTCAGGCGTTCAACAGGGGGATTCAGCTTCATTTTTTTAGGCAGCACTTCTTCCTTTATGTATTCAAGCTGAAGGGGCATCATTTCCTCCGAGTCCTTCTTGCAGCACTGGAAAAAAGTGATTCCAGGAATGACCTTTGATTCAGGAGGAGCTTCATGTTTGAAAAAATAAAAAAGACGCTCTTCTTCCAAAGATTGGGTTGCCGCCGCATACAAGGCAGTTTTAGCGATTCTGCAGAATTCAATTTTACCGGAAAGGCAAAAAACGCGATGATTGTAGAAAAAGTCCTGAAGGGCATCCTTTACGTTCTGTCTGTCATACGGAAGGCATGGAAGAACCAGCTGACCCCTTGTATATGAAAAGACTCCGTGCATGGTTCCACTTGAATCAATAATGCAGAAAACATCTTGGGGAGTTTCTTCTATCATTCCATAAAGACGGCAGCAGACATCCTCAAAGGGTGACACAAATGCCTTGGCCTTGTTTGCAAGCAGGGAGGATTTGTTCAGTCCCCTTACTTCCAGAGTCTGAAATTCCATCGGTTCATTTAGTTGCGGAACGAATGGATTGGAGCCGGAATCTTTCCACCGCGGTTGATGAAGTCCGCACAGCTGAACTGATTTACGTCGATTACAGGACAGCCACCCAAAAGGCCTCCGAATTCAACCCAGTCACCTGCCTTTTTGCCAGGAGCGGGAATAAGGCGTACAGCCGTGGTCTTGTTGTTTACCATGCCGATTGCCATTTCATCTGCCATGATGCCGCTTATTGTCGTTGCAGGAGTGTCTCCAGGGATTGCTATCATGTCCAAACCGACAGAGCAAACGCAGGTCATTGCCTCAAGCTTTTCCAGGGTGATTGAATGCTGCTTTACCGCGTTGATCATTCCTTCGTCTTCGCTTACAGGGATGAATGCACCGCTCAATCCGCCTACGTTCGTACTTGCCATGACACCACCTTTCTTTACCATATCGGTGAGCATTGCAAGGGCACATGTTGTTCCAGGGGCACCGGCACCTTCAAGTCCTATTTCCTCAAGGATACGGGCCACAGAGTCACCCACAGCAGGGGTTGGGGCAAGGGAAAGATCCAGGATACCGAAATCAACGCCAAGACGCTGGGCCGCCTCCATTCCGACAAGCTGTCCCATACGCGTAATCTTAAATGCCATCTTCTTGATTCCGTCAGCAAGTTCGTTTATAGGCCTACCCTTGAACTCTTTTGCCGCAGCCAGAATTACACCTGGACCTGAAACTCCGACGTTCAGCACGCAGTCACCTTCTCCCGGACCATGGAACGCACCCGCCATAAACGGATTGTCTTCCGGGGCATTGGTAAAGACGACAAGCTTTGCACAGCCGTTTACCGGTTTGTCTTTGGAAACTTCGGCCGTCTTCTTGATTATTTCTCCCATCAGCTTTACGGCGTTCATGTTGATGCCGCTCTTTGTGGTACCGACGTTTACGCTGGAGCATACACGTTCTGTTTCATTAAGGGCATCGGGAATTGATTCGATTAAAACCCTGTCACCTGGGGTTATGCCTTTCTGTACCAATGCAGAAAAACCGCCTACAAAATCAACGCCCAGTTCTTTGGCTATTTTATCCAGAGTGATTGCCCATTCTACATAGGATTTTTCTCCGCTTGGTTCCGCCACCATCGAGATTGGAGTAACGGAAATGCGCTTGTTGATGATTGGAACGCCAAATTCCTTTTCTATGTCCTGTCCCACTTTGACAAGGTTTTCCGCACGCTTCATGATCTTGTCATACATTTTCTGCCTGCTTTTTTTGCCGTCGTCGCAAGCACAGTCACGCAGGGAAATACCCATCGTAATTGCACGGACATCCAGCTTTTGCCGCATGAACATATTGACAGTTTCCTGAACTTCTACCGGTGAAAAAATCATAATAAACCTCGAAATAAAAAGCCCCTTAGCGGGTGGTTTATTATATAATGTTATGGGAAAGTGTTCAACTTCCCAAATACTAGAAATTCATCTGATTTATTGCTATACTATGCATGATTTAAGTATTGTTTTAGGGAGAATGTCATGCGTTTTGTGAGTACTAGAGACGGAAAGGCCAGCGTAAGTTTTCAAGAGGCTATTTTGAACTGTATGCCGGAAGACGGAGGCCTTTATGTTCCTACAGAGATAGAAAACCTGCGCAACTGGATTTTATATGCGGACGAGACGACTTCCTTTGCAAATCTTGCGGGAACGCTTACATCGGGAATAATCAACAAAGAGTTTTCTCCGTTGATTTGTGAAAGAATTGCTACCCAGGCATTTGTTTTTGAGCCAAAGGTAAGGCAGCTTGATAAAAACCTGTTCATTCTGGAGCTGTATCACGGCCCCACAGGAACTTTCAAGGATTTTGGAACCGCTTATCTTGCCTGCACGCTTGAGACCATTTTGCAATACACAGGTCAAAAGTCAATCCTGCTTGATGCCACCACCGGTGAACTTGGTTCATGTATGGCCCTGGCATTGCGCGGTAAAAAGCTGGTCAAGTCGGTTCTGCTTTATCCAAAGGGAACTGTCCGTGGAATAAAAGAAAGCGACCTTGTGTGGAATGGTGGAAACATTTATCCGATTGAAGTTGAAGGAACATTCGCGGACTGCAGGAACCTGGTGCGGGAGATTTTTTCCAAAAGTGAATTGATAAAAAAATATCACCTGACTCTTGGAAACACGGCAAACATCGGACGGCTTTTGCCACAGACTTTCTTCTATACCTATGCCTTTACACAGATTAAAAAGCTTGTCTCGGGAAGCATCTTTTATGCAATGAGCGCAGGAAACTACGGCAACCTCATCTCAGGCCTGTACAGCTGGCAGCTGTCGCTTCCGGTAAACGGCTTCATTCTTCCCACTACGGAAAACCTTACACTTGACCCACGCGGCGACGTTCAGGTTTTGGACAGCATGATTCCCATGGAAAAGCGCCACCCTGCGGATCCCGCCGACCCGTCCAACCTTGAGCGTCTTGAGCACCTCTTTAAGGAAAACGCCCTTATGATGAGGAGCTTTGTCTATCCCGCGCCTGTATCTGAGGAAGACAAGGAAAAAGCATGTAAGGAACTCTACATGAAGTACAAGGTTTATGCAGACAGTGAGACCAGTGCGGCTTATGCGGCTGCAAAAGCCAGGGCAGACATCATCGAGGACGAAGACAGTTCTGTTGTTCTTGTTGCACGTAACGCTCCCGAACTGGACGCTTCATTCATTCGCCATAACCTGGGTGCTGAACCTGCGGCAAGTCCTGAGATTGCATCTGCCTTTGAAAAGATTTCCATTGACCGCCCGGCGATTAAACCGGACGATGTGGATTCCGTCATTTCTGTTTTGAACTCTTTGAACCTGAGGCGGATTTTTTAACCTTACCTTTGGCAGACTTTTTATCCTCTTTTACCTCTTGAGTTTCCTTTTCCGCCTTGATTTCTTTGACGGCTGTTTTTTTCCGTGCAGATGTCTTCGGGTTCGGGTTAAGGGCAGTAAGGAATTTCTCTACCTGATACTCTGAGCTTTCTTTTGCGGCAATAAGTGTCCTGTAAAGCCTGTAAATCTGTTCACGCAGAATTCTTGGGCTGAACATTGTAATCGCAGCAAGGCAGAACCACATGGCGCTTTCCATTTTCTCCTTATTGAACCATTTGATTCCGTTGAATTCGTTTGTTCCAACAAGAAGGTCGGAGTATGGTCCGTCCACCAGAAGCTTTGCTGACTCGTAGGTCGACTTTGCAAAACTTGAGGCACCGAAGTTAAAGTCACGAACGCGCATCATAAAGAAGAGGCTTCGGAACGTCTCTTTCATTCCTGGGGCCTTGATGTCGGCTTTTCCCAGAAGCTCAGTAAGTTTCCTGTCGTAAGACCATGTAAGGCAGTTTTTGCGGCCTGCACTTGAAACAATGGCAAATGCACTAAGGATTTCCGGGGCACAGTCGTAATTCATCAGGCCACTGTAGAGTACGTTTTCCTGTGTGGTCTTGAACGCGGTGTCCGAGATTTTATTGCGGGTAACGCTTGTTCCATCCTTTGTGCTTTTTACTCCCTGGGCATTGGTCATTGTCGTGGCAAGATATTCAATCTGACGGCAGAATGACTTGAAGCGGTCCTCGGGTGTGGATTCGGTTGCCTTTTTGCTTACGCGCATTTCTTTTTGAGTACCTGTCGCCTTGCTGTGTTTCTTTGTCTTCTTTTCGTTTTCCTCTGCAAGCCGTTGCTTTTCACGAATCTGTTCCGCTTCAAATGCAAACTCGCTTTCCTTTTCGTAATATGCAAGAGCGGCTTCCCTGGCAGAATCAAATACGGTCTTCAAATCAGGAAGTGTCTTCTTGTTTGCCTTGAGTACTGCAACAGGTGTAAACAGATTGTGCAGTGATTCCAGAAGTTCCGGAGTGGCGAATTTTGCAAGGGCTGCATAAAGATCCTTGTAGCGGTATTCTTCCCATGCAACCTCAAGGTCGGGTACACCAGAGCCTGCCAGAAGCTCACACAGCTTTGCGTATTTTCCTTCGACCGTGTCTGTAACCTGCTGAACGTCAAGATAGACCTGGTATTCAAATCCGTTAAGGGCAACAAACATTCCCTGGTTGATGATGTCGTCGCTTTTACGCACAAACCATAGTCCGCTCTTGTGCTCACGGAAAATCATGAAGTGGTCGTTTCCGGAAGTAAGCCCGATACCTTCTGCAAGAGAGCGCGTGTACATCTGAATGTCATTTTCTCCGCTGCCAGTCTTTACCGCATATTCGCATGACTGCTTTATCCAGCCGGCAGCCCTTTCGTACTTGTTGTTGTAGAACACGATTGTCCTTTCCGCACCGGCTCCGTTTGAATAGGCAAAGATGTTTTCGTTTACCTGACCGTTGTTCCACACGTCGTAGAAGAGGAAGTTTTCCACGCCAGAGAAAAGATAGCGCTTGTGCAGGAGCGGGAAGATGTCGTGCCAGTGTCTGTCCACAAGTCCCTGATCCGGTTTTTCATCGCGGTAGGCCCTTGTGTATTCCATTCCGTATTTTTCCTCAAAGCCTTCGATCTGACCGTGGCCGAACATCGGGAGTCCAGGCATCGTAATCATCAGGGTACAGACGCCAAAGTATTTGTCTCCCTTTCCGAACTGTGCAACGGCTGTTTCCTCGTCAGGGTTGTTCATGAAGTTGACGAATCTTTTCAGAACCTGGGGATCAAACTTGATTGTATTCTTTACAGTGTCGCGGTATTTCTGGTTTTCCTCTTTCTTGAGCATGTTCATGAATGCGGAGTTGTATACACGGTGCATTCCCAGCGTACGTGTAAAGTATCCTTCCATCATCCAGAATGCTTCGGCAAGCAAAAGAGTGTCAGGCATTTCCTGGGCACAGCGGTCAACAACCTCCCTCCAGAATTCATTGGGGAGTGCGGCCTCAAACTGTTCCGTGGTAAGTGCATGCTGGCTTCTTGTTGCAATGTCTCCACCATGTCCCGGCTCCGGATACCAAAGGCGTCGTATGTGTTTTTTTGCAAGAACCATTGCGGCATCAAAGCGGATAATCGGGAAGTTCTGTGCAACGTGTAAGATTTCCTGCATAACTGCTTCTCGTGCAGCAGGGTTCAAAAAGTCTATCTGTGCGGTGTCGTTCCAAGGCAGTCCTGTTCCGTCGTTTCCGTGGTAGATGTAGCGGGTGTCTCCTGTCTGGTTGTCTACGCGTTTGAAAACTACGGCACAGTCATTTTTGCTGTAGTAGTGGTCTTCAAGGTAAAGGGAAACGCGTCCGTCCTGCGAAAGGTTTTCTCCATTAAAGGTGTAGTGCGGGAACGGGCAGTCGCGGCGCTGAATAAAAAGATCCGGCCGGTTGATTACCCAGTCTCCGTCCATACCTGTGTGGTTTGGTACCATGTCGGAAGCAAGTCTTATACCGCGTTGCCAAAGTCTCTGGCGGAGGTTTGCAAGTGCGTCCCAGCCACCAATATTTTGTGCAATGTTGTAATCAAAAAGTGAGTAGGCGCTTGCTGCAGCCTCAGGGTTTCCACAAATCTGTTTGATGCGGCGGCTTGCTTTAGATCGTTCCCAAAGTCCAATGAGCCAAAGTCCTGTAAAGCCTTCGTCACGGAGTTTATCTAGTTCCGGGTCCGGAATCTGGTCAAGGCGTGTGATAGGGTAGCCGTACTGTTTTGTAAGCTGGTCCAGCCATACAAGGACTGTTTTTGCAATAAGGATAACCTTTGGCATCCAGTCGCTGTCGGGGCTGTAGCGCTCATATTCGTTCATGAGGTTTTCAAAGGAGTAGGCAGCCATATCTGGGAGGTCGCCGCCACCAAAACCATGCCAGGCAGCTTTTTCTTCTTCGCTGATTGTGTCCATGCCGGCAAGGATTCGCTTGAGCCATTCGCCAAGGAACTCTGCCCAGTATTTTTGGATATATTCAAGCTGACCCTTAAGGCTGTCCGGTGCAAAGGCCTGTGGTTCTTTTAAAAGGTTTATAAGGTCGTGGTCAAATGGTCCGAAAGTTGGCTGGGCTTTTGCGTATTTTTTTATAGCAGTCCAGGTTTTGCCGTAAAGTTTGTTCTTGGCGAGTTCGGTGTCGCCAAAAAGCAGAAGGAACGGTTTAAACGCTGCATTTTCGTTTGCAAGATGAAGGAGAACGAGCTCTTCGAGGGTTTGCTCACGGTTTGTGCGTGGTTTGTTTGTTGCCGGGTCAAGAGCTGTGCGTGCAAGATATTCTGCGGCAGTGCATTTTTCTTTGTAAACTTCAACCGGCGGGAACTCTTTTATAAAGTCCAGAAGCAGAGTGTCTATTTCTTTCTTGGTAAACTGTTTGTCCAGGTCTGCAAGAAGGTCTGTCATAAAGGTTGGGACCTTGTTGCGGCGGTAGAGCATGCAGACATAATGCAGGATTTCATCTATGAGACCCATTGCGTTGAGCTGGCCTGCGCTTACTTTTTTATTGTCGTCTCCAGTTACGTTTTCTATGTAATTGTTATAGAGCACTTGGAAATTGCGTACGTTCCTCATATTTGCAAACACAACGTTTCCGCTGGATGCAAAGAGACCTTCTTCGAATGAGCAAAGGTCACGGACTTTTTTAGAGATATGGAATTCGTTATAGGAATATTTCATTTTATCTCCTGCTGATTGTCTTTATTTTTTCGATTAAATCTTTGTTAGCTGTCAAATCTTCTACGGCGCACGGAATTCTCCAGGTCCAGTTGAATGCTGTAACTGTGCCCGGGATGTTTATGCGTTCGTCGGCGGCGTTCTGGAGCCAGAGGGATTTATCCATGTAAAGCAAGTCTTCCAATGGCGGAATGAACCACTGACTTGCGGATGTGGCGGCTGCCTGTAAAATGTTCTGGGCAAGTTCCGGAGTAAAGGTGGTCTTTGCAAGCTCGGTGGCCTTTGCGTCCAGCTCAGATTTTTTTGGGGCAAATAGCGGGCCTGCTTTTGCTTCGTCGCCTACAAGACCAAATCCTTGAGCGTTTGCAAGAATGAATGCTTTTACGCTTTCTTTTTCATCTTCCCACCACTGGCGGAGTGTGCTTGAGTCGTGGACAGAAGTTGTTGCAACAGAAAGAGGAGTGTAGTCTTCAAATGGAACAAACGGCTGTTCCGGTTCGCTCCATTCGCGGCACCAGCGGATTACGCGCAGTCCAAGGATGGAGTGTTTTTCCATTGTGGCAGGTACACATTGTATACCCACGCCTAAGTCTTCGCCACACGGAATCATCTTTACGCTTTTTGTAATTGCGGTAAATATTTCATCAGCCTGTTTTTCCCAGAGCTTGAGGTTCTTTTTGTCCAAAGATTCAAAGAGTTCTGTGAGAGCTTCTTTTTCTGCTTCGTTGAGTGTGCCCCAGGAAGTTGACTGCCCGTAGGTCCAGAGCGGGATAAACTTATTTTTGGCAACTTCCAGAAGTGTTCGGTCGGACCAGTATTTTACAAGTGCTTCACGAACACGGTCGGCGGCCTGCTTGTCCAGAAGCTCGCCAAAGTCTGTGTTTAAGATATCGCAGCTGCCTTTTATTTCATCTTTGAAAAGCCAGAGCTCTTCTTCGTTTATGCGGTTGCAAAGGACTTTTAAAACATTGTGGGCAACCTCGCGGTTCCAGGTTATGTCTTCTACAACTCGTGTTGGAATGTGCGGTCGGCTCAACCAGCGGATACGGTCATCGTCAAAGCCAAGCTCGTAAAGGTCATCAATTTTAAAGGAAGCGTAAGGCTCTGTGTGCCCTGTGAGTGCGTTGCAATCTACCTGTGGAATTGCCCAGATGCGGAAGAATCCAAGAATGTGGTCAAGTCGGTAGGCATCGTAGTAGTTAGCTGCAGTCTTGAGACGGTTTTTCCACCAGGAGTAATTATCTTCTTTGAGCTTTTTCCAGTTGTAGGTTGGGAAACCCCAGTTCTGGCCTGTAGGATTATCACCGTCTGCAGGAGCACCGGCGCGCAGGTTCTGATTAAATACATCGGGGTAGGCCCAGGCGTCGCAGGAATCTTCGTTCATGAGGATAGGCATGTCGCCCTTGAGCAAAAGTCCCATTTCGTGAACAGCCTTAACTGCTGTGCTAAACTGTTCGTCTGCAATCATCTGGCACCAGGCGTAGAAAAGGTGTTCTTTTTTGAAAGCCTTTTTGTTCCAGAACTTTGTTATTTCCTCCGGAGTTTTGTGCTTGTCGTCATCGTGCCAGCTTTTCCAGCTTGCCTGCATGTAGTTCCATTTGAGGTTTTTATAAACGGCGTAGTCTTTAATCCATGAGTTGGATTTAATCCATTTGGTGAGGGAGTCGCCTGCTTCGCCAGTTTTACCTTCTGGAGTTGTGTCGTAAATCATTTTGAGCAGGGTATTTTTTGTGTTCAAAATGCAGTCGTAATCGTAGCGGCCTGTGTATTTGTTGGCTGCTGTAAAGTCGTCGTATGTTTTTTTGAATTTTGCGTCTGATTTGTAGAGAGCATCGAACCCCGGCACTGCGTTTATGCGTATATAAATAGGATG
>JAEEGJ010007558.1_pt1 | contig 31014 bp, 20 predicted proteins | sample 8958761 | NCBI WGS metagenome assembly JAEEGJ01 (sample SAMN16246546, study PRJNA631951) | gut metagenome | biome: gut microbiome; feature: rumen; material: RS-attached | host: Bos | place: Iran: Karaj | collected 2018-10
GAAAGATTACGTAAAGTCCATTTTGCCCGTGACGCAAAATAAAAAAGCGATGCTGGGCATCGGCCGCGGCCCCCGCTGGTACAATCCGGCGGAAACATTAAACACCATGCGCCGTATGCAGATGGAACTGTCGGCTGTAATCCTGTACGATAAACTGATAGACGAAGAACGAAATGCAGTCATCGCCGCTTTGGAAGACTGGAAAAAAGCGGCGCAGCTTCCGGACATTCCGATTCTCACCGACGGCAATTATAAAGACTGTCTGGAACAGGCAGACGTGCTGCTGACCACAGACGAACTGCCCGGAAATCCAGTGAAGCAGTTCTTTATCCCCATGGTTCCCCTGGCCGGAACCGACGGCGAGCTCATTGTGATGCGCACCATTTACCGGTTACTGTGCCGTTATGGAAACAAAGGAGGGATCGCGTATGCATAAACAGAAACAAATGCTTTTCTGCCTTTGTGCCTTCACTCTCCCACTACGCAAAGGAGGAATAGCATATGCGTGACAACGACTTCAAAACCTCCTGCCACCACATGTCCACCTGTGCCCTCACCGGCGCTTCCGCATTTTTCGACGCCATCCCCGGCAGTTTCATGTTGATCAACGGACCTCTCTGGTGTTACTTCTACGCCATGAAATATGTAGAGGATTACGACGCCTCCGCCCTGCGGCGTTTCCACTGCACCCAGCCGGAAGGCAATGCGCTGGTCTACGGAACGGAAAAAGACCTGCTGGCCGGCCTGGATTTTGTAAAAGCAAACTTTACGCCGGAGCGGGTCTTCCTCCTCAATAACTGTAGCGTCAGTCTGGTTGGCGACGACATTGCCGGCATTGCGGCCAAAGCCGAACTTCCCTGCCCCGTTTACGCTGCGGACTGCGGCGGCATCGCCGGTGATTTTGCGGAAGGATATGAGATTGCGCTGCTTCGGGTGATTGCAGAAGTGAAGAAGAACGCAGAAGCCAAACGTGATTTGGCTGATGTTTCAGAAGCAAACTCAAAAAATGCTGACGAAGCAAAGGTAAGTGAAAATTTAAATCTCGAAACCATTGACTGCAAACCCTCCGTCAATTTATTAGGTCTTTCCTCTACGTACTTTCGGGGTGAAGAAGATATAAAAGAAATCCGCCGAATTTTGGAAATGGCGGGGTATCATATCAATGCCATTCCCGGCGGCGGTTCTGCCTGGAGTGAAATCATGCGGTTGCCCCAGGCGGATTTGAATTTGGTTTTGCGCGACGAGCTGGCCCTGAAAGCAGCCAAAGAGCTGCAAGCAGAATTTGGCACGCCTTACCTTTCCGTTGGCATGCCTTACGGTATTCAGGGAACGTTACGCTGGCTGGATACAATAAATGCAGTACTGCCCGCCAAAAACAGGGAAGCAATACGGCAGGAAGCGGAAGCCGTCAACGCGCGGCTGCAGTTCCGCAGCAGCAATATGCAGTCCCTGTGGGGACCTCTGTGGTTTGACAACATTCTCATCGCCGCACCGCCTTCGGAAGCGGCAGGCATCGCCGAAGCAGTCCGGGGCGAATGGGCCGACACAGGCAATCTGGTAATCCATTTTACCCAGGACACAGCGTTACGCCCTCAAGCTGCCACTAAAATCTGCATTGCAGGTAAAGACGACACGGCCATGAAAGAAACCTTTGAAAACTGGAGCGGCGGTCTGGTAATGGGTTCTTCTCTGGAAGCAAGCCGTCTCGTACGTTTAAAGAAACCCTTCGTGAATTGCAACATCGTGCTGCCCGCCTATCACGAAATCATCGCCACCGACTCGCCCCTTTGCGGCATCCGCGGCGCCGCCTATTTGTTTGAACGAATCTGGAACGCAAAGCTGAGCGGCTGCATGGATGAAGTTAAATCGATACGTTAAGCGTTTCAGGAAATATCGAAATTTAAAAGCACAGAGCTACGCCAATAGCTTTGTGCTTTTTTATGTAAACGCTGATTCTGCTCATAAGCGGTAATGCAAAGAGGGTCTTTTACAAACTCCTTTTGCGCGGAAATAAAAAGTGCCTGCCATTTCTGACAGGCACTGCAGAAGCATATCCAATCTACATTATTATTTTATAAAATCGTATTATTCTAATTTACCCGTTAGTGTTAAACCGCCGGCATCGCTGCTACAACCTGCAGTGGAACCTTCGTCACTTCGCAGATTTCCGCATCAGTCAGCTTGCCCTGCTTTTTCAGGGCTTTGGCATTTGCAAGAGCATTTTGTTTTTCACCTAAAACGATGCCCTTCTTCTCTGCATCTTCCTGAATTATGCTCAAATCTATTTCCCAGGTCACGTATCAATTCCTCCATTCTTACAGCACTGCCACACCGAGGGACTTGGCGAGTTTGCGGATATATTCCTCAGAAAGTCTGCTGTACCTCAAGATTTTTGCGAGAGGTTCTCCGTCCCTAAGCATATCTACTGCCATTCTTTCATTCGCTTCAGCGACACCATCCGCAAATGCTTCCTTGCGTTCCTGCTCTTTCATTTTCTCTTCATCATACTCGGTAAGGAACATCTTCTTCACCCCCGCCCTGTGTGCCTCTATCAGCGTTCTGATTACAAAACTGTCCGGCATTTCATCAATCGAAGCGTCCACCGCCGCTTCCAGGTTCTGCATCACACGCTGGTGCTCCCGAACCCTATCCACCAGCCACGCGTACTCACGCAGCGGCTGACAAGTCTCCATCAACGCCCGGTTCTTTCCGTAATTCACATTGAGCATCTTCACCTTGACTTCAATGTCGCCTTCCCCGCCGAACGCGTCGCTGAGTTTCAGTACTTGCTGCTCCGGCTGCTCCTCGGTTCCGTTGTAAAAACAGATACAATGCGGTTTCGGTAAACGTTGAAGCTTTCTGCTGAACTTATAATACCCGCTTGTTGCAGTGAACTTTTCATACAACTGCGTACCATACGTCAGAAAACGCATCGGCATATTGGGATTGAAACTGCTCTGATGCTCCCACAGGTTCATCTCATCCAGTATGATAAACGACACGTCGTTCTTCATACTCATGTACACCGCGTCCTCGATGGTGTTGAACTGGATATCGTCCGGGTTGCTGTAGTTCGATCCGTTCACGGCGTTGTACAGTGACAACGTCCACTCTTTGTTCTCAGGATTTCCAAAAATAAATTTAAATACTCTGTCTTTATACAAGCGATTTGCTTCGGTCAACTTCATTACTCCTTTTCTTTTCCTGTTGTCCTGAACAATGCTAATATAAAGAATATCTGGCTCATTTCTATTGTAAATCCAGACACCGTTGTTTGCAAGGTGCTTTTCATTCATTTCTCTGAATTATCTGTGAAGCTTAGAGTCCTATATAGTAAAAACTGCGGCCTGCCATTACTGACAGGCCACAGTGAAAACATTACCCGGTTTTTAATTTTTAACCTTGAATCCAGAAGAATTATTGAATTTTAATCCTCCCAGCACCGTACGGATCTTCATACCCTTCCTTTATTTTTGCATTCAAATGGTTCTGTACATATTCCATGATAGCGTCCACATCGGTCATTACCGCATCCAGCGTCATGTTGCAGCCCTTAAACATAACCATGCCGTTGCCGCCGTCTTTTAAAATGTAACTGGTACCGCCCACTTTATATGTTTTCTTCAAATCCACGGGCTGCCCGTTGATCATCACATCTTTGACCCGACGCGGGCCTCTGACTTCCACGAAGTTGCCCTTCACGTCTTTCACCACGCCGGAAGGCACGGAAGAGTCAATGGTGTAAGTCAGTCCGGAAACGTGCAGGAATCCGCCGCTTTCTTCCGGATAATTCACGACTCCCACTTCCAGCGCGTCTATAATCTGCTGGCCGGTCGCCTCCACCACCGTACACATGTTAACAAAAGGCAAGGCTTCCAGCAGGTCATTATAGGAAAAGACTCCCGGTTTAATGGTCTTGCGGATGGAGCCGCCGTTGACGATGGAAAGATCGGTATTCAGTACAAAGCGGTACGCATCTGCTACCAGGTCTCCCAAATTGGTTTCCCCGTTGCGCACCCGGCGTTTACCGGTTGCGGGGTCATCGCTGGTAAGCGTTACCAAGGCTTCTCCCACCGGCTGGTTCAGAATCGCGTCAAACCGTTTGTTTTCCCCGGCAACCAGCGCCGTGACTTTGGGATCTGCGGCCGGCAGCGTTTTGATCAGGGTGGAAGAAAGGGTGCCGTCTTCCTGAATCACAAGCTGACCCAATGCCTGCAGTTTGGTTCCTGCCTGTACTACCAGCACGTCCTTGCCCATCGCGTTGGCAACCTTATGCGGGGGTACATACTCTTCATGGGAATGTCCGTCAATCACCGCATCAATATTATACGTGTTGGCCGCTATGGCTCCGCTGGACCATTTCGGCAGGGCGCCGTTCGTTCCCAGGTGACCCACCAGAAATACATAGTCGGCTCCCTCTTTACGCACCCGGTCAGCAGCTTCCTGCAATGCTTTGTACAGTTTCAGGCCGCTTTCGTCCTCCAAAAAGCCATAGATAAATTTCCCGTTTTTATCCTGAAAATATTTGGGTGTGGAACTGGTCAGGGTCTGGGGCGTCGTTGCCCCGATAAAAGCCACCTTTTTGTTTCCCAGCGCCAAAATTTTGTAAGGCGGCAACACCGGTTTCCGGGTCTTGATATCAATCAGGTTGGCGGAATAGTAACCGCATTTCATTTTGGAAGCAAGCTTTAAAAACTGCTCCATCCCATAATCAAATTCATGGTTACCCGGAATAGCAAAATCATAGCCTGCGGCGTTCATGATTTTAACAATGGATTCACCGTTGGAAAGTTTGCCGAGAGGAGCGCCCTGAATGGCGTCGCCCGCATCCACCAGCGCAACGGGGTGCCCTTTTTTCTGCAGCTCTTTTTTGTATTGCGCGACCTTGTCAATCCCCAGGTTGTCGCTTACACCGCAATGGATATCGTTGGTATGCAGTATGATGATGTCTTTTCCCTCTGCAAAAACGGTAAAAGGCAACAGAAATAAAAACAAAAAGGCAAGAATATAACCAACGCGTTTTTTCAGGTCAAACATGGAATCATCCTTTCCCGTGTTCGTACTACTTAATAAGAGTGGGCACTCTGATATCATAACTTTCATTTCTTCTATGCATCGAAAAAACGTAACAACGAGCAAACAAAAACAGCTGCTCCGTCACATGTTACGGGAACAGCTGTCTCTTCACACTTTAGGGAAACAGCAGCTCCGCTACATGCACCGCCTGTTTTCCTTCCGGCAGCCCCTGCACCAGCCCGCTAAGGCAGGAGTTGCAGTAACAGGCCACCCGTTCCGTTGTAAAACGCCGGCAATAATCCCTAAGGTATGCGTCAATCTCTTCCGGAGATTTGGACTGCATATCCTTTTTAATTTCTGCAAAACGCAGCGGCGCCAGCGTAAAATTGTCAGGACGCATGGGCCCAAGCAAAAAGCTGCCGTCAAAGTTTATCTCTTCTTCCGTACCCGGAAGTTCCACGACTTCCACATTCATTTTGCGGAGTACGCTGCGCACCGCCGCCTTTTCCGTTTCTCTCGCTTTGGCCCGGTAACAGTCCTGCAGTGTGATACGCTCTCCTTTATAATCCGGGAACGGAAAATCCGGCAGGCCGTCGATGAACTCATACAGGCTGATTACCTTTGCGGCAGGTCGGTTTTCCCCGATAATTATGCTGCAGGTCTCGCAAATAGTGATTGCAATATCATTCCAGCCCGACAATGCTTTATGCCCCGGACGGCAGCAACCCACCACGCGCACACCTTTCGAGTCCATAAAGCGTTTCACTTTTTCAGAAGTTTCCGGCCTCAGCTGGGTAAACTTACAACTTGGAAAATAGTATTTCAAAGTCATTCTTCCGTAATCCTTCTTTCATGTCTCACATGCTCTTTAAAACGTTGCAGTTCATTGAGGATTTCATCATAGAATGTATATTGATCCCGACCGTGCTCTTTGCTCCAGTACAATGCCTCGTCGCTTTGCTGCAGCAGCATATCCAGGTCGGCCTCATCATTTTCAGATTTTGCAATGCCGATACTCATGGCCAGCGTCCGCATACGTTCGTCACTTCGGAAAAACTCCTTCATCGCATTCATGACAAATTCCATACGTTCCTTAATCTCCTTGCGGTCATTCACGCCAAACAGCGCAACCACGAATTCATCGCCGCCCATACGGGTGATAAACCCTTTGGGGAAAGATTTACGCAGCAGGTTTGCCACCGCCAACAGGGCTTCGTCCCCCACTTTATGGCCGTATGTATCGTTGATATACTTAAAATGGTCAAGGTCGATATAGCAAAGAGTCAGGGACTCGCCCTTACGCCGGTTCCGCAGCCGCTGGTAAAAATGGTGACGGTTATGCAGTCCGGTCAGCGCATCGGAATTGGCCAGTTCTAACACCTGCTTCTGGGCTTCTTTTTCCTTGGTAATGTCCCGGGCGATGCCTACCGTACCGATGATTTCGTGATTTTCATCATACACCGGCGTTTTTAATATGCTCAGCTCGCAAAGGCCCCGCTTGGAATGGTACACCGTTTCCTCGGAATGACAGGTTTTCCCTGCTTTGGCCACTGCCAGTTCGGACGCGCGGCACACGGCTTCCCCATACTCCGCCTCTTCCCCGGACAAACCCCAGATATATCCGTGATACTGGTTGGTCACATCTTCCTTGGTCTTGCCCACCGCTTCACAGAAAGCCTGGTTCACCCGCAGATGACACCCCGGCATATCCTTAAACCACATCATGTCAGGCAGCATTTCGGTGATAATATCCAGATACTGATTGTTCATCCAGGCATCCTTTTCATCTTTGATGCGCTTTTGCAGGCGCACCGCCTCCAGCCGGGCAAATGTATCGGAAAGGGGCCAAGGCCAGAAGTCATAAATCTGGTTCAGTACCGAAGCCTCTAATTTATCGGCATGGGACGTACAAAGTATAAGCCGCGCTTTACCGCCAAACCGTTCCTTAAACAGCCGGATGGACCAGTCGATTTCATCGTTCAGGATGACAAAAGTGTTCAGCGGCCATTCCGTGCCGGCGGGAACATCTGCTAACGAAGCGAAGCCATTAACGTCATGGGTAAACCGCTCCAGCGGCAGGAGGTGGGAAAAAATAGAAACCACCTGGTCGGGCATGCCCACCAGGACGAATGCAAGATTGTAATGGTACATGACGCAAGCTCCTCCTTAACAAAACTATCTGATAATATGAACTAGTAGTTATTAATATTATAGTACAAAACAGACTATAAATAAAGAGCAGAGATTCTATTTTATATTTCTTCACAGCAGCGTAGCAAATACAGAGGCCGCGACGACAGTCAAAATGCCCGCAATGGCTATAGACAGCGAACTCATGGCGCCTTCCACCTCGCCCATCTCCAGCGCTTTCACCGTACCCATAGCATGACTGGAGCAGCCGATGGCGACGCCTTTGGCGATGGGCTCCCGAATGCCGAAAATATTACAGACTGATTCCGCAAAAATATTGCCCAGGATACCGGAAATAACAATGGAAGCCACCGTAATAGCCACATAGCCACCCAGTTCTTCTGCTACGCCAATGCCAATAGGAGTTGTAATGGATTTTGGCAGCATGGTCACATAGGCAGCGCGGCTCAGACCAAAGAAGCGGGAAAAGGCCAGCACCGAAACCATGGTAACGATAACGCTGGAGGTGATTCCGAACATGACAGCCTTAACATTTCGTTTCAGTGTATCTAGCTGTCGGTACAGGGGTACCGCCAGGCAGATGGTGGCCGGCGTCATCAGATAGCTGATGTACTTCGCGCTGTTGTTGTACGTTTTGTAGTCGATTCCAAACATGTGAAGGAACAAAATCGTAAAGACGATGGCTATCAGCAGCGGATTCACCAGCGTATGTTTCACCTTCTGTTTCAGAAACATGCCGACGCCATAAAAGAACAGCGTGATGAATATGCCAAAAAATGTGGAAGTTTGCCAGAATGCGTTCATGGATACGATTTCCTTTTCTATTTAACCGATTTGCGCGAATGACGGATAAACCATTGGGTTATCAGCCCCGTGGCGATCATGACGATCAACGTGACCGCGATGATAATAGTTACATACGCAGTCAGGGAAGCACGCAACTCGTCCCAGGTATCGATCAGTCCTACCGCGGCAGGAACAAACAACAATGGCATAATGAAAATCAGAAAATCCGATACTTCTTTCACATCATCCACTTGCAGGATCTTCTGTTCCAGCAGAAGAAACAGCAGCAGAATACCGTAAATGCTGGCCGGAATCGGAAATGGGATCAGCGCGTGCAGCACTTCGCCAATGAACGACAACGCAATAATAATAGTAAATTGTTTAAACAGTTTCAAGGTGAACAGCTCCGTTCCTATTACACTTTTCAAGTTGTACCATTTTATCACAATATCGGTAAGATTTCCATGTTTGTCAGCATCTGTCTGGCAGATTTCGCCGATAAAACAAGGTTGGTCGTAAAAACGACCAACCTTGGTGTGCAAACACGCATGGTTACTGGGATTTTGCCCCACTACTTCTTAATATTATAGGATAGACAATTTATATGTCTGTACAGGCGAAACCGTCAGATACAACTGTCGAACTGTATGAGAGTGAAGGCTCAGGGTTTCCCCGGTTTTCCACCCTATAAAATAACTCCCAAAATACATGGGAACACATTCTGGGAGTTGCTCACCATCTTTCCAAATTTCGCGCGAAAATAGTCGTTATCAGTCGATTTTTATGGTAAAATTGATTGTAGTAACGCAAGCATTAAAAAAGCTCTGCAACCAGAGTTACAGAGCAGATTATCAGCTTGGTGCGCCTGAGACGAATCGAACGTCCGCACCCGGTTCCGGAGACCGGTGCTCTATCCACTGAGCTACAGGCGCATGTTAAATTGTACAAGTGGTATTATAGCACAGTTTGTCATTTGTAGCAAATATTTTTATTGTTTTTTTATTTTTTACTGAGGAAGCATTATGTGGCAATATGTTAAACGCTATGCGCATTTCGCCTTCATCGCCGCACTGTTCATGGGCGGCGAAGTACTGATGGATTTAATTCAGCCGGGTCTCATGCGCCGCATCGTGGACGACGGGGTGCTGGGCCTGAACAATAACGGTGTGGGCAATCTGGAACTGGTCTGGCGTTTAGGCATCCAGATGATCGGCATGGTACTCATCGGCTGCTGCTTCGGTTCCCTGAACAATGTGTTTGTCAACATGACCAGCCAGAATATGGGCAACGACCTTCGCAAGGACATGTTCCGGAAGATTATGACGTTCTCTTTCCCCCAGATCGATGCCTTCGGCGCCGGTTCTCTCATCACCCGCATCACCAACGACGTGACCCAGGTGGAACGTCTCATCGCCCAGTTTGTACGGGGCATGGTACGTACTGTCCTGATGACCATCGGCAGTCTGTATTTCATGTTCACCCTGAGCCCCGATTTCGCCTTCATCGTGCTGGGCGCCCTGCCCTTCATCATCGGCGCCATGTATTTCGCTCTGCGCAAGTTGAACCCGCTGTTTACCCTTCAACAGGAAAAACTGGATGTTGTGAACGACATGCTGCAGGAGGATATCTCCGCTATCCGCATCATCAAGGCCTGCGTGCGGGAAACCTACGAGAAGTTTCGCTTCGGCAAAGCCAACGACGATTTGATTAAAACACAGCTGAAGGTTCTGCTGACCCTCGCCTTTCTGAACCCCCTTGTCAACATGGTAATGAACCTGAGCGTCGCGGCCATCCTCTGGTACGGCGCCAGGGATGTGATGGAAGGCGCCGCTTCCCCCGGCAGCATCATGGCGGCTATCACTTACACGACACAACTGTTAATGGGCATCATGATGCTGATGATGCTGTTCCAGAACATTTCCCGCGGTTTCATTTCCTGGAAACGGCTGGCAACGGTGCTGCATCTGGAGCCGGAAATTCAGGACGGAAAGTTTGAAAACAAAGATTGCAGCGACGTTTCTGTTTTAAGCTTTGAAAATGCTGACATAGCTGGACAACGTTCAGAAAACACAACAAAAATAATAAATGCACAAGGCCGCATTGAATTTGTAAACGTGTCCTTCACCTACCCCGGCAGCCAGAAACCGGTTTTGGAAAATATCAATCTCACCATCAATCCGGGCGAGACCATTGCCATTATGGGTTCTACCGGCAGCGGGAAGACCACGCTGATCAATCTGATTCCCCGTTTTTATGATGTAACGGAAGGCAGCGTGCGCATTGACGGTGTGGATGTTCGGGACTATAAAGTCAGCGCCTTGCGTCGTAAAATCGCCATCGCGCTGCAAAAGAGCGAACTGTTCAGCACTTCAATTAAAGAAAACATTGCCTGGGGCAGACGTGATTCTGGTGAAACCAAAACCGAAACGGAAACAACTTGCGATAGCAAAACCGGAACAGCAATAACTGATAAAACAAAAACCGGAACGGCATCGCCTGATAAATCGCGGGGCAATGGTTCCCAACCTGACGAAGCGAAGCTGACAGAAAGTGACGCACACCCAAATACAGCCGCTGATGCTGACATCGAACGAGCCGCCCGTATCGCCCAGGCCCACGAGTTCATCGCGCCGCTGGAACAGGGTTATGATACCGTTGTGGCCGAGCGGGGCATGAGCCTCTCCGGCGGACAGAAACAGCGAATCGCATTAGCCCGGGCTGTTTTAAAAGAATCCCCCATTATGATTTTTGACGACGCCACCAGCGCACTGGATTTGAAAACGGAAGCCAACTTTTACAACGAACTGGCAAAGACCAGTCCAAACAGCACAAAAATCATCGTGGCGCAGCGCATCGCCTCCGTTCGTCGCGCCAACCGCATTCTGATTCTGGAAAACGGGGAAATCGTTGCGGAAGGAACGCATAAAGAGTTGTTAAAGAGCTGCGCCATCTATCAGGACATTTACCAGTCCCAGGTGGGCGACATTGCGCAACACGAAAACGCAACGCAAACTGAAAACGCAAATACCACACAGTCAAAAGCAAGCACTACAGGTAAAGAAGCGGATGCTTCTGCGAAAGGCGGTGAGCGGGCATGAGTAAAAACGTAAAGACCCAGACCCCACAGTCCGGTATCGGCCCCCGCCGCGGCAACATGTTCGCGGAAACGGAATACGCGAAAGACATCAGCTGGACCCTGAAACGCATCGGCCTCTACTTTGTAAAAGAGAAAAAACTGATCTTCGGTATGCTCACTGCGGTACTGGGCGGCACACTTGCGGGGATTTACGCCCCCATGCTGCAGAGCAACGCCGTGGATATCATCGCCGGACAACGCAGTGGCGACTTGAAAACAACCATTGCCTTTATGCTCGCCACTTATTTAATGATAAGTCTCCTGCGAATGGCCCAGGGAGTGTTCAGTGCAAAACTGAGCCTGCGCATCGTCAGGCAGTTCCGGGAAGAACTGTTCGGCAAGGTCATCGACCTGCCCGTGAAATATACGGATACCCATTCCCACGGCGACGTGATGAGCCGTATGACCAACGACGTGGAAAACATCTCCACTACTGTTTCCCAGGCCCTGCCCTCTTTGTTCAGCGGTGTACTGACCATCATCGGCACGGCTGCCATCATGCTCTGGCTTTGCTGGCAGCTGGCCCTGTTAAGCTGTGGCACCATCTTCCTCACCGTCATCGTCACCCGTCTGTTGTCGTCCTTTGTCCGCAAATATTCCAAGGAACGGCAGACCTTATTGGGCAGCATGAACGGAACCGTGGAAGAAATCGTCAATGGGTACCGCACGGTTGTAGCCTACAATCAGCAGGACAAATCGGCGGAACAGTTCTGTGATGTTTCCGATAAACTGACCAAAGCCGGTATCCGCACCGAAGTCTGCAGCGGCGTAATGGGTCCGTTGATGAACTGTATCGGCAACATCGGCTTTGTGGTCATAGCAGCCTTTGGCGGCTACTTCGCCATCCACGGCATGATCTCCGTAGGCGTCATCTCCGCCTTCATCGTGTACGCCAAACAGTTCAGCCGTCCCATCAATGAAATCGCCCAGATCTACGGGCAGCTGCAGTCCGCCATCGCGGGCGCGGAACGTGTTTTCCAGGTATTGGACGAAACCAGTGAGGACCTGTACGGCCTTGTATGGGAAGACCAGGAACAGGTTTCCGTACGTTTCGAGGACGTGGAATTCGGTTATGTGCAGGGAAAACCGGTACTGAAGAACTTTAACCTTACGATTCCGGCGGGCAAAAAGGTAGCGCTGGTGGGTTCCACCGGCAGCGGCAAGTCCACCGTGGTCAATCTGCTGATGCGCTACTACGACGCCGACAAAGGAGCTATCTGGATCAACGACCAGAATGTGGAAGAAATCACCCGGGACAGCCTGCGGAAACATGTGGGCATCGTGCTGCAGGATACAGTTCTCTTCTCCGATTCCATCCATCATAACCTGCAATACGCCAACGAAAATGCGACTGCAGAAGAGATTAAAAAAGCAGCGGAGATGAGCCGCTGCCATGAAATGATCGAACTGTTGCCGCAAGGCTATGAAACTCTGCTGACGGGAGCCGGGGAAAACATCAGCCAGGGCCAGCGACAGTTGCTGGCCATCGCCCGGGCCTTCGTGGCCAATCCCCGCATCCTGATTCTGGACGAAGCCACCTCCAACGTAGACACAAGAACGGAAAAAGCCATCCAGGATGCCATGCAGGAAGTGATGAAAGGGCGCACCAGCATCGTCATCGCCCACCGTCTCTCCACCATCCGGGACGCGGATCTGATCGTGGTACTGGACCAAGGACGCATTGTGGAACAGGGAAATCACGACGAACTACTGGCCCGTAAGCAGAAATATTATGATTTATACATGACGCAATACGCCGGCTTTGCTACCTGACATTCCATTGCCGAAACAAGTATCTTCTTCATCAAAACAATAACCAAACCAGTTTCGTTTTCAACATTACAAAACTCCGGACAGCTTCCGCGGTCCGGAGTTTTTCACGTTACGGTGTTTCCCGTTTATAACCTTTATGAATCCCCTTTTACCACACAGCAGCGTTCATGCTCTCGTCTTTGCGCCCATTCCCTTTAACTGCAACTTGCGTTTATACATCAGGGCATCGGCCCGTTCAAAGACGTCATGTACATTTTTGTCCTGCCCTGGTACAAATTCGGAAAGGCCCACGGATACGACCACTTTTCCTTCTTCTTTTACGTTTGCCTCAACCTGACGGTTAAAAGCCGCCACGCAATCATGGCGTCCTTCAAAACCCTGTTTCTCCAAAATCGCTACAAACTCGTCGCCGCCGGTACGGAACACCGGGCTGTGTTTAAAATTTTCACAAATCAACTTACTGGCAGCGCAGATGTATTCGTCCCCCGCCTTGTGCCCGTAGGTGTCGTTGATATGTTTCAGTCCGTTCACGTCGCAGACCAGCATGGCAAATTGCTTTATGGATCCGGACCCGATCAGCTCGTCCAGCCGGCTCACCTCATCCACATACGCCTGCTTGCTCTTTACACCGGTCATGGCGTCCCGATAGGCCAGCTTCTGAACATGGCCCAGCTCGGCCTCTGTTTCCTCCGTTCTCCGCTGCACGATAGCATAATTGGTAAAAAACATGCCCAGAGAGAACATGATCAGTATCAGGACAACCGAATTTTTGCGGGATCCTCGGACGACATAATCCTGCTTTTTTGAATTAATGAAATCCTCTTCCCCCATTTCATAGGCAGCCGCATTGGCTTCGCCCCTGTAGAACCCGCGAATCTCCGACATGGTTTTTTCAGCAAAGTCCTGATCCGACTGCCGCATCCAGCTCATGGACATAAACACGATAATCGCCATCAGGGCAACCCAGGCCACGACGGAACGTCCGAAAACCTTGGCATAGTCGCGGTGCAGCACATTGCGCAGGAACAGAAAACCGCATACGGACCAGATGGTGATCAGGAAATAGGTCTCCGGTGCCAGTTGTTCAAAGTTGTTCAGTTCCGGGAAAAGCTGTAACAGGGCAAACACGGCCATGATTACCATACCCGCCAGACCTGTATAGCGCTCCGTCCGGTCGCCCTGCTCCCCTGCCAGTTTATAGGCTGCAGCAGAAATCAGGCCGTACACAATGATGGCAGAAATGGTCAGCACGTCAACAATCCAGCCTACGGCGGTGCGGCCCAACAGCGGAATCGGCAGCGACAGCAGCATGATGAGCTCCACCGCCCGTTCCGGATTCTTTCTTTGATTCAGTTTCGCGAAGCGGTCGGGCAGTACTTCGTCCTTGGCTACACTGTAGAACAGACGGCTCAGCGCCACCGTGTTGCCGATGAGGCTGGTCATTACCAGAGAAAACAGCGCCGCCGCCAACAGGAACATGCCTGTATCTCCCAGATAATAATGGGCTGCGTAAAAGGCCGGCAGCACTTTCAAACCGCCCCCCTGATCTGCCAGACGGTTAATATAATCCGGCCAGCCGGTATACTGGGACGGGATTGCTGAAATGGAAAGCAGAATCACAAAAATGTACAGCAGCGTGGTGGTCACAACGGATACGGTTAATACGTTAAAGGTCTTCTTATGACTGAACTTGAATTCCCGGGCGGAATGAGAGATATTCTCAAAACCGATGAAAGCCCATGGCGCGATCAGCGCGATACCGGTCACCTGGGATAACGCGCTTTTACCGGAAATAAAGCCGGGGGTGAAAGGAAACGCAACCGCATCCCGATGCAGCATGGCCACGGCAAAACATACGGCTATGCAGACGGTAAAGGTCAGCGCCAGCACTTTCATAAGGTTTACGGCAATCCGCTCCCGCTTCATACACAAAAGTCCCATGAACAAAATGGCGGCCATGGTCAGCAGCACTTCGCCCAAATACACTTCGTAATCAAAAACGGTGTACAGGTAGCCGAAACGGAATGTATCGCCCAGGAAATTACGGGCAAACAGCGGCAAGGAAGTCGCATTGGCCCACAGCATGGCCAGATAGGCCAGGCCCACATACCAGAAACTCAGGAAAGCCCGGTCATAGCCGAATATCTTTTTTACATACCCGTACACACCGCCGGCGGAAGGATAATAGTTAATCAGGTAATGATAATTCCGGCTGATAAACAGCATGATAACCATACCCACCAACATGCCCAGCGCACTTCCCACCGGTCCCGCTTCCGACAGGTACAGGTTCGTGGTAAATACAAAGGAGCCCCATCCGATGGCAGTGCCCACTGACAACGCCCAGGCGCCCAGTGGCGTAAGATACGGCACCAGACCTTCTTCCCGCTCTTTGACTGAACCAAACTCTTCCATAATAGAAACCTCCACCGTGCCGCAGAACATTGCGGCATATACTATTGCGGCATATATTTACGGAAATACTGATTAATCAGCGTCTCCTTATATTATTTTAGACACTCGCGCAACGTGGCCACCATATCCGGAATATTGATAGGCTTAGCGATGTGCCCGTTCATCCCCACATCCAATACATGCTGGATATCCTCTGCAAAAGCATTCGCCGTCATTGCGATAATGGGGATCCGGGACAGTTCCGGATCCGGCAGGGCACGGATCGCTTTCGTAGACTCGTACCCGTTCATCACCGGCATCTGGATATCCATCAGCACGCCGTCGTAATACCCGGGGGCAGACGCTGCCACTTTATCCAGGCCGATCTTACCGTCCTCCGCCGTTTCCACCTTGAAGCCCAGTTCCATCAAAATCATCTGGGCAATTTCCCGGTTGATTACATTATCCTCTACCAGCAGCATCCGCTTGTTTCTGAAGTCCGCCTGCAGTTTTACAACTTTGCTTCTATCGTCGGTTTCGGCTTCCGGTTCCTCTTCCGCCAGAGGGAATCCCACCCGGATGATGAACTCCGTACCTTTCCCCTGCTCCGTTTCCACTGCAATGGTACCGCCCATCAGGTTTACAAGGCTCTTGGTTATGGCCATGCCCAGGCCTGTGCCCTGTATGTTGTCCACCGCGGTTGTGCGTTCCCGTTCATACGCTTCAAACACTCTGGCTGCGAACTCTCTGCTCATGCCCATACCGGTATCCTTCACCCGCAGTTCGTAGAAACCCGTTTCGGCATTGGCGCCGGTTTGGCGCAGCGTCACGCCAATATTGCCGCCCTGAGGGGTAAACTTGTAGGCGTTGCTGATCAGATTCAGCAGAATACGGTTCAGGCGGCTTACGTCGCACATCACCGTTTTGTTCGTAATATCTACCGCCGAAACGGTGTAATGGAGTCCTTTCGTTTCCATCTGGGTAAGGAACATGTCGTGCACTTCATTCATGGTCTTTACCAGATTGGTCTTCTTCGGTTCCAGTTCAATCTTTCCGCTTTCAATACGGCTCATATCCAGTACGTCATTGATCAGCGCCAGGAGGTGCTGACTGGATGTTTCAATCTTGGTCAGGTACTCCGCCGTTTTCGGCGACAGGTTTTCCTCTTTGCGGGCCAGCATCGTGTAGCCGATGATGGCATTCATGGGCGTGCGGATATCGTGGCTCATGTTGGAAAGGAACGTGCTCTTGGCCCGTGTGCTCCGTTCGGCCTCCAGTTTCTTCCATTCTGTCTCACGTTCCCGACTCAGTATGAGACGAAAAACCATGAACAGAATCAGCATCACAATCATTGTCATGAAGAAAAACAACACCATGTTCCGGTTCAGCGTAGCCACCAGATCGACCCTGATTTCATTGGTAAAAAAGTCGCGGTATTCCTGCCACTGCTGGAAATCCATAACAACACCGAAAGCACGCAGCTTGGTCGTATTGAAGAGATTGATGGTTTCCATGGCGTGTTCCGCCGCGATTTGGAATTCCTGCCGTACCCAGATGGTAGACGCGATGGTAATCAGGGATACCAGCCACAGCCAAACCTGCGTTGCTTTGCCCAGCCGCGCTTCCCTGTCGTTGCTCAGCAGGACCAGGAACAGCAGGGACCCCAGCACGGACCATAAAACGAACATCAGATAGGATTCCACGGACAGGGAATCATCAAACAGGTATACGCTGAACAGGATTGCTACCACCATACCGGTCAGGCCGGTTATCTTATACGTCAGACTGTTTTCTCTTTTTGCGCAAAGGTACGCCGTGTAACAAGTATAACCGTAAACAATGGTGGCGCCGATGGTGGTCACGTCTACGATCCAGGTCACGGCCGTACGGCCAAAGAACGGAATCAGACAGGAAATCGCCATAATAAAGAGAACCGCATTCCGGGGAACGCCGTTGCCGTTCAGAACGCCAAACCAGCGGGGCAGCATCCTGTCCTCCGCCATGGAGTACAGCAGGCGGCTGGCCGCCACACAGTTGCCAAGAATACCGGTAAATATAGCGCCCAGTACCGTAACGCCGATCAGCAGTAATCCCGTTTCACCCAGAAGAGACCGGACCGCAAAAAAGGTCGGCAAACTTTTCATTCCAAACATGGATTTCAGATTGGCAACATAGGCATACCAGGTCGTATAAGCACGCTCCGGCAGCACAGAAGCCGCCAAAATGGTAGTCATGATATAGGCCAGCGCTGCAGTAATAACCGCCGCCACCAGCACAGACAGCGTCTTTTTCACAGGGAAACGGAATTCCGCCGCAGAATGGGAGACCGATTCAAACCCCACAAAGGCCCAGGGCGCCAGCGCAATAATTTCCAATGTGCCCGCCAACGGTGAATTTTTAGGTGAAAAGACCGGTTCAAAATGCTCCAGGTTTCCGCCATAGCGTGACATGGCGGCTCCAAATCCGATACAGATACCCGCAAAGAGGATCACGGCCATGATGAACTGCACCCGTTCCGTCAATTTTCCGCCGCCCAGGCAGACCAGCCCCATCAAGGCCAGGGCTGCCATCGACAACAGCACCTCTCCGAAATACACGTCGTAACCTGCAACGGTGTAGTGAAAACCAAACTGCAGGGCACCCTGCAGCAATCGACGGCCCAGCAACGCCAGCGCCGTGGCATTGGCCCAGATGATGGAAACATAGGTCAGCATCAGGAACCAGGCGCTGAGAAAACCGTGGTCATAGCCCAGTTCTTTTTTTGTATAGGTAAAAGCGCCCCCGGCGTCCGGGTAACGCTGCATCATATAATAGTAATTCACGCCAATCAGGATCATGATCGCGGCACCAATGAACATAGCCAGTACTGTACCCAGCGGTCCCGCCTCGGGCAGGAACAAATTGCCTGGCATGACGAAAGCGCCCCACCCCACCGCACAGCCGAAGGCCAACGCCCAGGCGCCCAGCGGGGACAAATACCGATTCAGTCCGACCTGGTTCTTTGGTTGATTTGCTTCCCTTGCTGTCATTTTGCAGACTCCTCTTTTCACCCGCGCTGCATTACGGAATACAGGCACGGCATTTAAAAATGTAGCGGTTTTTTAAATTGTATTTAATCAGCGTCTCCTTAAACGCGTTACGCGTATTGTCTGTATTATTGTATCAGGCTCTCTAACGTGGAGAACAACGCATCAGCTTCCACCGGTTTGCTGAGGTGGGCGTTGAGCCCCGCCTGCAGGCTTCGCTGGACATCTTCATCAAAAGCATTGGCCGTCAGGGCAATAATGGGGATCGTTTTCGCGTCCTCCCGGTCCATGCCACGAATAACGTGGGTCGCCTCCAGTCCGTCCATTTCCGGCATCCGCATATCCATCAGGATCGCATCATAATACCCCGGTTCGTGACTGGCAAACTTATCCACGGCAATCTTTCCGTTTTCCGCCACGTCCGCTTCAATCTCCCGCATCTGCAGTACCATGACCATGATGTCCGCATTGACGGCCACGTCTTCCGCCAGCAGGACACGGCGACCGTGAAGGTCCGCCTTTTGATTCTGCATGACCGCACGTTTCTTCTGCAGCGCGTTCCGGAATTCATCCAGTACCGTAGCCGCAAACAGCGGCTTGGGCACAAACGTGTCTACACCGGCGTCAGCCGCTTCATCGGCAATATCGTACCAGTTGTAGGATGTCAGGATAATGATGGTAGCATCCTCGCCAATGATGGAACGAATCTGCCGGGTCGTTTCCACCCCATCCATTTCCGGCATCTTCCAGTCTACCAGAATCAGGTTATAGGGCTCCCGGCGGGCGCGGCGCACCCGCACCATCTCCAACCCTTCCCTGCCGGACAACGCTGTTTCGCAGTTAATGCCCACCTGCCCCATCACTACTTTTGCGTGTTCGCAGGCAACGGGATCGTCGTCGATAACAAGCACACGCATGTCCTGGGGCTTCAGGTGTTCCGTTTCATTCTCCTCTGCTTTACGGCTCGAATCAGCCAGTGTAACGGTTACGGTGAACGTGGTACCCCTGCCCTTTTCGCTTTCCACTTCAATATTACCGTTCATCAGCTTCACCAGGCTTTTGGTAATAGACATGCCCAGCCCCGTACTGCCGTACTTGTTGGTAGACGAGGAATCCTCCTGGCTGAACGCGTCAAAAATTTTCGGCAGGTATTCTTTGCTCATGCCGATGCCTGTATCGCTAATGATAAAACGCAATGTGGAGTTTCCTTCAAACCGCGCCATATTCTGTACAATGAAGCGCACCTTTCCGCCGGCAGGCGTGAACTTCACCGCATTGCCCAGAATATTGATCAGCACCTGCCGCAATTTCATATCGTCGCCGATGTAATAATCATTGACATTTCCTATGATGCGACATTCGTAATCCAGTCCCTTGTCCCGGCACTGGCCGCCGATCATGGTGTTGACCTGATCCAGGGTCTGGGTGAAGTAAAACTCCTCGTGCCGGATCATCATGCGCCCCGACTCGATGCGGGACATATCCAGGATATCGTTGATAATACTCAGCAGATGATGGGCGGACGCGCTGATTTTTTCCAGCGACTCCCTGGTCTTCGGGGAAAGATCCGGATTGTTCAGGGCAATATTGTCCAGGCCGATGATGGCGTTCATGGGCGTACGGATCTCGTGGCTCATGCTGGAAAGGAAAGCCGTTTTAGCCCGGTTCGCCTGTTCCGCTGTAGCCAGCGCGTCATTCAGCGTCTGGGCCGTTTCCATATTCTTCCGGGTTTCCGCATCCACATCGGTAAAGCAGAGGCCCACCGCATGTACGATGTGGTCGTCCCGGTCTTCCGGATGGCGTACGCCGGCAATCTTGGTCATCTCATAGGTTTCCTTCCCGTTCCGGCTCACCATATACCGGAACGCAATGACCCGCTCTTCCTTCAGTGCTTCCCGGATCGCGTCCGGACAGGTAAAGCGCAGGAACTCCTCCCGGTAGGACTCTGTCACATATTTATTGGCATACTCGGTCACGGTGGCAAGGTACGGGAAGCGTTCCCCCACCTTAAGGCCGTCTTTGATATCGGCATGGTCCTGGTAACAAACCCCTTCGTCCTTGTCCAGTTCGATATAATAAACGCTCCAGTAGTCGGAGGACAGCGCCGTAATCAGTTTATCCTGCCGTTCCCGCAGCAATTGCTGGGTCTGGAGCTGCTGCTGCAGCGCCTGCCAGTCCCGCACGTCTTCATCTACGTCCCTGAAACCCAGCACGACCCCGATTCTGCCGTCAGGCATATTCGCCCGGGCCACTTCAATCCGGAAATACCGGCGCGTACCGTTGTCCATCAAACGCTGATAGCTGATGCTGAAATGGGGCCGTTCCTTCAGGCGGCTGAGGATCCGGTCCCGGGACAGTTCCGCCCGCAGGCGTTCCCGATCCTCCGGAACGACGGTATTGCGGATATAATACTCCCTGATTTCGGCATAATCCGCCAGGTCCTTTCCGTTTAATTCCGGCTTGTCAGGGACAAGGATTCCTTCCTCATTACGGATATAGCGTTCATAATCATCCGATTCCGGATCCGTGAGCAGCCAAAGGGCACGGTAGGATTCACTGAGGGCGTCGATGAGCGCCTGCTGGATGATCTTGTCAGATTCCATCCGTTCGTGCTTTTCCGTAATATCGGAAATGAAAACGTAGTAAATTCCGCCGTAGGCTTCCGTATCCGTATAATGACCGTAGTCATCCACCCAGCGCACGGCGCCGTCCCTGCGGATGATGCGGTATTCCACATAATCCATAAATTCTTCGTTTTCCTGGATCTGACGCTGGATGGTTTCGGATACAGTACCATAATCATCCGGGTGCAGCATGCCTTTGAATGTATAACCTGTAAGATCTTTGAACTCTTCCAGGTTTTTGCAGCCGAAAATATTCAGGACAGCGCGATTAGCATACAACAGCTCTTCCGGCATCTCCTTTTTATAAATAAAAAAGCCGCCGGGCATATGCCTTCCTATTTCTTCGACGATATGGATCGTTTCTTCATTCAGCTGGAAGCGTTTCCCGAACATTCCCATACGTTTCCCTCCTTGCACAGGGCAGGATGTCTCCGCAAGTCCTTTGCCCTGTCTGCATCGCTCACACCGTGTCAGGTTAAAAACAAATCTGTATCATTTTCATATAATTACAATAATTCAATTTATTATACCATATCAGTGACATGAAATTCCACATAATATACGTATTACAATAGTAAAAAATAAAAATCCGGGCGATGATGCCCGGATTCTGGTTCAATTTTTATGTTTATTTAATCCTATGTTATGAAGAACAACGGTTCGTTCGCAAGTACCCCAATGATGCTTTTGCGACTATAATTTCGGTCTGCCTTTGCTGTCTTTATAAATCGTCCTGCACTGTGGACAAGACCAGAAGAAACCGTACCGTCCTTTCTTCTTTTCCAGAACCGCGTTGTCTTGCGGACAATGCTCGATCACCGGGTTCCCTTCTCTATCCACAGCATAGAATACAGTCTTTTTCGTAAGCGGTGACACACAGGTTTTATCGTCACAAACGTAAAAATACTGTTTTGTCTTTGGAGAGTAATGGCGATTCAGGGTTTCTTTACCACAGACAGGGCAGGTAAAGGTCTGCGCCGGCGTTTCCTCCTGCCGTTTCATAACCGGCTGCCCGTTTTTGTCAACATCATAGTAGACAGGCTTGCCCGTGGCCGGCGATACACAGGCCTGGTTATCGCAGACGAAGAATGCTTTTTTCGTTTTCCGGGAAAAATGCTTCACCAGATTCCCCGTTTTGCAGAGGGGACATTTTTCCATTATGTAACCGGGAAACTGATGTGCTTCCGCGTACGCGATGTTGCGGTCAATGGTATCGTAAACATCCTGCCTGAATTTTTCCACCGATCCTTCCCCTGCCGCAATCTCCGCCAGGGCAAATTCCATCTCCGCCGTAGTATCCGGTTTCGTCAGCGTCACATCCACGTTGTCAATAAGCTGGAAGCCCAGTTCTGTCGGCACCAGTTCCTTTTTCACCTTTTCCATAAACGGCATCTGGGTCTGCCTGTTGCCGCGGATACCCTGTAATTCGGAGATGATGGTGTCGCGGGTAGCAGGCGTACCGATGCCCTTTACTTCCTTCAATTTGTCCCGGTTGGGATTCTTCGGGTCCATGAAACGGTAGATGTTGGCCATGGCCGCAAGCAGCGTGCCTTCCGTAAAGCGCTTGGGCGGTTTCGTTTCTTTTTCCAGCAGATCCACCGCATCCGGCTTGCCCAGGTTTTCCCCTTTGCTCAGGTTGGGCAGGGACAGGTTTTCGTCTGCCTGCGTTTCCGTTTCCCCGTCCTGTGCATTGTCTTCCCCTATTACCTTCTTCTTTCTGCCTGCAGCAGATAAAACAGCCTCTTCACCGGACGCAGCGGCTGTGGTACGACCGGCTGACGTGGTTTTTCCCTGTCCTCCGAACACCGCTTTGAAGCCCGGTTTTAATATGACCTTTCCGCTTCCTTTAAACAGTTCGTCCGCCAGCATGATTTCAAAGGTAATGGTTTCAAACTCGCAGGGCGGATAGAACTGCATCACATACCGCTCCGCGATCATAGTGTAGATTTTTTCTTCCGTTGCGCTTAACTGCAGCGGGATTTCGCCTGTGGGAATGATGGCGTGATGGGCCGTCACCTTTTTATCGTTCCAGGCCCGGGAAAACAGAGACACGTCTGCCCCGGCCGCGCCCCTCACATTACGGGACGCCAGCCTGTCCAGAATACGGAACGCGTCTTTGTGCTGGGCCCGGGGAATGTAGTTGCAGTCCGACCGGGGATACGACACGTACTTTTTCTCATACAGAGACTGCACCGTGGACAAAGCCTGCTTGGGGGAAATGCCGAAGCGCGCGTTGGCCTCCACCTGCAGCGTGTCCAGCGAATACGGAAGCGGCGGCGCCTCCGTTCCTTTTTTCCGGGCGACCTTCTGGACGATGCCATCGGCAGGCAGTACTTTTTCCCGTACTGCTTCCGCAACCTGTTTGTCCAGCAGCCGTCCTTCCTCGTCAAGGGCTGTTTTCTTTTCGTCCGGCTGCCACAAAGCGGTGAACCGTATCCCCTCTTTTGTAAAAGCAGCTTTCAGCTCGTAATATTTGCGTACCTTAAAACTTTGTATTTCTTTTTCCCGGTTGACCACCAGCGCCAGCGTCGGCACCTTAACCCGCCCGATGTTCCAGACGGCGCCCGGGGAAAACTTGGACGCATTGGTCGTATAGCAGCGGGTCAGGTTGATGCCTACCAGCCAGTCCGCCTGCTGCCGCGCCAGTCCTGCCGCATACAGGTTTTCATATTTTGCATTGTCTTCCACGGTCTCAAAGGCCCGCTTCATGCTCACGTCGTCCTTGGCGTTGATAAGAAGACGCTGCACCTTTCCTTCGTAATTGCAATAATGCAGAATTTCCTCAATCAACAGCTGCCCTTCCCGGTCCGGGTCGCCCGCATGGATGACCACGTCCGCCGTTTTCAGCAGGCCTGACACTACCTTGAACTGAGCGGCTGACTTGGTAATCACATCGTGTTTCCAGATTCCCGGAAAAATCCGGTAATTCTTCCAATTGGCATACCGTTTTTCATATTCCTCCGGCGTCGCCAGTTCCAGCAGGTGTCCTACCGCCCAGGAAACAATGGTGTCGTCCTTCCGGTAATACCCTGTACATTTTTTATAACCTCCGGACGGCCACAGGTAATCTGCTATGGCGTTAGCTATGTCCGGTTTTTCTGCAATATAAAGTGTCTGCATAAAATCCTGTTACCCTTTCTGATTATTTATTGAAACACTAATAATTTATGTTGTTTCAGGCAATATCACTTTTACCACGGTCCCTCCCCCTTCGCGGGGCATCACCGTTAATTTACCGCCGCACATGATTTCCAGGCGCTGCTGTATGTTCGCCAGGGCGATGTGCGGCTCGCTTTCGTCCATATTGGTCTGCGCAAAACCGGGGCCGTTGTCTTCCACGGTAATTTCATAGCCGGCATCCGTTTCCCGGGTACGGATACAAATACGAAGAGGAGCGGAATCCGGGTCCATACCGTGCTTGACGGCATTTTCCACTATCGGCTGCAAGGTCAGAGGCGGCACACGAAACCGGGTATGAGGCGTATCGTATTCAACGAAGAGGCCGTCTTCAAACTGTACCTGCTCAACGGCCAGGTAGGCGCGGGTGTGCTCCAGTTCATTCGCAAAGGGGATGGTATTCTCACTGGCAATCGCAGAAAAGTTCTTACGCAGGTAAGACGTGAAATCCAACGTGACCTGCTGGGCCTTTTTGGAATCCTGTGCGCAAAGGTAATAGATGCTCATCATGGTATTGAATATAAAGTGAGGCCTCATTTGCAACACCATGATGCTGGCGCGCTGATGGGCAATTTCCCGCTGCTGTCGCATATACTGCTCAATCTGGTCGCACAGGATAATACCAAACATCGAAAGCATGGAGAAACTCAGGCCGAAGACAACAAGCAGGGGCACATAGATAACCGCATGGATAAGCGTTGCAACCGTCATCGGCAGCAGGTGAATCAGGAACGCGACATAGTATTTATCAGGCAGTCTATTCCGCCTGCGGATCACGCCTGCCAGGTTGAGAAGCATAATTGCAGCAAGGGGAGCCACCAGCAACGGATGCCAGGAACCGCGGATAAACTCGTTATCCGGGGTAACGTAATACAGGAAGGTCGTACACTGGGCAATTCCCAACAGGATGAAGTATATACCCCACAAACCGATTACTAGGCGGAAGAGCGTGCTCTTTCGAAGGTCTTCCCCGCACAAGTGCAGCAGATACCCCGTAAACATGGGCATTGGCAGCGAGACGAGCAGGTATTGAAAATAGACGTCGATTTGTTCTGCCAGCGCCATGTCATGGAACTCATATACGATCAAATCGACGAGGAAAGCACCCATAAGCAACAAAAGAACGGTAAAAAGAGCTGTGAAAAAGCGTCGGTTCCAACGGCTCATTCCAGGCATGACGATGGCAACGCAAAGTCCAACCGCTGTCAATGTCAGCATGGCGATGCATAGTAAGTAGCAGAATAATAACTCGAACCAGTCAGTCATCGGCTGCACCTCCTGACGAAAAGGGATAGCGCAGGTTTTTGAGCTGGGCACGGACGCCGTCCGGCGTAATCGGCTTCAGCAAAAAGCCGCTGGCCCCGGTGCTCCATGCATCATAGGAATACTCTACGTAGGCAGTCAGGTACACCACGTTTGTCCGGGGATTCAGGGCAAGCAGCCTGCGGCAGAGATCAAATCCGCTGTTTTTCCCCATTTCAATATCAAGAAAAGCCAGCGCGACCCGGTTCGTTTTTGCGTATTCAACCGCTTCAGACGGGCTGGTAAAGCCGGTGATCGTTGCATTCGGCATAACCTCTTCCAGAACAGGCAGCGCTCCGGAAAGGAATATCTTTCCGTCATCGACCATGATGACATTGGGAGCATTGTCGCTTTCCGCTGCTATGCTCAGCAGGATGCTGAAATCTGTACCGAGACAGCGGGAGAGCCGGGAAATCATAGAGGCGTCCGGCAGACGGCTGCCGTTTTCCCATCGGGCGACCGTGGAACGGGTTACGAACAAACGCTCTGCCAGTTCCCGTTGGGAAAGCCCCTTCTCTGTTCTCAGTTTTTTCAGGATTTCTGCAAAAATAACTCGCATGGTTAAAAGCTCCATTCTGTATTGCTTTTTTTAGTGTAACCATGAACGGCGACAAAATCAAGCGGCATTTTTTTAAACAGTGTGACTTTTTGGAACCTTTCTAGGGAGTGAAAATAAAATTCCCCTCAAATCCGCTATCGGACCTGAGGGGGTTGTTTTTATGGCAGGGGCAGAAAGAATCGAACTCTCAACACACGGTTTTGGAGACCGTTGCTCTACCAATTGAGCTATACCCCTGTGGAGCGGAAAACGAGACTCGAACTCGCGACCCCAACCTTGGCAAGGTTGTGCTCTACCAACTGAGCTATTTCCGCATGGCGACCCGGACGAGACTCGAACTCGTGACCTCCGCCGTGACAGGGCGGCATTCTAACCAACTGAACCACCGGGCCGTTTGTCAGTTCACCTGACGTTTTAGAATTATATCACAGGAAAACAAAATACGCAAGTTATTTTTACGTTGCATTGATTACTTTCCATAATTCTTCTGTTTTTTTGCGGAATCTATAACATTACAGACTCGTTTTTTACTTCTTTACCGGATTATTTTTCCCGGTACTGCCCCGTTTGGTCAGTTCCACGCCGTCATGGCACAGAGGGCAGTTTTCCGCTTTAAAGGTAGGTACGTCCAGATGCAGCAATGCTTCTGTCCTCACACCGAAATCTACCTTGCCGCCGCTGCGGTCTACCAACAGGCCCACGCCGATCACATTACCGCCGTGTTCTCTCACCACGTCCATCACTTCTTTTACGCTGCCGCCGGTGGTCACGATGTCTTCCACTACCAGCACCCGACAGCCTTCCGGAATCTGAAAGCCGCGTTTCAGGGTCATCTTACCGTTTTCCCGTTCCGTAAAGATGGCGCGGGTTCCCAGTGCCTTGCCGGTTTCATGGGCCAGCAGGATGCCGCCGGTAGTAGGTCCTACAACCAGTTCGATGTTGTCGTTGGCGTAGCGTGCGGCAATCTCCTTGCACAGTTTTTCCGTATAAGCGGGATGCTGCAGCACGTTGAATTTTTCCACATACATAGGGCTGTGCAGGCCGCTGGTCAGCAGGAAATGCCCGTGCAGGACAGCCTGGGTTTCTTCCAGCAGGTGCAGTACTTCTTTTTCGCTTAACATGAATATCTCTCCTCCGATTATGCAATGATACGTTGTCAATGATTGTCACGGTTCGTTTCATGGGTTGCATCTGCTATAATGCAACGCTCCGGAAAACTTAAATTATTTTATGTTTTTTATTTTTTCTACAATCGCTGCGGCCGCCTGTTTTCGATCCGCCGCTTTCATGATGGGACGCCCCACCACGATATGGGAGGAACCGTTGGCAAAAGCCTGTGCCGGTGTGGTCACACGGCTCTGGTCGTCCAGGGCGCTGCCCGCCGGACGCACGCCGGGGGTTACGATGAGGAAGTCCGGCCCACAGGCTTTACGGATCTCCTCCGCTTCTTTAGGCGACGCCACTACCCCGTCCAGTCCGGCTGCTTTGGCCAGCTTTGCCAAAGCCAATACCTGCTCCGCAATGGTATTTTTATAATTCAAATCGGCAAACTGCTCCTCGTCCATGCTGGTGAGGATGGTGACCGCCAGCAGCTTCGGGCGTTCTATGCCAAGTTCTGCCGCTTTTTCTCTGATGGCAGCCGCTGCCGCTTCCATCATCTTTTTTCCGCCTACGGCATGGACGTTGATCATGTCCACGCCCAATTTCGTTTCCACTTTCAGGGCGCTGGCTACCGTATTGGGAATGTCCTGGAGTTTTAAGTCAAGGAAGACTTTCTTGCCACGCTCTTTCAGGAAACGGATCATCTCGTTCCCTGCCGCGTAATATAGTTCCATACCGACTTTATAATAGATTACCGCGTCCCCGATTTCCTCCACGGCCTGCTTCGCAGCTTCTGCCGTGGGAAAGTCCAGGGCTGCGATGAGTCTCGGATCGCTCTGCATGTTGTCACCTCTTTTGTACTCAAAACCTAACACTGCCATCAGTGTTTTACTAAAAGCCGGAATATCAGCACCGGCCCGGAAGTGCCAGCCCGATCATATCCTGTATCTTTTTGATATTATGCTTGTCCATGTATTCCAGAATGTCAAGACTGATGGTCTCCGCAAGGGCCGGGTTCACAAAGTTAGCCGTGCCCACAGCAATGGCGCTGGCTCCCGCCAGGAAGAATTCAATGGCGTCTTCCGCGCACATGATGCCGCCCATGCCGATAATGGGAACCTTCACCGCCTGGGCCACTTCATAACACATGCGCACCGCCACAGGACGGATGCAGGGGCCGCTGAGACCCCCGGTCACATTGCCCAGCACAGGACGCTGACGGTAGATGTCGATCTTCATGCCAAGCAGCGTATTAATCAGGGAAAGGGCGTCCGTCCCTGCGTCTTCCGCCGCTTTTGCCATTTCCGTAATACTGGTCACGTTGGGGGAAAGCTTGGTGATGACCACCTTGGATGTATTCATTTTCACTTCTTTGACTACCTGGGCCATGCTTTTGGCGTTGGTGCCGAAAACCAGGCCGCCGTCTTTGATGTTGGGACAGCTTACGTTGATTTCCACCGCGTCTACGCCTTTCACGTCCAGCTTCGCTGCCAGTTCCCCGTATTCCTCCGGACTGGAGGCGTCGATGTTGACGATGACAGGCACGTTATATTTTTTCAGTTTCGGCAGCGTTTCTTTTAAAAAGTAATCACTGCCCGGGTTCTCCAGACCGATACAGTTCAGTATGCCGGAAGGGGTTTCCACCACCCGCTGGCCTTTATTGCCTGCCCGGGGCGCAAGGGTGGTGCCTTTCACCGTAATGGCTCCCACCTTTTCCAAGTCCAGAAAGTCCGTAAATTCCAGACCGAAACCAAAAGTTCCGGAAGCAGTGGTCACCGGTGTTTTCATTTTCAGCCCGGCAATGTCCACGGCCAGACGGTTATGATACAGATACCTTACCATTCCGTCACCTCCTCCGCCCAGAACACAGGGCCGTCCTGACAGACCTTGACGCGTTTGCCGATGCCCTGGCAGCTGCAGGACAGACAGGCGCCCAGTCCGCAGGCCATGTACCGTTCCAGCGAGACCTGGCATTTAATGCCTTTTTCCAACACGGCAGCGGAGACCGCTTTCATCATGGGCGCCGGGCCGCAGACATACACGCAGTCGTAAGGAATACGCCGCAGCAGCAACGGGAGTTCCGCCATAACGGTCCCTTCCGTGCCTAACGATCCGTCGTCAGTGGTCAGGCCCATCCGTTCCACCAGGTTCTGATACATATCTTTCCAGAACAGGTCGTCCGCCGTTCTGCCACCCATAAGCACATCCGGCCTGACGCCGGCTTCTGCCATGCTTTCCGCCAGAAACAGCAGAGGCGCCAGCCCGGTACCGCCGCCTACCAGCAGCGGGTGTTTTGCGCTGCGGTCAAAGCCATGTCCCAGGGGACCCACTACGCTAAGCCTGTCTCCATTGCAGACGTCACCCAGAATGTTCGTCGCTTCACCCACAAACCGATAAACCAGACGCACCACGCCCCGCTTTCTGTCCACCCCGGCAACGCCCAGGGGACGGCGCAGCAACGGCGCAGTACGCCGGGAAACCTGCACGTTGACAAACTGGCCCGGTACCGCTTCCGCCGCAATTTTCGGCGCAATCATGTCAAGTTCTCTTGTGACAGCGTTTAACACCCATTGTCCGATTACCTTTGCTTCTTCAATATATTTAGTCATTCAAATCCTCCGGTACATTTCCGGTTTCAGATAAACAAACCCTGAAAGCTATTTTGCAAAACCTTTGCCAGTTTAGGGATTTACTTTTCGCACACTGCGCCGTCTTTCATGACGAACTTGCCGGCTACCACCGTCGCAACGGCTTTGCCCTTGCAATGTTTTCCTTCAAACGGTGTAACCTTGCCAACCGTGTAGAACTTTTTGGAATCTACCGTCCATTCTTTATCCAGATCCAGAATGGTAATGTCCGCCGGGGCACCTGCTTTTAAGGTGCCGGCTTTCAGGTTAAAGATCCGGGCCGGGCTGCAGCTCATCTTGTCAACGACCTGTTCCAGCGTCAGCACGTTCTTATGATACAGATCCGTCAACACAACGCCGACAGCTGTTTCCAGTCCGCAGAAGCCGTTAGGAGCCTTGCGGAATTCCACGTCCTTTTCTTCCGGGGCATGGGGGGCGTGGTCTGTGACGATCATATCAATGGTCCCATCCAGCAGGGCGGCCCGCATGGCGTCCACGTGATCCTGACTCCGCAAGGGAGGAGAAACACGGGTAGCCGTACTGTACCCCAGGCAGGCTTCATCCGTCAGGGTCAGATGATGCACGGTGACTTCTGCCGTTACAGGATATCCTTTGGCCTTGGCCTGACGGATGATATCCGCTGCGCCTTTGCTGGCCACGTGGGCAATGTGGATATGGGCTCCGGTGTAACCGGCTACCAGCACATCCCTTGCTACCGCGATGTCTTCCGCTACGGAAGGCACGCCGGGCACACCTATCTTTGCAGAAACCGCGCCTTCGTGCATGTAACCGTCCGCGTTCAGTTCACTTTCAATGCTGTGGGAAATCAGGGGCGCGTCAAAGCTTGTCATATATTTGGCCGCGTTCATCAGGAGGCGGCTGCTGTATACGTAATGACCGTCGTCGGAAAAAGCCACCGCGCCTTTTTCCAACATATCGCCCATTTCCGCCAGTTCCTTTCCTTCTTCGTCCTTACTGATGGAACCGATGACTTCCACGTTCACATAGCCTTCCTTCGCGGCCCGTTCTTTGATACCGCTGACCACAATGGAAGTGGAAATAGCAGGTTTCGTGTTAGGCATGCAGGCGATGGTGGTGATGCCGCCGGCCGCTGCCGCCATGGTACCGGTGCGGATGCTTTCCTTTGCTTCCAGGCCCGGCTCCCGCAGATGGGTATGCATGTCGATGAAGCCGGGAGCTACTACTTTGCCCGCAGCGTCATACGTCTCATCGGCTTTGTCCGTTATGTTCTTTGCAACTTTTGCGATTTTCCCGTCTGCTACCAGCACGTCGCAGATTTCATCCAGTTTCTGAGAGGGGTCTACCACCCGTCCGTTTTTAA
>JAEEGJ010007559.1_pt1 | contig 31011 bp, 24 predicted proteins | sample 8958761 | NCBI WGS metagenome assembly JAEEGJ01 (sample SAMN16246546, study PRJNA631951) | gut metagenome | biome: gut microbiome; feature: rumen; material: RS-attached | host: Bos | place: Iran: Karaj | collected 2018-10
AATTAGTTAATTCGTTAATTAGCAAATGATTTTTGCTGAGCGAATTAAATATAAAAATAAATCAACAGTTCAACAAATAAACAAATCAACAAAAAAGACCGCCATTTGGCGGTCTTTTTTTCTTTTTTTTATGAGCTTTGCTATTATTTGTCAGCTTCTTTGGATTGAAGTTGCTGTACATAGATAGCTTTCAGCTTCTGCTCCCTTTTGAGGACACTGGGTTTCGTAAATTTCTGTCTTGCGCGCAATTCACGTACAACACCGGTTTTCTCAAATTTTCTTTTCAGTTTTTTCAGCGCTCTTTCAATGGTTTCGCCTTCTTTAACGGGAACAACGATCATAAAAAATACCTCTTTCTTTTAAAAGTTAATACTATAATTTTTTGGGGCTGCAAAAATACACAAATTTTTTGATATGATGTACTTTTATTAATTAGCAAATTAGTAAATTAGTTAATGTGCTAATTATCAATATACTAATTTGTCTTTTTTTTCTTGTTGTTTCCATATTTTCCACGTCCATTCATTTAATTGTGTGCTCGAAATTCAGATAATTGTGTCTATCTCGAAAAATTCCCGTAATTTTGCACTCCCAAAATTCATACACTATGAAGAAAAACACATTATATATCATTATCGCTGCGTTGCTGGTCGTGGCAGCCATTGTTGCGGTGCTGTTCAAAACCGGTGTCATCAAAACCTCCGACGACCATCTGTCATTTGATGCATTCGCCGTCAAAGACACCAACAACATTACCAAAATCTTTTTGGCGGATATGCATGGAGAATATGTGCTGTTGCAACGCACCAATGCCGGTTGGGTGGTGCAGGATAGTATCAGGGTCATGAAACCTATCATGGAGGAATTTCTGACTACTATCGCCAGCTTGTCTGTTAAGCAAGTGGTGCCCAAGACTGGCCAAAGCACTATTAACAAGGTGCTTTCCACGAGTGCCATTAAGGTGGATATTTACCAAACCAAGCCTAAATTCAAACTCTTCGGTATGGAATTTGGAGTGAAAGAGCGCAAAACCAAAACCTATTATATGGGCCCGGCCACGATGGATAATCTGTCGAATTTCGCCTTGTTGGAAGGTTCTGAAGACCCGTATATCGTTTATGTGCCCGGTTTCAGAGGTTTTGCCACCCCGATTTATTCCACCAACTATGCCGATTGGATTAACCATGATATCTATCAGACCAAAATCACTCGTATCCAAACAGCAGAATTTGTTGATGTTGAGCATCCTGAAGAATCTTTCAAAGCGGTGAAAACGGGTGCCCGCTTCTTCGATTTATATGATTATCAAAACCAGAAAGTGGTAGGGTATGATACTTTGAAACTGATTGATATGCTTTCGGAGTTCAGAGATAAGAATTTCGAGGATATTGTGCTTTCTTTCACGCCTGAAAAAATTGATTCCATATACCGCACCCAGCATTTCAAAACCATCAGTATCACTGATTTAGAGGGAAACACGACCACCATGGAACTGTGCTATAAACTGAACCCAGAAGAGCAGGAAGACGGAACTGTGGTGATGGAAGCTGATGAGGATAATTTCTATGGCATCATCAATCATAATTACCAGAATATCTATCTGTGCCAATTCTACCATTTCGACAGGCAGATTCAACCACTCTCTTATTTCACCAAGGCAAGACTTCAAAAATAAGTGCGGATGACCTGTGATGAAGTCTATATGTCGCGTTGCCTGCAATTAGCCGCACTCGGTTTGGGTAAAGTGCAACCCAATCCCATGGTGGGAGCGGTCATTGTGCATCAGGACAAGATAATAGGGGAGGGCTGGCATCGCCAATATGGCCAGGCACATGCGGAAATCAACGCTTTCGCTTCGGTAAAGCAGCCCGATTTACTCAAAGAATCCACGATGTACGTGAGTCTGGAGCCATGCTCCCATTTCGGCAAAACGCCGCCTTGTGCCGATGCCATTATCCGCTATGGTGTTCCTAAGGTGGTGATTGGTACTGTAGATAGCAATGCAAAAGTGAATGGTGGAGGTATTAAAAAGCTACAAGACGCAGGAATAGAGGTGGTTACGGGTGTGTTGGCCGACCAGTGCAAAGAACTCAACCGGCGTTTTTTCACCTTCCATGAGCAGAAACGCCCTTACGTCATCCTCAAGTGGGCGATGACGCGAAACGGTTACATGGACATTGACCGCCAACAAAATCCTGACGGTCAGTATTGGATTACCAATCACGAGCTGAAAACTCTTGTGCACCAGTGGCGCAGCGAGGAAGATGCCATACTGATAGGCTATAACACTTTGGTCAATGACCGTCCGCAGTTGACTACCCGGTTGTTTCCTGGCAAGGATCCGCAACGCTTTGTTTGCCAAAGTAATTCTGAAAATTCAGAAGCAACATATTACCATGCTCTTCCCCAAAACCCTGCTGAGGCTTTGCATCAACTCTATGAAATGAAAATCCAGTCAGTAATAGTTGAGGGTGGCCGCAAAACCCTGCAACGTTTTATCGATAGCGGATTGTGGGATGAGGCCCGCATTCTGATAGGAGACCAGCTGTGGGAGTCGGGTGTGAAAGCCCCGTTGCTCGATGGCATTTGCGTCAAGGAAGAAATTATTCATCATAATACCATCCGATATGTTCGAAGACACTTATAAAACCATAGCCGGACCGTCGGAGGGAATCTACCGTGAAAAGGGCAGCAAATTCATTGCCTTGGCTTTTCCTGTGGAAACTGAAGCTGAGGTCAAAGAGAAGCTGGCCGAAATCCAGAAGCAATATTTCGATGCCCGCCATCATTGCTATAGCTATATTTTGGGTCCTAACAAGGATGCCTACCGTCTCAACGATAATGGGGAACCGTCGGGCACGGCGGGAAGGCCTATTCATGGTCAGTTGTTGTCTAAGGACCTCACCAACACACTGGTCATTGTAGTCCGCTATTTCGGGGGTATCAAGTTGGGGGTCAGTGGCTTGATTAATGCCTACAAAACCGCCGCCAAGGACGCCTTGGATGCCGCCACCATCATCGAGAAAACGGTGGATGAAACCTATAAAGTCAGCTTCGATTACAGTGTGATGAACAGTGTGATGCAGCTGCTGAAAGATCCTTATGTCAGTATTTTAGGTCAGGGTTATGAAGACCGTTATTTGATTAGCTTCAAAATCAGAAGGCGTGAGGCTGACCGTATCGTAACGGCATTGAAAAAAATCAATACGGTAACGGTGGAGTAATTTTTATCTTTGTTAATTAAATTTAACGGAAGGAAATACTTATATGTAATTTTTGTATTTTTGCAAAAATTTTGAGATGAAACGCCTCATATTCTTCATATTACTCCTTGGCATGAATGTGTTACTGTACGGGCAAATCCAAGTTCGCTACGATAAGGAACCCATTATTGACAGTATCAGCAATGCATACGAAAACGCTTGGAAATCAGTAAAATATATGGAGGGTTACCGCATACAGTTAGTGGCGGTCTCCTCAAAAAATGGGGCACAGAGGGTCTATAACGACTTCAAAGCTTCCTATCCTGAAGTGTCTGCATATCTGTCTTATACAGAACCCACGTTCCGGGTGCGTGTGGGCAATTTCAAGACCAGAATAGAAGCCTATCGCTTTCTGATGCGCATTCAAGGGCTATTTCCGGGAGCTTTTATCACGAAGGATAAAATCTCTTTCAGAGAGATATAAATCATCAACCATAAATAAAAAACATGAAAAAAGTACTGTTATCAATCATCCTCGTTTTGAGTGTATTAATTGCCTTCACCAGTTGCAAGAAGGAAAACAGCAATTCCAAAAACAACACTTTCCCCATCCAATATAAAATGGAGGCATCCATGTCACCTACTACAGGACAGACTGAACCCATGCAAATTTCATCTTGCTTTCATTACAACCTCAGTTATGTAGATGCCAAAGGGGAGACTGTAAACGTAAACAATGTCAGTCCCGGTTGGGCTGCCGCACCTTTTGAGGTCAAATCTCCGTTTACCGCCAAAATCGAAGGAACCATCACTTATAACGAAAGCGAACTTCCCGACGGTCCTATAGTTTTCGGAGGCATTCCTGTTATCTACTACACGCAAAATGGTGTTCAACGACATACCCAAGCTGACAATGCGAACCAATTCTCTTCAAAAAGCCAGTTTCTTGACTATATTGCAAGTCATCCTGACAGGCTTAAATTCAAAGCTGAAATAGCATTGTAATTTATAAATGCGATTATACTTTCAATCCAAATTCAATTAATAATTTAACAAACGAAACTATGAAAAAATTAGTATGTATCCTGGCAATGGGAGCCTTGGTTTTAGGCTTCACCTCATGTCACAAAGAATGCAACTGCACCGTTACACTGAAAGACGGTCAATCATCGTCATACGCTTATGGTAAAATCTCACACACTGAATGTGGAGAAAAAAATAAAGAATTGGAACAAAGATATTCAGCAGCCGGAGCTGATCTCAAGCAGATCAACTGCAGCATGTAACATTTTTGAATGGAATAGTACAGTAACTTGTACTAGAGCATTCTAAAATACTAAAAAAAACGCACCTTGTTGGATGCGTTTTTTTTGATATTTTAGTGGAAAACTAGTTTCCTTTGCTGTAATTCGGAGACTCGCTGGTGATGGTCACATCATGCGGATGACTTTCGAGTACACCGGCGTTGCTGATGCGGCAGAAGCGTGCCTCATGCAGTTTCTCGATGTTCTCGGCGCCGCAATAGCCCATACCGGCGCGCAAGCCACCTGCCATCTGGTAAATGACCTCGTACAAGTTGCCTTTGAACGGCACACGGCCGGAAATGCCTTCGGGCACTAACTTCTTCACATCATCCACATCATTTTGCAGGTAGCGGTCTTTTGAGCCACGTTGCATGGCCTCTAACGAACCCATACCGCGATAGGCTTTGAACTTACGTCCATTGTACAGGATGGTTTCGCCGGGAGATTCCTCCACGCCAGCCAACAAACCGCCCAACATCACGCTGCTGCCACCAGCGGCCAGAGCTTTGACAATGTCGCCAGAATAACGGATACCACCATCGGCGATCAAAGGAACTCCGGTACCTTTCAGAGCCTTATAAACAGCGTAAATGGCACTCAACTGCGGAACTCCCACACCGGCCACCACACGGGTGGTACAGATGGAACCGGGTCCGATACCCACTTTCACAGCGTCGGCGCCCGCTTTGACGAGTCGAAGGGCGGCATCACCAGTGGCAATATTGCCCACCACGATGTCCACATTCGGGAAATTGTGTCTCACTTCTACCAGTGCGTCTAGTACGCCTTTGGAGTGGCCATGGGCGGAATCCAGAACAATGGCGTCAACACCAGCTTCAATCAGGGCTTCAGCACGGGGCAGGGTTTCTTTCGAGATGCCGATGCCGGCAGCCACACGCAAGCGTCCTTGCGAATCTTTGCATGCGTTGGGTTTATCCTTGGCTTTGGTGATGTCTTTATAGGTGATAAGTCCTTGCAATACACCCTTTTCGTCAATTACAGGCAACTTTTCGATTTTGTATTGCTGCAGGATGTCAGCGGCCTTGTTCAGGTCGGTGGAACGAGAAGTGGTAATCAGATTTTCCCGTGTCATCACCAAGTCGATGCGCTTGTTGAAGTCCTTCTCAAAACGGAGGTCGCGGTTGGTGACAATACCGATGAGCACATTTTCTTCCGTTACCACAGGAATACCGCCAATCTTGTATTCTGCCATGATAGACAGGGCGTCGCCCACGGTTTTGTGTGGCAGTATGGTGATGGGGTTGTTGATCATGCCGTTTTCCGCACGTTTTACTGAAGCTACCTGCTTGGCTTGTTCTTCAATAGGCATATTCTTGTGGATTACACCGATACCGCCTTCCCGGGCAATGGCGATGGCCATTGTTGCCTCGGTTACCGTATCCATGGCTGCTGAAATGAAAGGGGTATTCAGCGTAATGTTACGGGTAAATTGTGTGGTTAAAGAAACCTCTTTGGGTAATACTTCGGAATAGGAGGGAATGAGCAGAACATCGTCAAAAGTCAACCCTTCCAACTGAACTCTATCTTCAATAAATGACATGATTGTGAAATTTTAGTAGGCACAAAAAATTTCGTGCAAAAATAAGAAAAAATCTTGAAAAAATAAACAGACGAAATATTTTATTGTTGAAAATCAGCAGGTCGGCAGGGGAAGAGGACTTCATTATCAGTTTTTAAAAAAAACGGCCTCCTTGTCAGAAGAGGCCGTTTGTTATCACTATGAGTAATCTCCTGAAGAAAGGAGAGGGGAAGACTTAGTCTTGCAGGCAGCGGACGGATACTGCCACTTGCTTTTCATACGTGAAAATACTGCTAGTACTATTGGAATAAAAGATTACGGTACCCCATTTAAGCTCAGCGTTATATTCAGTGTTGCTCCAGAGATTCAAATAGTTGCCGAATTCACTATAATAACCATTATGAAGCATTCTGCCAGCCAGTGAGTTGAAATGATTGTATTGGCTATTATTATTATTCAGACTGTTGCGGAGTGTGGTTAACTCGGCAGTGGTAGGCACGTGCCAGCCACGTGGGCAGACACCCTGAGTCTTGCCTTGGGCTGTAGTCATGTTAGGATAGGATGAGCTCATATTGTTCAGTCCTTCACCTGTAGCGGCAGGCCAGTTATATAAGTATCCATAGGTGTTCACATAACTACTGTTATTATTGGGATTGTAACGGTACTTTATAGCGCTTGAAGTTGGGCTTGGATTGCCTGTTCTTAGTTCAATAGCTTCTCCTGTGCCTGCTGTGCTGAATTCAGCGACATTGTCATAGTTTGTCGCTTTCAAGTTGCCTCTCATCCAGCACTGTGTTCCAATTTTTATGGTAGAATAGGTGTTTCCATTCTGGTCGGTCAACGTCTGTCCGCATTCAAGAGCTGTCTTAACTTTCTTCACAACGGTACTATAGCCTGTGCCGGCACTGTTGCTGCCGTATGACCGGATATAATATGTTGTATTGGAAGAAAGACCGGATATGGTTATTTCTTGGGTGCTTCCGGAAGTGCCAGCCACTTTTACCCATTTTGTGGAAGCCTCGCTCGCATTTTCGCTCACAGTTCCGTTTGTAGGTGTTTCAGAGGACAAGGACTCATTAGTTGTGTAAACCAATCCTCTGATATACAGATTACTACCACCATGGTTTGTGCAAGCAGGAGTCATTTTGATGGAATTTTTAGTAACATGGTTGCTATAATTGTAGGGAGCTTCAGAATTACCTGAAAAAGACATAGTGGGTTTTGTAGGGGAGGTAAAGGTTTTCACTTCACCGTAAACCGTATCTGAATTGTTGATTGCGAACGCACGGAAACGATAGGTGACACCAGGTGTATTGGCAGTGAAAGTGTTTAAGCTGTATGCACCCGAGTCTGATGCGTTTTCAATCTGGAAACTTGAATTCTGATTTTCCCTTAAAGTAGGCTCTGCCACGTATGAGCTGGGAGCGTTGCTTTTGCACCATACAAATCCTCTCTTAGTGTAGTTTGGATTACCTTTTTTAACAATAGATCCTTTCAATGTATATTTGGCGGAGTTGGTTCCATTCCCTGTATAGATATAACCTTCTGTGCTTACCTCAGGTGCTGCCAATGTAGTAAACTCAGCAGATTGTGCGGATGCGTATACCCAACTTTGGAAGATTGTTCTAATCTCTGCTTTGTATTTATAGGTTGCGCCTTCTTCCAGACCGGAGATATCCATAGAATAAACGCCTGTCTTTGGTGTGCTGACCAATTTGACGGTATAACCAGAAGTTGTAAACTGATCGGTATTAGCATGGTAAGCATCCATTACTTGAACAAAATTGCCACTAGAGTTTTTCTTGTACAAGAAGAATCCCCATGATATAACGGTATCTTGGTTGGCGGTAATCATACCTCGTACCCTAGCGGATGTTTTGGTAATACTAGTTACGGCGTAATTGCTTACTGTTGCACCTTTCAGTGTAGAGAAGGACTTCACTTCGCCATACTGAGTACCGTTAGCATTGGTGGCGTATGCACGATAATAGTAAGTAGTACCCATTTGGAGACCTGTAAGATCAAGCGTGAAAGAACCAAGGGCTGCAGGAGTTTTAGTCTTTTTAGAGTCGCTAATAAGAGGATTTTCGGAAGTGCTGCTGTAGCAAACACCAAATTCTGTTACACTGGAGGCGTCGAAAGTGCTGTTGGTACCATCAGACATCAAGACACCACCAACAGTAGCATTGTTTTTTCCAATGTTGGTAACATTATTGTTGGTTTTCACAGAAGGAGGAGTGGCTCCTTTGATGCAACGCACAGAATAAGCATCTGCTGGATCACTCAAGGTGTAGTTATATAAAAGAGGATATAGGTATGATATGAAGTAAATGTATCCAGCATCGGAGGTTGCAAAACCACTCCTTTCGCCGTAATAATGATAGGTTGAATTTGAATAATAACCTGCCGGGAAAGCGTCAAAGCCGGAGGCGTTATTAGAAGACATTTCATTGCCTGGTGAGCATTCGTTTGAGCTTTCTGCCCAATCGTTCCGAGAAGCTATAGCTTTGCTGATGTTGTTTGCGTTGCTGTTACACTGATAAGTGCTTTGGCTACTCAAAAAGCTCTTGAGAGTCTGGAATTCGTCAGAAGAAGGCACATGCCAGCCTGAAGGACAGACACCTTGGTCATCACCAGTGGAGGTGGAAGAACCATTCATTACAGAAGTATAAGGATACAAACGTCCGTAATTAACATTCACCGAACCAGCTCCGTTAGGAATATAGGAAGTGACGGAGCTACCATCAGCATACTTGGTAGTACGCAAATTTCTGGCCATCCAACACTGCGTTCCGATTTGGACAGTAGAATAACTGTTTCCGCTCTTGTCAGAAACGGAAGGAGCTCCTGGGCACTTCAAACCAGCACCACCTGCGGTGTCGGTAGTGAAGCTGTACTCATCGCTGTATGCCCAACCCACGCTATTTTGAGCTGCGGCACGGAAATAATAGGTTGTACCAGCTTCCAAATTGCTCTTCATAATACAATCCACGGGATTGGAATCAGTGAAATTAGTATAACTCGTGTAATTACTTGGTGACGGATGAGGAGTCTTGGAGTAATAAATTCGACGAGATGTAATGGCATCTCCACCATCATTCGAAACAATTGCTGTAACTCTCTTCTGATAAGCAGGATCATTGGGGTCATCTACACTCTCAATTTCCACGGTAGGCAGTTTGGGAGAGCTTGCTGTGGTGGCGGCATCCTTCAAGCAGCGGACACCAAAGAAGTTCTCCTTAAGAGAATTGTTAACATGCAAAAAAGAAGTGCCATAATATTCAATATAATAGTTTCCTCGTGTGGCTGTCCAAAAATCAGCGTAACCGGAGGTGTTTTCAATAGCGGAAAAGCCTGTGGCATTATTGTTGCTTGGGTCGTTGCCGGGAGTACATGCTGTAGAAGTGTTGTCCCAACCTATTGTGGCTGCCAATGCTTTGGCATTATTGTCATTATTGCTATTACAAAGGTATTCGGGTTTACTTTTAACGTAGGTAGCAAGCACATCAAACTCCTCGTCGCTGGGTACATGCCAGCCAACAGGACAAATGCCACGCACACCGCTTGGGTTAGCGGAAGAAGAGGCTGCGCCATTCATAACGGCTGACCAGTTGTATAAATAACCGGCACCATTGGTAGCGTTCATTTCAGGATCGGTATAATAAGGTTCGGTTTCGCTATCGGCATCGCTTTTGGCGATGGATGTATTATCGGCATATTTGGTCACTTTGAGGTTCTCCTTGAGCCAGCATTGGCTGCCAATCATCACGGTGTTGTAAGTATTGCCATCAATATCAGTGATGGTTGCCAAACCTGGGCAGGGCTGACCGTCTTCCACAGTATGGAAGGAGAAGGCTTCACCATAAACGGTATCAATGGCATTGATAGCAAAGGCACGATAATAGTATGCAGTATTGGTGCTGAGACCTGTCACATTATAACCACCCATAGTATAAGGTATGGAGATGGAAAAAGTACTGCTGGCTACGGTAGTGGCCGTAGGTATGGTAACTGATGCCGAGGTGCCCACCACCAAACCATAGCGGGTAATAGGCATGCCACCATTGTCGGTAATTGTACCACCCATAATCCAAGCAGAATTCTGCGTAATGTCACGAATGCTGTCAATGGTTTCTACCGTGGGACCGTTCACAGTGTTGTTCTCACCATTGGAGTTGCTACGGATACAACGGACGCTATAGAAAGATTGTTTATTGGCGGAATATTTTCCAAGAGATGTAGAAGAATTACTAAATCCCCATTCATATAAATTAGAGGACCAAACATCAGCCCAAGTGCTGCTGGCTGCAGGAACCATAGAGAATCCTGTCGCATTGTTTGCTTCAGGATTGTTACCTGGGGAGCATGCACCATTATTGGCTGGCCAATATAAGGGAGAACTCAACGCTTTAGAAATATACGAGCTACTGTTACCACATTTAAATTCACCTTGATTAGAAACGTATGTTTTCAATTCCTCCCAATCGGCATTTGAAGGTAAACGCCAGCCCACAGGACAAACACCTTGAATGTTAGCTCCACCTTCTATCACACCATTGGTGGCGGCGTGGAAATTGTACAGATAACCTTGAACAGGTACCGCACTTGCTCCACCTGCTGGTATTTTATAGTATGAAGAAACTGTAGATGAAGCTGTACTAGAGGTAATGGCAGTTCCGTCGGGCAATTTTGTGGTTCTCAAATTTTCACGTGTCCAGCATTGGTTACCGATACGGACTGTGGAGTAAGTGTTGCCGTCAATGTCGGTTACGGTTGGAGTATTTGGACATGCTTCACCATCTTTCGGGGTTTTGAGTTGCTTGTTAAGATCTTTGATACTGTCTAACAAATTGTCAATTTGGTCGTTCAAAGCGTTGAACTTGGCCAGCATGTTGTCATAAACAGTCTGCAGGTCGCAGAAGTTAACGGTCTGTTCGCAATTGCCAGTGCCAGTGGAAGAGGAGAGATTCAGGGTACCATCGGAAGCCACATTGTCGAGCACGGAAGGCACCTCCAAACTACCGTTAGCGGAAACCACGTTGTCGCCACTCAGGGTCACATCACTCGTAAAGGTTTTGTCACCACCAACGGTCTCGTTTTCAGTCTTGGTTACATAATTGCTCAAGTCGGAAGAAGTGAGATAGTTGCTTAAATCGGGTTTGTTTTCAATGTATGCTTTGGAAGTGGGGTCGGCCTCATTCCAGTTGGCATTCACTTGTTCGTCTGGAATTACGGGCTTGTTAAGAATCTGTGCCACACCGCTTGTAGCATCCCAGTCGGCATTTACTTGCGTGGCTGGAATTACGGGTTTGTTGACAATATAGCTAACAGCTGTGGGGTCGGATTCGTTCCAGTCGGCTTGTTGTTGTATGGGAACTTCGCTCAAAGTGATGTAACCTTGGTCATTGGTGAACTGGCTTAAATTGGTAGGTTTGTTGCTCAAGTCACCATATTCGTTGGTGAAGGCCACATTGGCAAATGAAGGTTTACCAGAGATATTATCCCATGTCAATTTCACAAAACCACCATTGGTCAGGAAAATGGTATCGTTACTGATACTCAGAATTTGGTATTCGGGAATTTCGGGTTTGTTGAGAATTTGAGCCACACCACTGACAGCATTCCAATCGGCATTCACTTGTGCATTGGGAATTTCAGGCTTATTCAAAATCTGTGCCACACCACTTGTAGCGTTCCAGTCAGCATTTACCTGTGCGTCAGGTATCTCGGGTTTATTGGTCAAATCGTTGTAACTACCGCTTGTGGCAACAGTGGCAAGCGTAGGTTTGTTGAGAATCTGCGCCACACCACTGGCGGCATCCCAGTCGGCATTCACTTGTGCATCGGGAATTTCGGGCTTATTGCTCAAGTCATTGTAGTTTCCGGAAGTGGCTACAGTAGCCAGCGTCGGCTTGTTCATTATATATTGTGGACTTGAGCTATTTTCCTCTGTCCAGTTGGCGGGCAACTGGGTTACTTCACCACTTGTGGTAGGAATCACATATTCATGTGAACCATCGCCGTCAACCACTGTGATAATAACATTGGAACCTGAAGCGGCAGCTGAAACAACGGGTGAAACACCGTCCTGTCCAGCTTCACCATTGGTGATGGTAAAGGTGGAAGTGGTTTCATCGGTATAAGTGATAGTATAAGTATCAACTAAACCTACAGTGCTTGTTTTGGCAACAGAAGAGATGCCTTTACCAGTTTGACCGGCAGGACCGGTGGGACCAGTAGGGCCTTCCGCACCATTAGTCACTGTAAAAGTTGTTGCGTTCCCATTGGTATAGGTAATAGTGTATGTATCTACCAAATCATCTGTGCTGGTTTTGGCGATGGAGGCGATGCCGTTACCATCCTGTCCGTCTTGACCATCCTGTCCATTAGTACCGTTAGTACCGTTCACACCATTGGTGACGGTAAAGGTGCTGGTGGAGCCATTGGTGAAGGTGATAGTGTAGGTGTCAACATTCCCTTCTTCGCTTGTTTTGGCGATGGAGGCGATGCCGTTACCATCCTGTCCGTCTTGCCCATCCTGTCCATTAGTACCATTAGTGCCAGGAGCACCATTGGTCACCACAAAGGTGGTGGAGGTCCCGTCAGTGAAGTGGATGGTATAAGTGTCCATCAGCCCGCTGCTCTCAGGACCTGTGATATTCTGGATGCCGTTGCCGGCAGCGGCTGCAGTACCATCCAGACCGTTGGTCACGGTGAAGGTGCTGGAAGTGCCGTCGGTATAGTTGATGGTATAGGTATCCACATTGCCTGCACTCACCGGGCCGGTGATGTTCACGATACCACGGCCGTCGTTACCATTGGTTCCGTTAGAACCAGGAAGACCTTGCAAACCTTGGGGGCCCTGTTGGCCATTGTGCAAGACAAAGGAGTGGGGACCGTTGGCGTCGGTGATGGTCACCACTGTGCTGTCACCAGCAGTGAGCGTAGTCACAACAGGCGAAACACCGTCCTGACCGTCTTGACCATTAGTACCATTAGTGCCATTCACACCGTTGGTCACAGTGAAAGTGCTACTTGTACCGTTGGTGAAAGTGATGGTATAGGTGTCGACATTATCGTTGGTGCCAGTTTTGGCGATAGAGGCAATGCCGTTACCATCCTGTCCATCCTGTCCATCCTGACCATTAGTACCGTTAGTGCCATTCACACCGTTGGTGACAGTGAAGGTGCTGGTGGAGCCGTTGGTGAAGGTGATTGTATAGGTGTCAACATTTCCCACTTCACCGGTTTTGGCGATGGAGACGATGCCGTTGCCATTTTGTCCGTCTTGACCATCCTGTCCGTCCTGCCCATTAGTACCATTAGTACCATTCACACCGTTGGTGACGGTGAAGGTGCTGGTGGAGCCGTTGGTGAAAGTGATGGTATAGGTGTCAACATTTCCTACTTCGCCGGTTTTGGCGACAGAGGCGATGCCGTTACCATCAGTACCGTTATTACCTGCGGCACCATTTGTTACCACAAAATATGAAACAGTAGTATCTGTATAATGGATGGTATATGTGTCATACAAACCATTGCGTGAAGGACCTGTAATGTTGACAATGCCTCGTCCATTTTGTCCATTTTGTCCATCCTGTCCAGTTGCACCATTTACGCCGTTAGTGACGGTAAAAGTGCTGGTTGTGCCGTTAGTGAAGGTGATAGTATAGGTGTCAACATTCCCCACTTCACCGGTTTTGGCGATAGAGGCTATGCCGTTACCATCCTGCCCGTCTTGTCCGTCTTGTCCATTTTGTCCATTTGTACCATTCACACCATTAGTGACGGTGAAGGTGCTGGTGGAACCGTTGGTGAAAGTGATGGTATAGGTGTCAACATTTCCTGCTTCGCCGGTTTTGGCGATGGAGGCGATGCCATTACCATCGGCACCGTTATTGCCAGGTTCGCCTTGCGGTCCTTGCGGTCCGGGAGTCCCTTGGCGCAAGAAGAAGGCCTGCGGAGCGCTGCCAGCTTCAGTGATGGAAATCACATAACCGCTATCAGTGGGAATGATGGCAAATGCGGGAACATTGCCAGCTTGGCTGGCATATAACGCGTAAGGCACGCTCAGCAATTGCTGTATGCCCGTAATACTGTAGTTGAAACCGCCTTGTGGGTCAATCTCGGATTTCAAGAAAAAAGGTCCGTTGCCCCAGTTGATATTGGCAAAATTGCCTGTCACAGGCGTACCTTCGCCAACATTCACAGTCATCAAACCGTTGGGGTTGGTGGTTGTTGTATGGGTCTCCTTATACACGGGAGTTCCACTTTCGCTCCCCTGCAAAATGGTGATTTGCACGGAAACATTCTGGTTGGTGACCAAACTGTTGTTCGCATTACGAACCACTGCCTGATAACTCATCTTTTGCGGTGATTGGGCTAACAAAGCAGCCGCAGAAATCACCATTACAAGCAAAAATAGTAAAAGTTTTCTCATAATATTGTGTTTTTAGTTATTATTTCCTTCATAATTAGAACTTTAAACAAGATGCAAAGCTTTTACAACCCATAATTATTAATTGTAAATTATTAATTACTAATTGTTTACAGGCTGTTCTTCACCACCTTGAAGGTTTTGAGCAGAGTTTTGTCATCCACAATGCGCAAATGATAAGTGGAGGCTGCGTAAGCCGAAAAATCTATTTCGGTGTCCAAATCTTTCACAATAAATGATTTGACTAATTTTCCATTGAAGTCAAACAGCTGTGCCGTCAAGCCGTATGAGGGGATCTCATACTTTCGGATGCTTAACATTACCTTGCTTGTGGTAGGATTAGGATAAAGTATGGCTTCCAAGGTGATGTTGGGATAACTGCTGATACCCACTTCTTGGATTTCAAAGGGCTGTTGCACACCTTCGATAATAAACTGGCCATTGCCATCCACTTTCTGGTCGGCAATTTGGCCTACGGTGTAGGTTACTGTACCACCGCTTCCTGTTGCGGTTCCGCCTGTGGTCACCACAGCGGATTGTCCCAACGCAGATAACGATAAAAAACTAATGGTAAAAAGGGTAAATAAAAATTTCTTCATAATGCTATAAGGTTTTAATTAGACTTTTTCCTTACAAAATACTGTAAATTCTGTGCAAATATAGATTTTTTTTTAAATGAAACATCAATTGTTGATAACTTTTTTTAATAATTTTTTTTTGGGGGGGGCAAAAAAAAAAGAGGGAAACAAGTGTTTCCCTCTTTTCTTAAACTACCTCTTTATGAGGTGCTTATTCACGAATTATTTCTTTTCGCAGGGTTTCTGACCGTCTTTGCAGCAACCTTCGCCTTCTTTCTTGCAGCAGCCTTCTTTGGCTTCTTTGCAACATTTGTGGCCTTTGCAGCAAGGAGCGTTTTCATCGAAGAAAGCTTTCTGCTCTTCAATAGTCATGTTGTCCCAGTTAGCCATAATTTTCTCGATTTCAGCTTTCTTGGCTTCGCATTCAGCCTTGTGGGCTTCACATTCAGCTTTCTTAGCTTCGCATTCAGCCTTGTGGGCTTCACATTCAGCTTTCTTAGCTTCGCATTCGGGTTTGTTAGCTTCGCACTCAGCCTTGTGGGCTTCGCATTCAGCCATTCTCTTGTCGAAGCATTCTTTTGCTTTGGCAATCAGTTCAGCTTTTCTTTCTTCGGTCTGGTTTTCCCAATTCTCCCAGTCAGCCTTGAATGCTTTCTGTTCTTCTGTCATTTGGCAGCAGTGCTGTTCTTCAGCGGCAACTTCAGTGTTTTCTTCGGTAGCAACGGTTTCTTCAGCGGGTTTGTTGTTGCATGAAACGAAAACGAAACATGCGGCTGCGATTAATAACATTAATTTTTTCATTGTTTTCTCTGTTTTTTTGTGTGAATAATAAAATTGTTTTATGTTCAAAATTTGAGGTTGCAAAAATACAATTTTTTTTTATCTTTGCATCCTCAAAATAACAAAAAATATTAACCCATAAAATATTTTGAATTTATGCAGAAAAAAGGTAACAAATACGGTACACACCGTGTCATCGAACCCAAGGGTGTTCTTCCACAACCCGCCAACAAATTGGACAACAACATGGATGAAATCTGGGACAATGAGATTCTCATTGATGTTCAAACCCTGAACATTGACTCTGCCAGCTTTACAGACATTCACAACTATGCCAAACAGCAGGCAGGTGAAGGTGCTTCAGAAGAAAAAGTGATGGAAGAGGTGAAGAAAGAAATGCTTCTCAATGTTGAATTACAAGGCAAACACCGTAACCGTCGTACCGGTTCTGGCGGTATGCTTCTCGGTAAAGTGGAGAAAATCGGTGATGCTCTGAAAGGCAAAATCGATCTCAAGGAAGGTGACCGTATCGCTACTTTGGTGAGCCTTTCGTTAACTCCGCTGCGTATTGACGAGATTTTGGAAATCCGTCCCGATGTTGACCAAGTTGACATCAAGGGTAAGGCTATCCTTTTCGAGAGCGGTATCTATGCCAAGATTCCGACCGATATGCCTGAGAAACTCGCTTTGAGTGCATTGGATGTTGCCGGTGCCCCCGCTCAAACCGCTAAATTGTGCCAATATGGCCAGACCGTTGTTATCCTCGGCGCTGGTGGCAAGAGTGGTATGCTCTGCTGCTACGAGGCTAAGAAGCGTGTTGGTGTAACGGGTAAGGTTATCGGTATTGCCAACAGCCCCAAGAGCACACAGCGTATCAAAGACCTCGGTTTCTGCGACATCGTGGAATCCGCAGCAGGTATGACCCCTGTGCAGGTTTATGAACTCGTTGAACGTCTCACCAATGGCAAAATGGCTGATGTTACCATCAACTGTGTCAACGTTCCCGATCAGGAAATGACCGCTGTGCTCTGCACCAAAGACGATGGTATCGTTTACTTCTTCTCCATGGCTACCAGCTTCACAAAAGCCAGCCTCGGTGCTGAAGGTATCGGCAGCGATGTGAATATGATCATGGGTAACGGTTATACCAAAGGCCATGCCGAATTCACTTTGCAGGAACTGCGCGAAAGCCCCGAGTTGAGAAAGATTTTCGAAGAATTATACGCTTAATCAATTGATTTTTGTGAAAAAAATAGGGTTGTCGAGAGACAATCCTATTTTTTTATTGCCACTCAATTAAGTTGTCTGCCATTTTGTATGTCAGGCATACCGCTTTGTCAGGATCGTTTCAACCGCAGCAATTCCCGTAAGCGCACAATATATATGCGTGACACGCAGAAGTATTCATCTTGGATGAAGACTTGCTGGTTTTGGAAACTGTTGATTTTGGTGAAATTCACCACCACAGATTTGTTTACCCTGGCAAATTTGTTTGCGGGCAATATGTTGAAGAATTTCTTCAAAGTGGAACGATAATAAAAACTCTTTCCATCCACCATTTTGATTTGTAGGCTGTTGCCAACATTCTTGATGTATAAGACTTCATCAAAGACAATCTTATAAGAGATTTTGCCGTTTTTGATGAACATCTGTTCGGCACCACGCATAGGTTCGCCCATCTTGTATTTCATCTCTTTTTCCGAAACCATATAACTTGTTTCATTTGAAGTTCTATAAGCGTTGGCAATCTTGAAAACCTTGCTGAGCACATCACACAGGTTTTGCTCCTGGATTGGAGTGGTCAGCACATCGAAATACAAGTTTCGCTTTCTTTTGTCAGTACTTGCGGTCCGTTTGTCAATGACTATGACAAACGGGGGCTGATTGATGTTTTGCAGTATCTCACAATAGTGTGAGCTGATGAACAGTATATCAGTGGTTCTCTGATGGATTTTCTCCACAAGCTCCAAGTAGTTTTTCATCACATGCATTACATCGATGCTGGAAGTTTTTTTGATATTCTCAACAAGTTGCGCTTCTGCAAATTTGTCATCAACAAAAATAGAACATGTTAGTGGGTTCATGCTTACAAAGTAAAATTTACCTAAATATTTGTCGGCAAATATATAAATTTAATGTTTTGGTTAAACAAAAAAACAGAATAAAGTGTTATGAATGATAATTTTGTCGAAAAATTTACAATTATTGTTAAGTAAACAACAAAATTTGCAAGCATTTTATACTATTAGACAATAATTAACTCAAAATCCAAGAAATTAACATATTTTTGCACGATAATTGTTTTTTTCCTGTGTTTTAAAAGGGGAGAAGAGAGCTGAAAATGGAAAAAATAAACCCCCACTGTCGTAAAAAAAACAGCAGGGGATAACCAAATCTATAAAATGGAAAAAGTGTTTTTAATCGGGAAGGTCCTTAAAGAAATAAGACATGTCATTGTCCAGTTCGTAAGCACGATTGCTTTGCATATCAAAGTCTTCTTGTCGTTTGTTTCTCAAAATGGCAGGTGTGTTAACCAGGTCGTTGAAGAACTCATTGTCGTCGTACTGTGACTCAGTGTTTCCAATGCGCTGAGGGCCATATTGTTGCATACGTGCATCGCTGGGGAAAGCGGGTTCACTGTTAATCACAGGTTCAAAAACGGCGTTTTGTACGTTTTCTGCCTGAGTGGAAATTTTTTGATCTGTAGCAAAGCTGCTTTGGTTTTGCATATTTGAGAAATCATCCTGTATGTCAGTTTGATTTTCTGTTTTTTTGTCACCAAAAAGATCGCTCATGTCATTCTCGCCGAAGGGCCATGTGGGATCTTTTTCAAGGTCAATCTTTGTTTCTTTTTCAACCATCTGGTTGTTGTGTTCGTAATTGGTGACAATAACAGACAAGCGGATTTTGTCGCCCAGATTTGGATCTTTGGCACGGCCCCAGATAACATCGGACTCGCTGGTTTTAAGCTTGTTGAATTTCTCTGTAAGGGCTTCCAATTCAGATATTTTCAATGCTTTTTCAGGACCATAGCTGATGAAGAAGAGGAAGTTTTGTGCTTTGGTGATTACATCATCGCTTATCAGCGGGCAGGCGAGGGCGTCTTCCACCACCTTATCGATACGATTGTCGCCACCGGCTTCTGCCAAGCCCAGCATGGCGTGACCGCTTTCTTTCATGATGGTCTTGATGTCGTTGAAGTCGATGTTCTGGTCGGCATTGACAGTGATCAGTTCGGCGATACATTTGACGGCGTTTTTCAGCACATCGTCAGCGTAGGCGAAACCGGCGTCAACATCCTCATCGTTATAATATTTCATGATATTCTGATTCTTCACGACAATCAGAGAATCGACATATTTCTCCAGTTCCGCAATACCGTTTTGGGCGTATTTTTCTCGTACTGCGCCTTCAAATTTGAAGGGGAAGGTAACTACGCCGATGGTCAGGATACCCATATCGTTGGCGACTTTGGCCACTACTGGGGCGGCACCTGTACCGGTACCTTTACCCATACCTGCGGTGATAAAGAGCATTTGGGTTTCCTCGCCGATAAACTCTTTGATTTTATCGATACTTTTTTCAGCCAATTCGCGGCCTACTTCGGGTTTGGCTCCTGCACCCAATCCGGTATCACCCAAAACTAATTTTGAGGGAACCACATTCTTGTGCAATGCTTGGGCATCGGTGTTGCAAATCAGAAAGTCAACACCTACAATACCTTCGCTGTACATGTGTTTCACGGCGTTGCTGCCTCCACCGCCCACACCAATTACTTTGATGATGGAGGTGTTTTGCTTGGTGCCATAATCTGGTGTAAAATCAATTCTGTCTCTCATATTATATTTTGTTTTTATTTATTATCATATTGTTTGCGCATGAAATTCAGACCATAGAACTATGATGTTTTATCCACCAGTCCTTCAAAGAAGTCTTGGACTTTTTTCATGATAAAGTTGGAACCCCAGGGCTTGGAATCTGTATTTTTGGGTTTGCTGGTGTTTTTCCCTTCGTTTCCGGTTTTTTTGCCGCTGTTGTCGGGTTTGGGATTCTCGGGTTTGGGATTTGTTTTTCTTTCTTCTTCCACAGGTTTCTCCTCTTGCTCCGTCTCCAGTGCATATTCCTTCTTGTTTATACCATACTTCAGCAAGCCCAGAGAGGTAGAGTACATGGGGTGTTTCAGGTCGTTAGGGATATTGCGCATAAAGCCGATTTCGGGAATGCCGATCCGGACAGGTTTCTGCAGTGTGTATTGGCATAATTCCTTGATATGTCTGAGTGTTGCGCCACCACCGGTGAGCACTACTCCCGCTCTCAACTTGTCGGCATAGCCAGAGTTTTCTATTTCTCGTTTCACCTGGTCGAGAATGTCGTTTTGCACGCGCATGTTGATGATTTTGGCCAGATGTGTCTCATTGATTTGTCGTGGTTGCACAGCATGGAATTGAGGCAGGGTGATATAGTGGTTGGAGTTGCTCTTTTCGACGATACAGGTACCACAAGTGGTTTTCAGTTTCTCTGCCAGTTCTTCCGTGATTTGGCATACTGTGGCGATGTCGCGGGTGATGATGCTGCCACCGATAGGTATCACTTTGGTGAACACGGGGTTTCCTTCGCAGTAAATGGCCAGGTCGGTGGTGCCGCCACCGATGTCCACTAACGCTACACCCTGTTTCTTTTCCTCTTCGCTGAGGCAGGATAAACCAGATGCGATGGGTTCCAGGATGATGTCTTCAGCTTTCAAACCTGCGCTTTCCACGCACATCAGTATTTTTTTGATTTCGCTCTCGTTGCCGGTTATCAATTGGAAATAGCCTTCTATCAGTTCTCCCAGCATACCCACGGGTTCGTTGGTGTCCATTTCCCTGTCGATGACGTAATGTTGGGGAATAACCGTAATGATGCGTTCTCCAGAGGGTACGGAGATGTTGTACAAGTCATTCAACATACGATCAATTTCTTCCTGTCTGATGACGAAGTCTTTGCCGTTGATGCGCGTCAGCACGTGCTTGTACTCGATGCTTTTGATATGTCTGCCGGCGATGCCTACAAAAACGTTGCGTACCTTGAAGCAGTCAGTGCGGTTTTCCGCCTGCTCTTTGGAGATGTTGATACCATCGACGGTTTTGTTGATGTTGTATATCAAGCCGTGTTGTACACCCGTGGATTCTCCGCGTCCATGGCCGATAATGTCAATTTTGTCGTCGCTTTTATAGCCGATGATGGTGGCTATTTTGGTGGTTCCTATATCGAGGCCGACTACGAGGTCGGGCATATCTGTCATCTGATCTTCTGTTTTCATGCCTTGTTATTTTTTCTTAGCTATCACCCGGTTTTTATATCTCACATCCAGCGTGGCATATTGGTCCATACCCATATAGGCCAGTCCCTGCTGGTATGTCTGTTGCAAGTTGAACAATTTCTCCTCCATGTTTTTGTCCGTCCCGAAAAGAATCTTATGTCGGCCCACAGTTGGCACCAGCACCACCTCGTTGTTGTTCTGCACATAAAACTGCCGGAATTGTGCACGGTAAAAATCGTTTCCATGCATGTAGGAGGCGATTTTGAACACACGATGGAGGTTGCTCTGCTGGTTTTTCACATTTTTGCCATCTGCAAAGGCATCGGTAATTTTGCCATTGGCGACAGGCACATTCTCTTTCACCGCAAGGGAAAAAGGGAGCATGTATCCGTCCTCATCCACAAAATACTGATGACCAGCTTGGGTATAGACGTGGAGTATGATATTTTTCAGTGTGACGACGATTCTCAATTTGGTACTGGAGAATCTGACTTCATTTACTGTTTTGATATAAGGATTTTCTTTCAGCAGATCAGCAATTTGCCCTAAATCAATGTCTTTCATCGGAATGCCGATGGTCTTGATGGAATTTGTCTCTATCATCTGGCAGATATCGTCATTGCTGATCGTTGGATACTTTCCGTCGTATTTCACTGTCAGGTCATAACCGGAACAGGGGCGTTTCGGCATGTTGACAGCCGCAAAAACTATGCCTGTCACAACGGCCAGGCACAGTATAACAGCGGAAATAAAACGGAATATTTTCATTTATATCTTACTCTTATGGATAGCGTACAAAATTATAACTTTATTTTACGCTAATTTTAAAAGAATAAAGATATAATAAACAGGCGAATGTTAATATACAAAGTTAACGAACATACTTATTTTGCGGGATATGGGATGACAATGTCATCGCAGTATTCGCAGCGGTATGAGCGTTTGTCTTTATCCACCAGATGGAAAACATGGTCAAAATAGTGTTCCACGGAGGTAACACAGCGTGGATTCTTACATTTGATGATGTTGCGCACCACCTGCGGAACTTCCAGTTTCACCTTTTTTACGGTTTTGCCGTTGTCAATGATATTCACAGTGATATTGGGGTCGATAAGGCCTAAGAAAGTATAATCAATGTCAATGACATTATTGATTTTGATAATATCCTTTTTGCCCATTTTCTCACTGTAGGCGTTTGTGATAAGCGCCACATTGTATTCTGCCTTGTCGAGATTCAAGTAATTATAAACTTTGAATCCGAAGCCTGCCTTGATATGGTCGATGACAATACCTTTGTCTATACTTGTGATTTCTAACATAACTTTCTTTTTAATAGATTCCTAAAAGTTTCAATATCAAAGCCATACGGACATACATGCCGTTTTTGGCCTGGGCGAAGTATTGTGCGCGGGGATCGTTGTCCACTTCCACGCTGATTTCGTTGACACGAGGGAGGGGATGCAGCACGTAGGTGTCGGGGCGTGCGTATGACATTTTTTCCATGTCAAGAATGAAACGGTCTTTCAGACGGATATAGTCTTCTTCGTTGAAGAAGCGTTCACGCTGCACACGGGTCATGTACAAGAAATCCAACTGGCCCATATAGGGTTCCATTTCCTGCACTTCCTGGAAGGGAATGCCTTTTTTCTTGATGATTTCCTCGCGGATATATTCCGGAACTCTCAGCTCTTCGGGAGAAATCAGAATGAATTTCACGCCTTCGTAATTGCTGAGGAATTTGATCAATGAATGAACTGTACGGCCGAATTTAAGGTCACCGCAGAAACCGTAGGTCTTGTTCTCGACATTGCCTCTCAGACGTTCGATGGTGAGAATGTCGGTCAGTGTCTGTGTGGGGTGCTGGTGTCCGCCATCGCCGGCATTGATTAAGGGCATGTGGATGTAATGACTGGCCACACGGGGAGCACCTTCCTTGGGATGTCTCATGGCCGCGATGTCAGCATAACATTCAATGGTACGGATGGTGTCGGCAATGCTTTCACCTTTGGCGGTGGAACTGGAGTTGGGTTCCGAGAAACCTATCACTTTGCCGCCTAAACGCAGCATGGCCGCCTCAAAACTGAAACGTGTACGCGTGCTCGGTTCATAAAAAAGAGTTGCCAAGATTTTACCCTCACAACTCTTACTGAACTTTTCCGGATCTGCAACGATTTGATGTGCCAAATCAAATATTTCGCGAAATTCTTCACGTGTGAAATCCGAAGGGTCTATAAGGCATCTGTTCTTTAACACTATAAGGTCCTCCTTTGATTAAAAAAGTTATTATTTTGAAAATTTAATTTCATGGTGGGAATGTTTGTGCAAAAATACGAAAAATTTTTTTTTGATTTTTATGGTGGGGAAAATTTTTTCGTTAAAGCGTGGAGACGCTCACTTCGTTCGCTCGTTAAGATGATAATTGCTATAACGCTTTGACGCATAACCGTGGAACCGAACTCCGTCTTGACGAATGCACAAGTGCATGTCATACCGTCTTGACGTCTTAACATCTTAACGCAAGCCCACCACCGCCTGTTTGCTTCGTTTTTTGCCCGACAGATTCCAATATTGCATCCGCACAATGTATAAATCTGGCGACACCAGATGTCCGTCCTCATCGTTCCCGTCCCACAGATAACGGGCCTCCCCGCCACATACTTCATTGTGGGCCAATTTTTTTATTAGCATCCCATCCCGGTGATAAATGGCTACACTTACCCTGTTCTCCGCATCCTTAAACCGGCAATATATCTCCGCAAAGTCTTCAAAGCCATCATTGTCTGGTGAGAATATTTCGGGTTCTATACGAAGCGCATCTTGTGTTGACAGCAATTCCGCCGCTTGTGAATTGGTGTAGCCAGGGGTGCCAAAGCCTACATTGGCCGCTGCCGATTTCCAATTGTTGGCATCCTGAGTGTCTGCATCATGATGAACTCTTTCCAAAGATACCCCGTCTGTGGAGGAAAGCATTGGATTATGCATTTTTTCGTCATATTGAAAACGGTCAATGACTTGTAAAGCGAGGTCTGTAAGCCATACTGTCCCTTCCGCATTGGGGAACGCCGGTAGGGAGTCGGAAGGCAAAAGCAATTGCGGAAATAGCGGATTGTAATGTTCCTCTGTTAGTTTTCGGTTCTTGCATAAGGCCACCATTTGCTGTGGAAAAAGTTGGTATCCTTGGCCTACTGCTATGGCTGTTTTTTCTGGTAAATCCCCACCACCACTGCCTATTTTTACTTTTTTTAAATCTATAATCTTGGAAGAACGGTTATAAATCTCAATATAATCAGCATCTTCATTGCCTGTCGGGTTCGTTAAAATCTCATTGATAACCAGATCTTTATATCTTGGCTTTTGGTCCAAGCCAAATGGAATGCTTTGCCCGTATTGGGCGGAAAGTCCAGCACAGTCGCATATATTTCCATAAATTGTCAGTTGGTAAACGATACCTGTTTGCAGTGTCTGGTCAAAACGAAGGTCAAGGGCATTGTTGTAAGGACTAACTGCTTTAATATCAATAATATTCAAATCATGGTCTATTGTAAAAAGGGATGCGTCAGTTGAAATGGAGATGGTTTCGGAGAAATGCACTCGCAAATGGTTGCTGTCGATAACGGTAGTGGCAATCATCAGTGGTGGCTCGAAATCGCTGTTTTCACGGGTAATGGAGTTGGGTCTTCCTGGTGTACCTCCACTTTCGTCGGTTGAAGAATCCCAATTGTTTTCCTCTGCACAAGGATTTTGGCTGTCTATCATTTCCAGCGACCATCCACCTTCTCTTTTGATACTGTTGCGATGCCAGCTGTTCTTGAATTTCACGATGTGAATAATCTCATCATAATTGTTTAAGAGAATAATTTCTTGTCCGCCATCGGTAATGCTTAAAGAAGAAAGCGAATAGATATTTTGACAGAGGGCAGACAGTTGCTCAACATTTTCTTCAGCGGTGATTACAGCGAAACCATGCGCTCCCAATGTTATTTCCGGCAATGTTCTCAAGGTTTTTCCTAATTGTATTTTCCAATTGTCAAGCAGCAATACTCCATCAGTACGATTGAATAATTCCAAATATTCCACAGGCGGTAAGCCGACTGTTGGTGTGGGATCTGCCATGATTTCATGGATTAAGACATCATTCCTCTTGATTTTATGGCAATGGAACCGGACCAAGGTATCTGTTATGTTATTTCCGGCCAGATCACGGACATTGCTCACGTGAAGATGATAAACACTGTCTTCTTCAAAAGTGTTGGGGAAAAACAGCATTACTTTTTGATAGTCCGGAAACATATATTCGCAATCGATGGGATTTGCGTTGGTTTCCTGTATTTTATAGTGTCTGGGGTTGAGCCCGGAATCATCTACAATTTCCGAAAAGGCAACAGCAACAGTCCTGAAATCATCTTGTCCATGGCAAGAGGTAATTGTTGGCGGCACGCTATCTGCCCTCTGTGGACCGATGTAAATATCGTCAAGATAGAATTTATTGCTGTTGCCTACGGTGTATTTGCAGTATATACCTACCGCTTTTGCGGAAATTTGTTGGTTGAAAGTGGCAGAAGCTTGTAAGTGATACCAGTTCAGATCCGTTTCATCCACATACAAACGCCATTCACCTTCATGGGTACGTATCAATTTGACTTTTATATTAAAACTGTTGGCGATGAAAGCATCAGTTCCTCGTAAAATTGATACATTTTGCTGACCATCAGTATAAAACAGCTCGATAGCGTCTTGTGACAGGTTTTCACCAAATTGAAGATAAAAACCCTGTAGCCCTGCGGATTTTAAATCGGAAGTGTCTGCCAGGACATAAAAACGGGCAAAATTATTGTTGGAGGGTGAGAAAGCGAGGCGGATTTGAAAATTCCATTCCATATTGTGTTGCCAGACATTTATGGAATCGATTTTAGTGCTGATGGCGGAAATGCCAGCTTGGGATGCATTCAATTGTAGCTGTCCACTGCTGTTGATGACAAAGTCACTGGTGTCGCCTTGCCAGGCGGGGGCTGTCCCCAAGTTACCATCAGCAAAGTCCTCAATGATTTGAGAAAAAAGAAAATGTGTGTATAAAACATTTAGTATCAGTAATATAAATAAATTTTTCATAGACTATCATTTAAATTTTCAATCCTATGTTAATCAAGTCCACAAAAGTAGTATTTTTGCATGAGAAAAAACCATATTGTTAATAACTTTTTATAAAATTGTGATAAAAATGAAAATAGCATTAATAGGAGCCACGGGATTAGTCGGCAGTGTCATGTTGAAAGTATTGGAAGAGAGAGGTTTTGGCGGATGCGAGTTGATACCGGCGGCATCTTCCAAGTCTGTGGGAAAAGTTGTGAACTTTGCTGGTCGCGAGGTGAAGGTTGTCAGTGTGGAGGATGCGATTGCCGAAAAACCGGCTATTGCCATTTTTTCTGCTGGCAGCGGGGCTTCTTTGCAATATGCTCCCAAATTTGCCGAGCAGGGCACATACGTTATCGACAACTCATCAGCTTGGCGTTACGAGAAACATATTCCTTTGGTTGTACCAGAAATCAATGGAGACGTTATCACTGAAAACGACCATATCATTGCAAATCCCAACTGTTCTACCATTCAGATGGTGATGGCTTTGGCTCCATTGCACAAACAATACAAAATCAAGCGTTTAGTGATTTCCACCTACCAGTCGGTGAGTGGTACCGGGGTGAAGGCTCTCAACCAGTTGTTTTCCGAGCGAGAAGGAAAAACCTGCGAGATGGCTTATCCTTATCGCATAGATTTGAATTTGCTGCCACATGGTGGTACTTTTGAAGACAACGGATATACTACCGAGGAAATGAAATTGGTGAAGGAAACCCGAAAAATCCTTCGTGATGATGATATTCGGGTTACTGCCACCGTGGTACGTGTGCCGGTTACAGGCGGCCATTCCGAGGCGGTGAATGTAGAGTTTGAGCAGGATTATGAACTTCAGGAAGTGGTTCGTTTGCTTACGGCCATGCCGGGAGTGGTGGTGGTTGACAATCCGTCGAACAATGAATATCCTATGCCTTATTTTGCCAAAGACAAAGATGAGGTTTTCGTGGGGCGTATCCGTCGTGATGAATCCCAGGATAAAACTTTGAATTTGTGGGTAGTGGCTGATAATCTCCGCAAGGGAGCTGCCACCAATGCCATACAGATAGCCCAATTGCTGTGCGCAAAAGGCTGGGTGAAATAACATACCTCATCTGTCAGAAATCCCTGACACCGTTGTACCGATTATTGTGCTAAAGCTGCTGGATATAGCGAGTTACATCACTAATTTGAAGCCCACACCGTGCACATTGATGATTTGCACCTGTGGCTCTGACACAAAGTATTTACGGAGTTTGGTAATATAAACATCCATGCTTCGTGCGTTGTAATAGCTGTCGTCACCCCAGATTTTCTTTAGGGCGAAGCCTCTTTCTAACACCTCGTTCTTTTTGTTGATCAGCATCATGAGCAACTCGGTCTCACGGGTGGTGAGTTTCTTTTCTTCGCCATTGATATTCAGGGTTTGTCGCATCTTGTCGAAGGTGATGCTTCCCAAATTGATAATGGTGGGTTCTTCTTTATCTTCAGCTTCCACAGTGCGTCGTAAAAGTGCCTGGATACGGGCCAGCAACACTTCCATGGTGAAAGGTTTGGTCACATAGTCGTCGCCGATGGACAAACCTTCAATAATATCTTCCTGCTGATTTTTGGCGGTCAAAAATATGATGGGGATTTTCTTGTCCAGTTTTCTGATTTCTTTGGCCAGGGTGAAGCCGTCTTTGAGAGGCATCATCACGTCCACGACGCAGATGTTATAGTCGTCGGAGCAAAACATGTCGTATGCCATTTCACCATTGCTGGCGTGTCCTACAACATAACCTTTGACCTCCAGATAAGTTGACAGAACTTTTCCAAGGTTGACATCGTCTTCGGCTAATAAAATTCTGATAGGTTTATCCATATTTTTTACATTTTAATTGGCAAAGATACAATAAAAGTGCTTCCTTTTCCCAACTCACTCTTCACATTTATATTTCCATGGTGCAAAGATACAATTTTTTTAACATATCCCAAACCTAAACCGAAACCTTTTGTGTCGTGGCGGTTTCCGTGGGGTACCCGGTAAAACTCATTGAATATTTTTCTGATGTCCTTTTTGGCAATGCCTATGCCATTGTCTTCCACCTCAATGATGAGGTTTTTGCCCTCGTTGCGGGTGCGGATTTCAATAAATGGTTTGTTTGGGGAATATTTGATGGCGTTTTCCAGCAAATTGACGATAATATTCTCAATATGGATAGGATCGGCAAAGATAAAATGTTCCTCGGCATCCAGTTTGGTGGAAATCCTGCCGCCCCTGCTGATGACTTGTAGGGAAAGACTGTTCAGGATTTTCTCAATGAGCGCGCGTACGTTTACCAGTTCTATGTTCATGCGAAGCTGGCCTTTGTTCAATTGGGCTGTCAGCAGTATATTTTCCACCATTTTTTGCAAGCGTGTATTCTCATCCTTGATAATGGAAACGTATGCTATTTTGGCGTCCATGTCATTCATGCTCTTGTCTTCGATAGCTTCGCAGGCCAGCGAAATGGTGGAGATAGGGGTCTTGAATTCGTGCGTCATGTTGTTGATGAAATCATTTTTGACATCCGCGGCTTTCTTTTGCCGGTACAGGGCAGTCATGGTGGCGCCGCAAATAAGCACAATCAAGATGATAAAGCAAACAATCAGAATGACAATGGTACTCATTCTTTGAAAGAAAATGTTTCTTTCAGAAGGGAAAAAGAGAATCAGATAATGCGGCGCGATGAATTTTTCGTTGGTCTTCAACCTGAAAAGATACTCGCTTTTAAGAATCCGTTCCCTCCCGACAAACGTTGGCTCCACAACGAAATGTGAAGTATAAGCGTTGTATAGGGCAAAATCGAACGAGCTGTTGATATTTTCTTCAGCCAATGCTTCTTTGATAATCCGGTGCAGGAAATCATGATTCAGCAACAGCCTGTCGCTACTGTCCATTTCTGCCAATTGCAGGTGCTTGTTGACCATATTGCCCTGGGAATTTCCTGGCAATGAGGCACTCCAGATGTCGTCAAATTGCTGAATGGAAGCAAGGTAAGCAGTGTCGAAAAAGACAGTGTCAATAACGGCATAAATGGTGTTGTCCTTGTCGAAATCAAAGGTTGTCTTGATGATACCGACAGGTTTTTGTGAGGCTGAGTCAAGCAAGAATTTGTTGGTAAATTTCTTATAGACTGTTGAAACAGGAATGGAATCGGGATTCACTTGACGGATGGCCGACAAGGCAATGGTGTCGTTTTTCAGAGTGGCATCTATTTTGTCCACTACGGTTTCGCCTGCAATCAGCACTTCGTTGACAAAAATGCTGCGCTGCACTTTCTCCGCTTCTTTGTACAGCTGAAAGATGGTCGCCACCAGTAGGATGGCGATGCCCGCAATCAGAATCAGCAAAGGTATGAGCAGACGTTTTCTCATTTTTCTTTTTTTTGAAAATGCAAAATTACGAAAATAAATTAGTTAATGAGCAAATTGTTATTCGTTTATACGTCAAGGCGTGAAGACATGCATTTCGTGCATTCGTCAAGGCGGGATTCGCCCTCACACCTTCAGGCCGCCACGTTTATACGTCAAGACGTTAAGTCATTCGCCGCGCTCATTCGTTAAGACGATGAGAATTTCCGTCTCCCCGTCTCCTCGTCTTCACGTCTCAACAACAGCATGTGAACAAATTCTCTCTTTTGCCTGTGAAAACCGCATAATAAATTTGTAATTTTGCGTTATGTGAATAGAGAAGAATTATTGTGAAAAGAGAAACTGTAACCGCATATTTGGATTATCTCCGCTACGAAAAACGTATGTCTCCCAACACGTTGATTGCTTATCAGACGGATTTGGAGCAGTTCGCGCAATATGCGGAACAACGTTTCCAGTTGGGAGACATTGTCAAGGTTGAAGCGGACGTGGTGCGCACATGGATTCTTACTTTGATGGAAGAAGGGGTGACGACAAGGAGTATCAATCGGAAAATCAGTTGTCTGAAATCTTTTTATAACTATCAGCAGAAGATGGGTCTGGTGGAGGACAATATCATGCGACAAGTGGTCTCCCCAAAAATGTCGAAACGATTGCCTCATTTTGTGGAGGAAAAAGACATGGAACGCCTTTTTACCGCCGACATGTTCGAGGCGGATTTTGAGGGGATACGTGACAGGGCCATCATGGAACTGTTTTATTCCACGGGTATGCGTTTGTCAGAACTGCTGAACATCAAATTGATGGATATTGACTTTTATGAGAGAACGGTTAAGGTGTTGGGAAAACGCAACAAAGAACGTGTCATTCCAATGAATCATCTTGCTGTAGAAGCACTTGAGAAATATTTTTCGGCATATCAGGAAAAGTTTGGCGAAATGAACAAAAATAGTTGTATCTTTGTTACGTCAAAAAACAGAAAATTGTATCCGAAGGCTATATATAATATTGTAAGGAAATATTTGGACTGCGTCACGACGATTGACAAACGCAGTCCGCATGTGTTGCGCCATACTTTTGCCACCCATTTGCTGAACCATGGAGCCGACATCAATGCCATCAAAGAGATATTGGGGCACAGTAGTCTGGCAGCCACCCAGGTATATACCCATAACACAATAGAAAAATTGAAGACCATTTATAAACAAGCCCATCCAAGGGCATAAAAAAGGAGGTTTAATATGAATGTAACTATTTCTGCAATCAAGTTCAAAGCTGACCAAAAGCTGGAAACTTTCATTACTGACAAACTGGAAAAACTTTCGAAGCTGCATGACGGCATTATAGGTTCCGAGGTAACCTTGA
>JAEEGJ010007565.1_pt1 | contig 30987 bp, 34 predicted proteins | sample 8958761 | NCBI WGS metagenome assembly JAEEGJ01 (sample SAMN16246546, study PRJNA631951) | gut metagenome | biome: gut microbiome; feature: rumen; material: RS-attached | host: Bos | place: Iran: Karaj | collected 2018-10
AGGCCGCTACCTCGGTGATTGCCGAGCAGGGATTGAATATCGACTCAATTATCCGTCTTACCGGTCGTAAGAGCATCAAGAACCCCGCCAAGCACACCCGTGCCTGTATCGAGTTCTCGCTGCGTGGCGAGCCCAAGGACCGTCAGGAAATGCAGTCGAAACTGATGAAACTGTCGAGCGAGATGGAGATCGACTTCTCGTTCCAGCTCGATGACATGTTCCGCCGCATGCGCCGTCTGATTTGTTTCGATATGGACTCTACGCTGATTCAGACCGAGTGTATCGACGAGCTGGCCGAGCGCAATGGCGTAGGTGCCCAGGTACGCGCCATCACCGAGAGTGCCATGCGTGGCGAGATCGACTTTAAGGAGAGTTTCACCCGTCGTGTCAGTCTGCTCAAGGGTCTTGATGTGAGCGTGATGCAGGAGATAGCCGAGAAACTGCCTATCACCGAGGGTGTTGATCGCTTGATGACCACCCTGAAGCGCTATGGTTATAAGATTGCCATCCTCTCAGGAGGATTCACTTACTTTGGCGAATACTTACAGCGCCGTTATGGCATTGATTATGTATATGCTAATGAACTGGAGATTGGCCCCGATGGCAAGCTCACAGGTCGTTATGTGGGCGAGATAGTAGACGGTCATCGTAAGGCCGAACTGCTGAAGTTGATTGCCCAGGTTGAGAAGGTGAACCTGGCACAGACCATTGCCGTGGGCGATGGTGCCAACGACCTGCCTATGATCTCAGAGGCCGGTCTGGGTATCGCTTTCCACGCCAAGCCCCGTGTGGTGGCCAATGCCGAACAGAGCATTAACACCATCGGTCTTGATGGCGTACTCTACTTCTTAGGATTCAAAGATTCGTATCTTGGCGACCAAGGTGTGATGTAAATGAACGCGGATTTTTCTACTACACTACTTAATTGGTACAAGGAATATGGTCGTGATTTGCCCTGGCGGCAAACTCACGATCCATACGCCATATGGCTCTCCGAAATCATCCTACAGCAAACGCAGGTAAAGCAGGGCTGGGACTACTGGACCCGCTTTATGCATCGCTGGCCCACTGTAGAGGCGCTGGCTTCGGCTACCGAGGATGAGGTGCTGCGCGAGTGGCAGGGCCTGGGCTACTACAGTCGTGCCCGCAACCTGCATTTTGCCGCCAAGCAGATTGTGGCCATGGGGCATTTCCCCGATACCTTAGAGGATATCAAGAAGCTGAAAGGCGTGGGTGATTACACTGCCGCGGCCATTGCCAGTTTTGCCTTTGGCATCCCTGCAGCAGTGGTAGATGGCAACGTTTATCGTGTGCTCGCCCGTCACTTCGGCATCGACACTCCCATCAACACCACCGAGGGCAAGAAGGTGTTTGCAGCAATGGCTCAGGAGTTGCTCCCCGCCTCCGCTTCTACATACAATCAGGCCATCATGGACTTCGGTGCCATCCAGTGCACCCCAGCATCACCCAACTGCATGTTCTGCCCACTCATAGAGTCGTGTGTGGCATTCCGTTCAGGTACGGTAGCCGAACTACCTGTAAAACTCAAAACGCTCAAGATTACCGAGCGTCATCTGGCCTATGTCTATATCCGTTGCAATGGTCAGACCGCCATCCATCGCCGTGGTCCCGGCGACATCTGGCAAGGGTTGTGGGAACCCTGGCTGGTAGAATCACCAACCCAAATCCCTCATGATACTGTGATACTGCGTAAGAATGTGAAGCATGTGCTTACCCACCGAGTGCTCTATGCCGACTTCTATCTTTTAGAAGTAGATGAGCGCCCGAAGCTACCTGCTGATTATATATGGATAAAAGAATCGGAGCTCGACGATTACGCCAAGCCCCGACTTATTGAGAAACTGCTCAGCAGCCTTTTGCCTTCAGATAATTAGCAAATATCCTTGCTGCACTCTCCACCTTAGCTGCGCATGGGCGGGTCTTATAATACTCGGCTGTGCGGGCTGAAGCCACATAGCTGCTTGCCGCCTTTTCATGGCCCTCTAATCCCAGAATCTCTGCGCAGATGATACTGCCATTTTCTGCTTTCGATTTGTCCAGCAAATCCTGCACCACCTTATAGCAGGCCGATTTACCCTCGCGGTCGCTACCTTCGGTCTGTCCACAGTCCAGACCCACCAGCATCACGATGCCCGACACAGCGCCGCACATCATCCTCAAGCGACCCACACCGCCACCAAAACCGGCAGCTATCTTCTTGGCCAATGTATCATCAAGTCCATACAAGTCGGCAAACGCCGCCACCACACTCTGGCAACAGCCATACCCTTGCATAAAATTATCTACTGCACGATTTACTCTCTCGTCTAATTCCTTATCTGTCATATTTAATATATTGCTTTAAAATTCTTTGTATCCATCAGGTGCTTGTCGGTCATCTTGATGTATTAAAAGTTTTACCACCCTGATGGCAGCACAATGTTCTCCACTTCGTTCTCACCAAGCTCCGTTATCCGCTCCGGCGTCACTCTTTTCTGTTCCATAAGCCTTATTTAGATATACACCGCTGCAAAGATACGACTTTTTCTTTATAAATTCTTTTGCATTCGCAAAAAGTTGTATATTTGCAGCGATGTTTGAAGACGAGATCAAAGAATACGAGAGCGTCCGAAAGGAAAATGTTCACTAATAAGTTATACAGATAGATATAATAATAGAGGCCACATATAGGAAGCTTGAAGAGTATCTGCGTGAGATAGGTGTACGTAAGTATATAAAATATTGGTATTTTCGGAGTTTACTATGCAAAACATTCCGGTATTTTCGGAGGAAATGCAGAAAATAATATTGGTATTTTCGGAGTTTACTATGCAAAACACTTGTAATTATCAGAAATAATGCCTATATTTGCACACATAATCCCTTTGACGAGGCCCTACTGAAAGAGGTTAACCGTTTGGTAACCGAGCATACTATTGCTTATCGTGCTCAGGGTGCCATTGCTGGCGAATACACTACCGAAGATATGGCGGCAGGCGACACGGTATTTGGCGACCACGAAACGCTGATAGCACGTGTGCCCAGTTTGATGGCATCTACCCAAAAGGCTATCAATGATAATCAGCATCCCTACGATGTTCTTCTAGGGGAACTTGCTACTGATGATAATACTACCAGCTCCCTGGGTAGGGTTATGATTTTCAGGCGTTCGTACCAAATACGGTTAGAACCTTCGAAGTGTTTCTGAGTGTGGCTACTGATAATATAGTAGCTAGCCGTGTATTCGTCCATCATATCCAGAAACGTCTTTTTTATGCGCGAACATTTCTCGTTGATGGCATTATCAAGCGGGTTTACCAGATGGTCAACACCCTCAACAATCTTATCCCTATCCAAACCTTTGGCCGTAGCCGTATAGTACTTTGTTAGCTCTTCGCGATAGTCGGCCAATCGTTTAAATTCGATACCCTCTGGATGCGCCAAGAACAGCAGATACACTGCCTTATGCACGGGTTGCAGTTCTATCTCTTTCTGATAATCAGCCAAAATAAAGCGATAATCCTCTGTGATAACAAGTCGACTCAATTTGGCCTTAGCCGCCTCTATGCGAAGCTCCTCCAGTAAAGGTGCACCAATAGCCTTTAGCAACAGGTCTTTTCGCCCTGCTGCATGCAATTGCTTAGCCAATATACTCACCTGCTCAGCAATCTCCTCTACCATATATGGTGCCTCGTGGTTCATTCAGTTACGCTCTTCATCACTTTATCCAACCAAGCCTTCAGTTTCGTTAGCGCAGTAGGCTCCTCTGGTACAATCTCCTCAACCACAGGTTCTACTACAGGAGGTTCTGGCTCCGGTGCAGGAGCAACATCGAAATCTATCTCTGTTTGCACAATGGATTCACTTATTGTTGGAGGTTTGGGATTAGTTGGTTTATAAAGCAACTTTATCAAATCTTCGTAGTAATCATCTTCATCATGGTGAACCTCTTTCTTCACCTCGTTGCTCAGACTATCTTCCAGGCCCGTAGCCAATATCGTTACCTTAGCATCCTCACCAAGGGTATCATCTGTAGCCGTACCCCAAATCACATCAATGTTAGGATCCAACTGGTCAAAAAAGTCGTCTATCTCCTGCAGTTCGCGTACAAAAATCGGATACTCGTCGCTGGCATAGATGTTAAACAAGATACGTTTAGCCTTACCGATGTCGTTGCCATAAAGCAAGGGTGAATCGAGCGCATCCACAATAGCCTTTTCTACACGATGCTCGCCACTCGCACGTCCCATTGCCATAATGGCACCGCCACCATTACGCATCGTTGTTTCCACATCACGGAAGTCACTCTTTATTCCCCCATCACTGGGCATGGTAATCAGTTCCGAGATTCCTTTCACCGCATCCATCAGGATGTTATCAGCCCGTTGGAAAGCCTCCTTTACCGAAAGCTCCGAGTCAGCATACACATCACACAGACGCTCGTTGTTCACTATCAGCAAGGCATCCACATTCTTACGTAACTCATCTACACCCTTCAGGGCCTTGATAATCTTGCGTTTTTTCTCGAAGTAGAAAGGGATGGTTACCACGCCCACCGTAAGCAGGCCCATTTCCTTGGCCACTCCAGCCACCACAGGGGCCGCACCAGTACCAGTGCCACCACCCATGCCAGCGGTCACGAACACCATCTTGGTACCATCGCTCAGTAGCTTCATAATGTCATTGATGTTAGCCTCAGCCTCTTTCTTACCAAGTTCGGGATTGGCACCCGCTCCCAGACCACTCTCACCCAGCATGATTTTCACAGGCACTGGTGAACGCGACAGCGACTGACTATCCGTATTACAAACCGCATAAGTCACCCCCTCAACGCCCTCGTTATACATATTCCTAACGGCATTGCAACCACCTCCACCAACACCAATCACCTTGATGATGCCTTGCATCTTATCCTCAACGGGACCAAAATTGATAAGCTCTTCACCCATACCTCAAAATATTACTGCTGCAAAGATACAAATTAATTCTCAAACCAACGAATCAATTCCCTCTCGCAAGCCTTGCGAAGGTTAATTATTTCGGGTTCCAATCATGCACCAGTGACTTTAGGTTCTTTACTTTTTCTTCACTGAGTCCAGGCGAATAGAACAATCCCAGTACATAGATATAATCTTTATCTACAACGTATTGCTCGTAGAATTTATAATATCTATCCATTCCTTCCAGATAAAAGTAACCCGGATGTTTATCTATCATAGTTATCGAGTCCTCATGTGACTTTCTAATGCCCACAGAAAACTCTACCGCCGCACTATCATCCATATGGGCATCATTCGGATAAGAGAAGCATTTCAAGAACACTTCACACCCAGCAAACGAATAGTCAAACCTCATGTTACGATTATCCAGAAGCGAATTATCTGGCACGAAATTGTCAGGATACACCACCTTAAAAGTCGGATTGCTTAACACAAACGTATCCAACTTCTCCCAGGTAATCATCTTTACCTCACGATACCTTGGTATTCTCACCCGATGACTCTCCTTATACCAACACATCATCATCAATATAATCCCCGCCACAACAACCATGCCTATTAAGTATTTCTTCATATTCTTTGTTTTATTGATTCTCTGTTACTTTACACTTTTCTAATTCAGTAAACACTAACCGTTGAGCTATAAAGAAATCGTTTAGAATGCTTCTCAGATACAGGTCTATCTCTGGTATCTCTTTAATAAACAATACCGTTCTTTTGCAATGCACACCAATTTCTTCCATCTCCTTATTGGTTGTATAGAGGATTGTACAGTTTACATGCAGATTTGCATAATTGATGGCTTTATGAAGATTAGCAATGTCCTCAACGTCGCTATAGATCGAGATGCCATGCCACCATGTATCATAGATAGTAATAAATTTGCATGTATCATTACTTTCTATAGCAAACTTCTCGCCTTGAAAAGTAAAATACGCATAATTCAAGCCATTACGCTCTTCGGTCTCAGGTTCGCAGCCTATCCTACGTAACGTAGTCAATACCAATTCTGCATTTGTGTTAGTTCTCTCATCCAAGCATTTCCGCTCTTTTACGACAAACTCCTCTTTTTGTCCACCATTCATCAACTCCTGGAAGAACCGTTCTTCTTCCTTATCAGCTTGTTCCTTTTCAGATATATACTGAAAGAGATAAAAGCTCAACACTACCGTTGCAACAATTATACTTATACTCATACCTATATCCTATTAAAATTATCACCAATCTGGTTCCAGAATATTCTTGAGAACGAGTGACCGTTCACCTTCATTATTCAGCTGATTTTGAATTACTTCCTCGATGCTCATTATTCCACGTCTTCAATTACCAGATCCAACTTATCAATTAGCTCGATTGGCACTTGTGATTTAATTATTTCATTCTCAATATCACTTTTCTTTCCATTATATCTAACCTCATCTTCTAAGCGCTGTCTATGTCTTTCTTCTATATAAGCCAAAAAAGCGTGTTGATTTCTTGGATCAATTGGACTCCATGCATCAACATACTCCTTATCCAGATTCTTATAGCATGCCCATTTTATATATTGCCTATTTAATTCTTCATTCGCAACTGTTGAATCTTCCCCGTAATCAAGTCTAAAACTATATAATGCCTTCCACATCCATGTTTTTAATTCTGAAGCCAGGTATTGTTTGCCGAACCCATTGATTATTTCATTCAGCATACCCTTTACCAACGGAGTTTCAAATATTACAAGTGTGGTACCATACTCACTCTCAACAATCGGTTTCAATACCCTGAATTTATATATCCCCTTACATAATTTGTAGATAAGCAAGAAAAACAAGTCAAGAATATCTCCATCTGTAACCACTTCTCCTAAATAGCGTTTTACTGCCAACAAGTCTGTTTCATTCAAACGGCTTTTGTCAACAACAAAGTCTTTGTCATCAGACAAACGCAGAAATATATAGTAGTAATTCCTACCCAAACTTAAGTTCTCTAGATTATTCTTTAAATAATCTTTGGAACCATATTGGATGATAAGCCTTGCCAATGAGGCATCTCGATACTTTTCCCAATGCACAATTACGATGGGCATAAAACAATTATCCCAACAGGAATATAGTTTTCTATATGCCCATTCACGATCAGTTTTCCCCGACTGAAGAAAGGAAAAAAGTATCTGCTTCTGATACCTCCAGTCGAGTGCATCAAATCGCCATAAAATCTCATTACGCGATTGCCTAACCTTGCCACCCTTTTTGTCTAAGAACCACTTTAAAAGGGTTCCAATGGGAGTATTATGTTTCCTAACTTTAAATTCCATTTAATTGCTTTTTAATTCACCCTCCTTACTTTTCTTCTGTTGTTTCTCTAACCAAGCCTGATCGCTTTTATTGGATTTAGCCAATATTTCAGCTATCTCCTCCATATCCCGACCAGCCTTATATCGCTCCTTAAGCTCCGCTCTGCATAGCGCCACATTACCACTGTTCTTATCTTGAAACTCCGCTATCAAAGCATTGGTTTCCAGATTTTTTATACGCTCTTCACGTTTGCCAATCTTATCTTTATACAAGATATTGAAGATGCACTCTCTCAGCACCTTAGCCTCCTTCGTCCACTTGTTCAAAGTAAGGGTTATCAACTCCTGTCTCGAAAGATTTGGCAACATATCCACACACTTTCGTAACTCCTCATCGTTCCAACCTGCAAAGTGGAACTTTTTTGCTTGTTGTAAAATGTACTCGTAATCTGTCATAATATTATAAAATTGATTTGGTTGCAAAGTTAGGATTTTACCTCTTTGCCACCAAACTATTTCACTCCACAAGCCTTGTGAAAAATGCATTTTATTCCCAGAGGATCAACTCTGGTGGAAGAGCAATCCTCTTGGTTTGACCGCGTTTACCTTTTATACAATAGTATTCAGCAATGCTACTATCTAGCATGGTAACGAATGTTTTTCTAATCCTGGCACATTTTTCGTTGATGGAGTTGAGCATCGGATTAGTTACATCCTCAATACTTTGCAGAGCTCTATCAGTAAGCCCCCATGGTCTGATCTTATCGTAGATCCTAGTCAATTCCTCACGATAATCAGGCAAATCCTTAAAGTTGATTCCTTCCGGATGCTTCAAGAAGAGCAGAAAAACGGCTTTAACCAAAGGTTCCAGATGTACCTCTTTATGCTCCTCGCCAAGAAAAATCCTATAATTTCTACTAATAAACAGCTGGGAGAGCGATGGCCTCTGGAATAGCTTCAAAATAATCTCCGTCTCATTCATGCCATACTCTCTAAGCATCTGCACTTTATCCCTTATTTCTTTTATAAGAAATGTTGAATAAAAGGTTTTCAACTCATCGTTCGTAGTGTTTGTCATAGTTTTGTGTGTTTTAAGGTTCAACAATGTTTGCTACACAGCAACGAGTTCGTCAGTGAACACCTGCTTCCTAATGAGTCGAAGCAGGTATTCTACTGCTTTTGGTGCCTTCTCGCGAGCTGTAACCAACTTTTCAGCAAACTCCTCCTCAGTGATGTCCGAGTTGAAGTCATCCACCAACTCTCGAGGCTCATCCGTAGTTTTTACGAGTACCAAAGCCTTTCTTTTCATCAAGTAACGAAGCGAAAGAATACCCTTGTCGTACTTCGGACGGGCTTTAATAAGTTGTTGCATCAGGTTCAGACCAGGATCTCCGATATGCAATTCGTTGAGCATAGCAATCATATAGAGCACTTTAGTGTCTGGAGTCGACATATCAAAAACATCGCCCATCAGCACATTCACAGAATCTGCTTCCTCGTAGCGTTCGAGTTTAGCAAGACAGCGCGACTTTACATAGAGAGCCTCTTGGCACTGGTGCTGTGCCAACACGCTATCTGCATACGCCAAAGCCTGCTCATACTTTCCGGCATAAAGACTCAGTAAGGCAACCAAGAACTTGGAAGCCCAATGCTCAGAAGTCATCAACTCAGATGGCACCTCGTCTATGCATCCAAAGAGTTCCTCGTCACAGATAACGGTATCAAGGAATCGCTTAGCCTGCTGCATAGCCTCTTTAATGTCGCCATCAATAGCTTTTTTCTGCACCAGCATCAAGTACTGTTTACCTGCTTCATCGTAGTCGTGATGAGCCAACAACTGATACACAGCCTTTCCGCTCTCAATCTCACTGTTGATAACCTTCTCGTCGTTGTAATTGCTAGCATAAGCCAACACCTCACGACTTGTATGTGCATATTGGGGAATGATGCTACGAGAAAGATACAATCCACCTAGCGAACGAACACGGCTCAGAGCCACATAGAGCTGACCTGCAGCAAACATGCCCCTACTCAAATCAAGATAGAGCTTATCAAAGGTCATACCCTGACTCTTGTGAACTGTGATAGCCCAGGCCAATCGCAATGGATACTGGGTAAAAGTGCCCATCAGTTCCTTCTTCATCTTGCGCTCTTCCTTGTCGTACTCGTAACTGTACGATTCCCATGAACAGTTTGGAACCACGTACGTCTCTCCACCATCCACTGCTACCTTTATCTCGTCCTTTGTCAGCTTGGCTACAGTACCGATGGTACCATTTACCCAACGTTTCTTTGGGTCGTTGCGAGTAAACATCACCTGAGCCCCAACTTTCAGTTTCATGGTTTTATCCACTGGAAAGCGTTTTTCCTCGAATTTACCAGTTACAGTTCCTTCATAGGTGTACTCCTCAGCATCTATTTCAGCCAGTTTCTTCTGATTAATGTCATCAGCGGTCCTGTTGAGCGATGCCAAAGTTATCACTTTACCATCTTCCTTCGTAGGCTGACACACACGTTCATTTAGATGCATCAGAATCTCAGGAGTCGTCTTGTTCAGACGAATGCTCTCCAGTATTTTAAGAAAAGCCTCGTCTTCCTGACGATACACCTTCTGAAACTCGATCTTCACCATTCGCATGCGCTTAATGACGTCAGCCTTGTAGAAGAAACAGTCGTCCGCATGATATAGATCATGCATCAGATCGCTTTCTACACCTTTCTTCAGTACAGGTGGGAGCTGGAACATGTCACCAACAAAAATCACCTGCTTTCCGCCAAATGGTAGTGACGATCGTAGTGTTTTACGCATTGTATAGTCGATGGCATCAATGATGTCGCATCGGACCATCGACACCTCATCTATAATAATGGTGTCTGTATGTATCAGCGTCAGGATTCTAGCCTCGCTCATCTTTCCCATGGTGCCTGGTGTGCAGACATCCATTGGCAGACCGAAGAACGAATGGATGGTATCACCACCCGCCAAGATTGCAGCCACACCGGTTGGCGCCAGTGTGATAAACTGCTTATCTACCATCTTCTGCACATTGCGTAAGAAGGTTGTTTTACCTGTTCCTGCACGTCCAGTCAGGAAGAAACTACTGTTAGTGTTAGCAATCAGGTCGAAAGCCTGCATCTGCTGCTTGTTCTCTTTGTCGATCATGTGTTCCATAATTATCGCTGTTCTAGTTTAGGAAGTATTTGAGTTAAACGTGTGTTGAAGTCCGGATCAAGGAAGCTCTTGTAGCATCCATCGATGAGAGATTTTGCCTCAGTAGTGATTTGCTCTGCTGGCAAGCATGTTCTTTGACTCTTTGCGATACCCTTCATGAAGTCTACGACCATTTGCATAGACTCTGAGCGAATAAACTCCTCATTGCGGAACACTTTCTCATAGTCGCGTTTCTGGATGAGCTCCATCTTCGTACCATTAAAGGCGTAGAGTTCAACGCTGTCTATATAGGTCCAATTATGGTATAGCCCTACCCTTTCAACTATCACGATACGATCACAGAAACGTATACCGCAATAGTAGCGATGACCGTTCGCACTCTCATACTCGTTACAGATAAACATCTTTTGACTGTTATCCCAAACAGGAATATGAATACGAGGACTACCAAACGTTGGCAGAATGCCATCGAACAGGCTCTTGTTTATAGCTTTTTGTAGTGTTGCCATAGTCTCTTCATTTTATGGTTTAACTATATGGTTATCGTTAGCAGTCACCCTTAGGCCAACTGTTTACATTGAGTTTCCTCAATCATATTATATGCAAAAGAGAAAATCTCTTGATTACTTACATTAGCACCTTGTGCTTTAAGCTGTCCTGCCAAGTAATTGCTTAGCAACAGAATGCTTTGCTCCTTAGCAAACTGCTCGTTAAATACCTTCCAATCATATCCTCCCCAGTACTTCTGAGCTATAACCTTTGCTTTCTGCCCATCCCAACAGAACAGTTTTATACCGTTCAGGAAGGTATACCTATAACCTTGCCCTAAATCATAGTAAACAGCAAGTCTGTCAGAAATTCGAATGGCTCTATAGTACATATTACCAGCTGCACTGGTATAGCCAGTTGTCAAGAATACATTCTTGGCAGCGTTATAGGTTAAAGACTCGCCTGAAAGGGCTGGAAGGTTCTTTGCTACAATTGCCTGAAGTGCTGTGTTATTCATATAACATCAAGATTTAAAGCCCCACCACTTAAGATTTCAGTCTCAACTCTGGGGTGGTTTCAGAAATTGGACCTACATAACAAAAAAAAGGCTACTAATCAAATAAGCAGCATTGAATCAGCGATTGCATCCTGTTCAGCCTCTGACGCAAGCTCTGCAAGAAAGAACGCATCATCAATTGCATCCTGTTCAGCCTCTGACGCAAGCTCTGCAAGAAAGAACGCATCATCAATTGCATCCTGTTCAGCCTCTGCTGCGAGTTCTGCAAGAAAGAATGCATCCGCGATGGCATCCATATTTGCATTGTTATTCACTTGAGCCTGAGCTCCTATAGCAAACTTTGAAACCTGGTTCTTCATAATAATACGGTTTTAAATCCCCACCACTTAGCATTTGCAGCATCAATCTCGAGGTGGTATCGATGATTGACGCTGCAAAGGTAAGACGATTTTCACAATCTTGCAAGAAAAACAACCTTGCGAAAGGTTCCGTTCTACTTGGAACCGTTTTCTACTTTAATTTTAGCTGCCTTATAGTCTTTTACTTCCCAATTTGAAGAATTCTTTTCAATATTATTGTTCTCACTTAAATAATTCCTATACCATAATATAAAATCGCATATCTGGAAAGCGAAACTTTTAAGAAGTAAAGTAGAATTATTCACAAGCTCAAAATACTCTTCTTTTTTCACTTCTTTCTCTTCTTTGTTATCAGAATGACAAAAAGCAGGGATAATCCTTGTCATACTTCTTAATGTTTCTTTAAGAACAGCTGGAATAATTTGTTTCTTGCATTCAATAATAACGACATCATTTCCCTTATCATCCTTTCTTATAGCAGACATACCTGACAACAAGCAACTTGACCATTGCAGATTGACCTGCTTTCCCCAATCAGGAAGAAGCCCGTGTGTAGCCATAGATCGGAAAATGTATTCAAGAATTGTTCGGGCCTTCTCAAACTTATCATTATAATCTTTATCCTTTATATCTTTGGGAAAATGTACTGGTACTAACAAATCCTCTAATGCATTATACCCTTTGTCATCTATTCCACATTCTTCTACAGCCTCGAAAACATGACGATACATTTCCTGAATTTGAATACGAGGAGATTTATAAGCATGATAACGTATCCTCCGGTATAGACTCTCGTTATCTACATTTTTAGAGTAGTATTTCTTATTTTCACTATCTGTCCAGTCCTTATCCCATTGTAATCGTTCGTCATTAATTGAGTCTGAGACTTCTGATTCATCACCCCCTGTTAAAACATACCATGGAATAACATGACCATTTTTCTCACTTAGGACAGAAATATCCTTTAGAGCTTCACGGAGAAATACGACAGCACTATCTTTGCTATCAAAATGATGTTTACACTTTGCATCAAGGATAATTGCAGACCAGCGATTATAATCACCCACTAATGCAGCTTTTGCATCATCCCAACAAGGGAAAGGAACTAATTCCAAATCAAAACTCTCTGCTTTTAGCGGATAAGTTTCTGTCACTTTAGGGTCGTCCTCGACCCACAGAACCTGTATCAAATCATATGCTTGCATATCACCAATATTTAATTTGTTTTCTTTGTGACAAAACGATTAAATGTTAAGATGTATTTCACCTTAAACTCTTCATCTGGTGTGGAAACTATCTCAACCTCCCCATCATAACGATGAATAATGTCTGCAATTTCATTACAGCCAATACCGTTATGACCATCTTGGTGTAGTTTCGTTGAGACACCGTATTCAAACAAAGAACTCGTATCTCTGTCCTCAGGAATAGCAGATCCATTATTTTCTATTGTAATAATTAGAGAAACACCATCAGTATGCCATGAGAATCTAATAAGGTAATCTTTGAGTTTTGTCTCATCGAAACCATGTGCTATTGCATTTGATATAATATTTCTAAAGATTCGCTCAAGCGCATCTTTTGGGAAAAAGAACTGAGTAATAGGTTCACCTTTCCGTAATACAACATCTCCTGCTTCAGGGTTAGCAAGTTCCTTCTCTGCCTGATTTTGTCCTTTAATCCATGTTATAACAGGCTTGAAATTCAACCAACCGTTTTCATATTTAGAAATGTATCCTTCAATAAACTTTTCTGGATCAATCCATTCAGGCTTGGCAAAAGAATACTCAATCTCTGCTATATGTTCCAATGCAGGCATCATGTCTTCTATACTTTTGGACAAAAAGTTAAAAGCAGCCTCTACAGTTGTCCCCTTTACACGGGAAATCACGTCTTCATCATGCAACACTCCACCATTTTTAATACGGTATTTGTTTAGTGCATAAAACAAAGACTCGATTGAAGTAAGCGACTGTGTGAGTGCATGTTTTCTTAATCTTATAGACTTCACATATGCCTCATGCGCTTTTTTCTGATCATCTGCAAGATCTTCCATCGCAGAATAATTAGCTTCCCCCAAAAATGTAGCACGCTCCAAATCGTTGTGATTGGGGACGAATATATGTCTGAGTATAATTGGCATATTAGAGACCACATCTTGCCCACAATATATTGCTTCTATTTGCCTCTTTACTTCTGGAGAAAATAGTAAAGCAGCTATATATCGGATATCAACACCTTCCTTTGGGATCAGTGTTGCCATCTGATATGGTATGGCATATTTTTTATTTTCTTTTGCTTCATCTACATATCCTATTCGATATTGTTTTTCGAATCCCCATAAATAAATACATGGAAGAGAATTCGTGTACCATCCCATAAAGTCCATCCCGCCCCAAGGGGCAGTGTTTTCAGTCAAATCAGATAACGAATACAAATTTTTGTTACTTATATTCGCATCTTTAAAAGAAATGCCGAGTTCTTTTTGCAATAGTACTTTATTCTCAGGTGATACGCCTTTATGAACTCCAGCGGCATCAATTCGAGGAATTTCTGGAGTATCAACAAGTGTTGACAAAGCAACCCAAGAAGCGTGTTTTTCTGATAGATAATACATTGGTAACAGAACCTCATTATCAATTTGATCATAAGGTACTTTTTTTTCTGTACCTGTCAATTCATCTTGCATGCATATAGATGTATGTTTTTTGTTCTCTGCTACCGTGATGTACCTTTCGAGGTCATATCGTATTAACGCTTCAATTTCTCCAGACGATATCGCACGCTCTCTAATCGGCAGGAAATCGTTTCCTAACAGAAAATCTGAAGTATGAACAATAATCATTTGTCCATCAGGTTTAAGTGAAGAAGATACCGTTAGAGATTTTGGAGCCCTTCTATATAAACCAGGTAAGTCTCGTATAACGACATCCATCTTTTCATCATTCAGGTTCTTTGGAACCTTAGATTGTATACCATATGCAAAGAAACGTATCATCTTCAGTGCGTTTTCTTCTCTGGTTCTTTTAATATCCTCTTTAGGATTAAGGCCTAAAGAATTATATGCATCATCTGCAAGAATTATGGTACATTGAGGAAATAACAGAGCAATATCCCCCATTATATCCTCCTCAATATAAACAGTGTCACCATCAGAAGCCTTAGCGATCTTTCTAATAATCGCTAACAATGCATCATCAGCTCTTAAACTTGTCATAGCCTGCCATACATAGTCGTTCATGCCATAAAGCATATCTGAGAATATATAATCTACAACTTTCTTAAAGTTGTTACTGAGGAATGCCATTTCTTCTTTACTTAATACTCTCTTTTTGAACGCTTTATCATATGCTGACAAACCATCCAAAATATATTCATCGGCATTTTGACCAGAAACAATCTTATATAGTGTAATAAGCAACTGATGATCTGCATATTTGCCATATTGCTTGTCAATCAGAGGGTCTCCTTGTATAGAAACGTTGTCTTTTACATAGTTACGATACTTGGCAACGAGTGCCTCTACTGTTAAATTGTTGTTTGCTGTACGCATAGTTTCTTTGTTTTTGGTTTTCATACTGCAAAAGTACAAACAATTTCTGATTGGTGCAAATAATTTGGTCTACATAACGGTACCATTCTAATTGGAACCGTTTTCCGACTCGTCTATCAACTGAATATTAGATGCAAAATAGGGATATTGATCTTTCGTTTTATCATTTGTATTAGCCCCATACTTTACAATTTTCACATACTTCCCTAACCAATTACGTTGTTTGACAAAATTAGGGCTCGTGCAAACTTTGGAACCAATATGATATACCCCATTATCCAATTCGATAACGCCACATAATTCTATATTCACTTTCTCATCCTTATCTTCTATATTCGAAACATCAATCTTTATACATTTCTTCAAATTCTCTTCTATGTTTGGATGTTCATCGATATATCTTCCTAACCACATTGTTATCTCACATGCTTGCATGGCTAAACTAAATATGAGATAGAGAGAATTTTTCACTTCATCTCGCAAGTATCTTTCAAGTCTATCAATGTCTTCCTTGGGCAATCGTGCTGAATGAGATTTAATATTTCCTAAATTCAATATTAAGAACATCATATCCTTTATATGTTTAGGGGCTATATGTTCTTTTTTGCTTTCATCTCCATAACGTATATGAACACGCTCACAATTCATACCACTCAGATAACAACAACATTGATTTAAGTTAACGATACCATCTTCTATACATGCATCTGGAATAACACCATGTTTAATCGCCTCTTTATAGTTCCATTCTAATATAATTCGTAGTTTGGTATAATGGTCTACAGGTTCAAAGTCCGTATGGTCTTGAGGATTGTGCATAGCTTCAATTATATTGAGTATATTTTCGCCGGACTCAATATCTATAGAATATAGACGATCTAACGCAGGATGATACTGTACTCTTAGTTGATGCCTTGTTGACTTCCCTACCTCTTCTTTAATGGCATCAATTAGAGCACTTTGTCCTTCTGCATCTTTCTTGTAAAACTTTCCTACGGCTTTCTCAAACATTTCATCTTTAAAGAGGTCTGGCTGTCGTGTAAAAACAAAAAAAGGAATATATCTTCTTTGTCTTAATTCTAACAATCTGTCTCTTGCTGCAAATAGTCCATCTACACTTGCCACTTCATTTATAGATGAATTGTTGAATGCTTTGGCATCCAAGATCACTGCATCCCAAAACTTTAGGTTCTGTTCCAAAGCCTCCATACCCTCACGACGAGTCTTGAATGCCTTTATATGTATCTTATGCCTTTTCTCACATATCTGCATGAATGCGTTACCGATAGTATCCCATTCATCATCTATCCAGATGACATTATACTCTTCTTTCTGTTCCATATTATATTGCTATTGGTAAAAAGATTCTTATAACAATCCATTTTTCATCCATAAAGACATCATAGTCTCCTTTATAATGCTCAACTATGGACTTAACTACACTTCCACCCATACCGGAACCTGCAGTTGGGCCAGCTTTCTCACCCTTTATACCATATCGTAGCTTATTCAAACCTTCTGAAAGAGGTTTACCATTGTTACGGAAGTCTATCTGGTACATCCCTTTTTGTGCATTAACCCCTAAACAGACATTCACTTCATAATCTTTGCGATTGGGGTCTATAAAGCCATGTTTCTGAGCATTAGTAAGAATGTTACTAACAACTCTCTCAAGATCATTTTTCGCCATATATATCGTAGGCGTGGCCTTAACAGAGCCCATATCTTTTATATCCTTATCTTTTATTCGAGAAAGCTGAACATCAAGAATACTATTTCTATCTAACTTATATGATAACGTAAACCCATTAACACTATTGGAATGTTGGAGATTAGCAAAATAGTCATTGAGGTCTATTAGCTCAGGAGTCCCGAATTTCTCTTCCTGACTTAAATGATCAAGCATCTCTGACAATTCGTGAATAGTACTACGGAAGTGGTCCAGTTGCTCTTCGATTTGCGTCCAAGCATCACTCTCTGTATCACGATTCTCAACATAATAACGCATCAGATCTTCAGTATTAATCAAATCGAAAACCTTTTGTCCCATATCATGCTTCCTCATTCTGACCTCATTGATATAATCACTCTTCATTGCTTGGACTTTATCTCCGAGCTCATTGGAAACACCTTCTTCCTTCTTCATCCTATAAAGCTCATCTCCAATGACACGCTTATTTGTCGGGACTAAAATATCATCAAGATGATATCCAATGCCATACTGCTCGTAAGCAATCATTTGTCTATAAACAATTGGTAGCCTTAACAATGCAGCAAGCGTTTTGACGTCAATACCGTCTTTCGGACGGAAAGCAATGATGCCTTTACTAACGGCATATGATTTACCCGTTGACCGAACAATAGCCACACGGACCCCTTGCTCAACTGAACGCTCATAAAGAATGACATCATTATTCCCATCAATGAATGTACACTGACGGTATTCCAAAACATGATGACCTTTCTTAGTGTTCATTTGAGCCCAGATAGAGTCAACGAACTTTCCTTCTTTGTTAAAGGCATAATCTTTACTTCCCTCCACAAAGGTAGGAATGTTGGGACAATCAGCCTTCCTTATGGTTGACATGTCCGTATCTCCAGTGAATAAAGAAGTAAGATCACTCATTGTAATCCACGGGGTGTCTTCTGGCAAATCGTATTGTACATCACGAACCGAAGTCGTTTCCAACGTACAAAGATTTGACAGGGGAGCAGGATGCTCTGCATCAGAGGGTCTTTCGATAGTATAAACCTGCGGCACTAATAGCTCAGGTGACATACAATCCGCAGAGACAGTTACCATCTTACGTAATCCTGTATTAGGATCTATGCCACCATTATGCATGATAGCATTGAACTTAGCATAGTCAAAAGACAGCATATAATGCTTTGTATCAAAGTCATTACTTGCAGTCCTTGCATCAACAAGAAGAACATCATTTTCAGTACGTCCTTTCTCTGCAATCAGCACGCAATACGTTTCAAAGGATGCATTGTTGCTCATCACCTGGGGTAATTGGATAATCTCATGAATTGACTTATCCTCAACAAGCATCTTTCTGAATCGAGCGTTAGCATCTAAAGATGCATTCTCTTCATCCAGTTTCTTTCTTACAGACTCCAACTCCCTATATTCTAGAGTCTCAGAAAGTTTTTTTCTATAAGAAGAGTCCTTCTCCTCAACGAGTACGTTTGGAGGGCATAACAAAACAAGTTTTCCACCCACCGGCAGTTTCTTATATGCCTCACATATACGATTAACGTCTTTGCTATTATCACTATCCTTAGGCAGATATGATATTATAGCGTCAAATGATGATGGCTTTTCATCGTCTACAGCCTTAATGCCGTTTGCATAGACCGCAATTTTTGTCCAAACATAGGACATAGTGTCACAAAAGAATGTGCATCCATCAAACAAGTTCGCCAACTGGGCAAAACACGTGTTTGGATAAAACACCTTTGAACCAGCAGCAATTTCCACCCGTGTCTTTATCAACTCCAGCACTTCTGCAGGAATAGTAAAAGCGTCCTTCCCGTCATAACGATGAACCCATTCAAGACTGTCATCGCAAGGAGTAAGGATGATATAATTTACCATTTCCTTGAAATGAGTCTTCAAGAACGATTCTTCTTCGTCAGTGAAGATGGTCTTGTCATAGACATCAGGAAGGAGCCAGGCAAGCACATCCTTCTCAGCATTCTTTCCTGCAACTTCTGAATAGAAATGACCAAGAAGTTGCTCGTTAACCTGCAAGTGCTTAATCCAGTTCTCTGTATGAGGACCTTTTCCATACATGTCACCACCGAAGGAAAGCCCCTCTTCTATCATTAAGTCAACAGATTCCTGTTCCCAATAGTCATTATCAGCCTTAGCTTCTTTTGCTATCTGACTCTCATAACCAACCTTTCTTCTGTAAAGATCTACAAGGTCTATCACTCTCTGCTGAATCTCCGCTGCGTTCTGTACGTTCTGCATAGTCTCTTGTGTTTTGTTGTTAGTACTCTAATTCATGCATTTGTGTATCAAATGCGCTGCAAAGGTACAACCCTTTATTGATAACTGCAAGGAAATCACTATTACGAACGGTTCCATAGTTTGTGGAACCATTATTTTTAATAATTGAAGGTAATATAGCCACTATGTCGGAATGCTGATTTTGCATATTTTCTTTTTTTATAGTGCAAAGATACACATTATTTATCTGTTTGACGTAAAAAAAACGAAATAATAACATAATAGCTTAATTTATAACTAAAATTCATCCATCATATAAAGATTATTTGTATATTTGCAGCAGTTTTATTGACTATCGAAGCGAGCCGTTAAGCCATAACCAATAAAACGGATGAGCAATAGTGCTCATTCAAACTTTATATTTTAGATTATGGAAAAGAAAAAGAAACTAGTAGTAACAGCGAGATATGGTTCGCTAAAATTCCAAGAAACAGCAAGGCCATACAACAAAAATGTACATGAAGCTCAAGTTGAAGATTGTGTTGAAAGCATCCGCCAGCAAATTATTGACGCAGGAAGAGCGGAAATGCTGGATGCCTTCATGTTTCAAGAGCCACAAATTATAGAAGGAGATCAAAGGGCTTAATAATAACACGACTGGAGCAGTAGGCCCCTGCATTTGGAACCAGCCTTAAAACAATTTTTGCTTATGATAAAATTAATTTATCGTGCTTAGATTGAGTGTAGAAGGATCGCTCAATCATTAATGCATAAGGTCAGAAGAATGATTCTTCCATTATCCTTCGCGTTAAGTTTTGGAAATCTCCATACTGCCTATCACTAGTATTTGTAGTACCCTACGCTGAGCAACGCACTCAAATATGAGTTTAAGCTTTTGGGAGGCTCAGAGAAAGTGAGAAAATAGAGTCAGAACGCCACATGGAACCAAAACGTTGAACTCCTTTAAAATCAAAACTGGCAATTGGATATCTTATTCGTTGCATAAGAGCGGTGGTTCGAGTCCACCTGCCAGTTCTATTCATTATAATACTGAATTTGCTGTTGTTTAATTATGTCCTTTATCTGCTCTCTCAATAGAAAAGGCTTCATCACCTCAAGATATTGGCCATAGGCCAGGATCCTGCCTCGAAGTTCGCGATTAGGTTCAATAGTCAACGTAACCTCACCATACTCTCCGGCTTCATATTTCCCAAATGGAAGAGTCTCTTTCTGGCTGTGGTGCAGAGGTTTCGTTAGCAACAGGCCATGCTGATACTCCGTTTTTGTACGTATTACGACCTGTTCAACTTTGACATTTTTTTCGTGGGTGACACCTATTATATTCTTAAAGAAATCCTGGTAGAAGCCATTGGGGGCAGAAATATACTCCATATCATTTATTTCGCTTATATCACCAACTATTCTATCCAACGGAACATTGTATGCCTTGAACGGCTCACGGTCTGCATCTCCAAATACAAACCATCGCCCATTATACTCTTTAATGAATTGGGGATGGAAGGTTAGTGTAAATGGTTCTTGTCCAAATGGTTGATAACCAAAACTCAGAACCTGTTTATTAGTAATTGCCTTATAGAATATTGGTAACAGATCTATATTCGTGAGGTTTTGCTCCAAACTAGAACGGATTAAACTACTACCACTTTCCACCTCTCTACTTGTATCAAGCAGTAACTGGGTATTCTCGAAGTAAGAAGAAAACCAACTATTTGGTAATATACCAGCAGAAGCCTTACAGAACTCGACATAGTCTTCAACCCTCTTTTGTTCTATTGCCTGGCGTTCTTCTGCCAAAGGGTTATCGTTTTCACCAATATAACGACATGCTTTATCTTTTCCTGTTTTGCCATTGTCTTCTATACAACCGGGGCAAACAGCCTCCAACGCTTCCCTTACTTCGCAAAAAGCTTTTTTCAATTGGATATAAATCTTATCTCCACTATATGTATGGTTGTCGTAATAGCTTCTATCCCTTCTAAAATAAAGGCATAGAATATCGACATTAGCCACATAATTACGCTTCATCAATTCCTTATAAATAAGATTGACGAACACGGCTTTCTTTCCCGTTCCTGCAAAGATATTTTTTGGGGGCATAATCAACACGTTTAGGATAGTGCAAAGATACAACTTTTCCTGAAATATAAAAGGATTTAAATGAAAAAAATGGATTTCACAAGGCTTGTGGAAAAGAAAACATGTGAAATATCGCATTCTAAAGGAAAAATTTGCACCATAACTTAATTTTTAAGTTAATTATTTGGTGATTTCAGAAATAGTTCTTATCTTCGCAGCGAGGTAACTTAAACTTTTCGAGAGATGAAGAAGAGTAGTATTATTGAGGCAAGACGTAAGTTGGTCAATCCAGTTGTCCGTCAGAGAGTAGAACTCTCTTTCCAAATCGTGGATCGAATCCACGAGATACTTGAGTCAAAGGGGCTTAAGCAGAAAGACCTGGCAATGATGCTAGGCAAGAAAGAGGCAGAAATCAGCAAATGGATGCGTGGAACCCATAATTTTACGATAGAAACGCTTGTATCTATTGAAAACGCTCTCGGTGCACCCATCTTGCAAGTGGTGCATCAGGAAATAAAATATCCTGATTATGAATATGAACCCATGATGGCCTCAGAACCCGTACCGCCCCCAAAGCCATAATAGATAGGTCAGTTCCGCAATACATTTTATGATCACTTTAAAATCAGCCCAAATGTACAACGGGGCTCAATTTATAAGGTAATTCCTTCGTTCATCACATTAATATAAAAAGGTGTTTTGAATGGACGATTCTCCCATTGCCTGCGAAGCATAATCATCGGACTGATAAGAACTCCTGTGCTGAGTTCAAGATCGTATAGGGCTCCTGACACAGCTTCCTCTCTTTTTAAGTCTCTAGCTTCCCCCTCAAGCAGAACGAGCACATCAATATCGCTATCGGCACGAGCATCACCTCGTGCTTCAGACCCATACAGAATTGCCGTTGCCGTGGGCTCGGTCTTTTTGATGGTCTGTTTTATTCGTTCTACAATCTCTGGTCTTCGCATTACCTTTATATTTCTGCGGCAAAGATAAGAAGAAAACGTGAACTTTGCAAATATTCAGGGAAAAATTTACCAACCTGCGGGGAGGACGATATTGGGGACTTCGTGAGCTTTAGCGAAGAGGGGGGAGATTTCCTCGTTGGTGAAGCCAGCGATGCCACAACCTACGCGGGTTACTAAGAACGTGAGGTCGGGACGGGTTTTGGCGAATTCGATGAATTCATCTACATAGGGTTTGATGGCATCTACGCCCCCGTGCATTGTGGGAATGCCGTAGCTCTGTCCTTGCAGACCAACGCCTTGCCCCCAGATAGCACCAAACTTACGGTAAGCCAACAAGGCGGCCCCGCCACCATGCGCCCCAGCCAGGTTGCTACCAAACACAAACACCTCGTTCTCACCAAGCTCCGTTATCCGCTCCGGCGTCACTCTTTTCTGTTCCATAAGCTTATTCTTTTTAGAAAAACATGGTTGGGATGCTATTCTTGCGTTTTTGGGCAAGTTCGTCTTTCATACGCTTGATAGCGGTCTGGAAAAAGAACGATACCAAAAACTCGTCAGTACCCTCTGTACGGATTTTCTTTAATGCAGAGATGTAGGCAGAACGATCCTCAAGCTTCACAATCAACAAAGGATGACCGGCACGAAGCAAGATGAAGTTCGATAACAAACGACCTGTACGACCATTGCCATCACGGAAAGGATGCAGATATTCGTAATAGCCATGAAACTTTGCTGCAACTATCATCGGATGCTGATTCTCATTGATAGCCTTTTGAGTAGATGCCATCAGACTGGGCACACGTGCTATCAGCGTTTCGTGGTCGCCAAATACCGTGTCGCCTGCCGCCATATCCTCAGTAGTATATTCGCCTGCAATGGCACCCTGAGCACGATAAGCAACGGTGTGCTCAGTTACCAAACGGTTTACCTCTTTCAATAGGGCCTCGTCAAATGGATGTTCCAAGTTCTCAACCATATAGTCGAATGCACGGAAATGGTCGGCCATTTCGGTACACTCCAACAACGAGCGACCAACAGGAATCATGGCCATGCCCTGTTCGCGCAGAATGCGAGTATCGTCAACCGTAAACGAGTTTCCCTCGATAGCACATGAATGCGCAGAGAACAGAATCTCGTTATATTCCATCCACTGTTTCTTGCCCATCCTATCGGCTATCTTTTGCTGATACTCCTTTCGGATGCTCTCGTATTCTTTGATCTCGTCTTCAAACATCGCTGCAAAGATACAACTTTTTCTGGAATATAAACAAAAAAAACAAAAAAAATCGCAACAGGTTTTTGGCCTATTGCGATTTGATACTTGGGGGTTGAGTTCTCTACGATGCTACACAGCTGGTGGCGCCGAGGGCGGTTACGATGGCTGTAGCGATGGATGCAATCATCTGGACGATGAACTTCAGTGTTTCTTTCTTTGTCATAATGGTTTAGGTTATATGGTTAATACTTTGTGTTTCATGGTAAAAATGGTGGGGCTTGTGCCCCAACCATTAGTCGCCAATGGGCTCGTGGCCACCGCCGCCGGTATTGCCGCCACCGCCAGTGTTTCCACCGCCACCGGTATTGCCACCCTGAGTGCCGCCACCGGTATTACCTGGCTTATCATCCTCGATAAGCTGGCCAGCAAACGCCTCGGCATTTACAAACTCGGCCTTCTTGATGAACTCACGGCTTGAGATGTTGGTCTCGGCCTCCTGATCGGGCAGGAATCGGATGTGGAGGGCCTTCAGGTTCTTCTGAGGTGAAAAGTCCTCCTTCTTCAGAGCACCACCCTTCTCGTTCTCCAAGGTGGTAAAGAAGATGCCCAGACCGTCGATCTTGACGCGCTTGGAGTTCAGGAGCATCTCCAACAGACAACTACGGAACTTCTCCAGCACTCCGAACACCACGTCGGGAGTGTAGATACTGCCGTGCTCGGCGATGTGGTTGGCCATCTTACGAGTGTTCAGCGTCTCGACGGTCTTGCTGTGGGCAAACCACTTACCGAAAATCTTCGAATTCTTGATGTTGTTTTGCTTCAACAGATAAAAGATCTTTGCCATAATGTGTAAAAGGTTTTAAATGGGTTAATTATTAAGTTTGACGATGCAAAGGTACTACTATAGAATGTAATCTACAAACTTTTTAGGCCTCCACTTAGTTAAACAGTGTTAACAAAAATCAGCTACCACTTCATCGCTCACAATCCGTAACTTCGTGATTTACGATCTAACGGATATCGATGAGATAAGTGCCACCTCGTTCCAGGCACGCAGTATCACAGTAACATAACCGATTTTGCCTGTTCTGCAGAAAAACTGGCTATATTGAATATTATATATATTAAATATATATAATATTTATAATACTATAATTATATATATTACCACCTATCGCCGCCTAACCTACTCGCAGTATCCTTATGTTACTGTGATACTGCGTGGAAACAGATACATCAGAACAAAAATCGCGCATAAATCTTGTATATCTAAAAATTTTGCAATACCTTTGCAATATGGAATATTACATATGCCCATTCAGGATAGCAAGCAGCGAGAAATGGTACGCCCAGCCCGATGGTTTTCAACCACAGGAAGTCCTGGCGACAGTGACGCGAGATGACTTCCTACGACAGAACAAAAAATTACTATTCACTGACAAAAGCGGCAACCACATCTATTCGCACAAATACATATACCAACCCAAGGATGGCATAGCCGTGCTTAAACTAGCAAACAGGTACGTAGATAGTGATGACGAAGAATTCTGGAAAAGACGGCCTTGGGAAGACCGATTCTTTACAGTTATCGTCATAGTCAGTAGAAAGGATGGTACTTGTTTCTATGTTGAGGATAACGAGCGTGCATTTGATAGGGTTGAAGACGTGGTGAAGATACTGTGCAGAGGGCTTAACCATAGTCTGTCGAGTCATCAATTATTTATAGGTTCTGATTACAACTTCATCAAGCAAACCGATAACTTTGCCCTGATGTCGGCTTGTGCTATTATCAACCAGCAACTTGAAGACTCACTCAACCTTCAGTTTGGTACATGCGACGCGATGAAACATGAGTATGACGAGAATGCCCTATTAGCAGCACAACTGTTTACCAGCGCCTTAACCGACCAACGCAAAGCCAGCATGGTTATATCGTTGCTCTACGAACTTACCAAAGGCAGGAAAGACAGGAAAGCGCTGATGTGCGGGCTACGAGCGGCTATGGATGCGGGGGTGATTATAAGACCAAGCTACAACGATTTTATTACGGTGTTTAACTGTGGTCATCTGGTATCAAAAGAGCAGTATAGCACTTATACCAACCCAAATTATCACGGATACAAGAAATACGAACTCTACAAAAACGCCTACATCAGATTCAAACAGATTAAGGAAGCAGTCATCTAAACACCCCAAAACGCTTAACTTTTCTGAACTTATCACAACTATTCTGGTCAAATCGGCACTCGGCCGAAATGATCAGTTTTTTTATTTGCGCATATCAGCCGGATGCTATATTTTTGCGGCCGCTGAGCACAACAATAATTAAAAACCTGAGACAGGCATGGGCCCATTCTGTTTCTTAAACTTTAACAACAATGAAGCAGAACAACAATGAAGTGCAGTACATTTGGCACGACGGGGCTACTATCCCCGAAGACCTGCTGATTAGCATGGCTAAAACAGCAGGATGTTACGAATCGGCTAAGTCTTATCTATTTTCGTTGATGGCGCATGGCCTTAACCATGGTATCCGCAACTATATATATAAGGTAAACGAGATACGTGATTATTACCACGTGGTACCTATCCCCATAGCCAAGGAGATGGGACAGGACACTACCTGCAACCAAACCCATCACGCCGATGTGGCAAGAAAGCTATACAAAGCCATGAACCAGGAAGGTCGGGAACTGGTAGTAACCAACAGTCTGAAGCTATTACTAACCAATCACCGCAACCTATTCTGCTCGAAAACCGACTGGGCGGGTATCTACCTGGTGATCAAGGACAGGCTGAATGGACGAATAAGCAAAACCCGATTTACACGACTGATGATGAACCTTACCCGCGACTGGTGGCCCGGAGAGCAACAGATAGGCGAACGTACACTGAGTAACTTTGGTAGATGTGTGGCCTACAAAGACCGATTGGAAGCTTACTACGACATGGAGAAGAACCCTTGGGCTGAACTTTGCGACACCTATTGGAACCTACTGATGCAACAGATTCTGACGCAGAACTGACGCTGTTTATCGCCCATCGACGCAAATAACGACGCGATTCTGACGCACTGACGCATCAGCCCCACCTCCTATTTATTTCATCATATCTTTGCATCGTCAAAAAGAAATTAAAGCGAACAAGTATGAGAAAAATTGAAGAAAAAATCACGATTACAACCAAGCCCAACGGCTATGCGTTGACAGTAAACGAGAAGGAGTATTTATACTTTAACACGTTGGATCTGGTAAAGGGTGTTTGCATTCATGTGGGACTGGGACGAAAGAGTCCGACCACCAAGTATGGACGCGATGCGATACTGAAGGCCATGGGCGATGGAAGTCTGGAGCGCAAGCTGCAGAAAGAGGTAAACGAACTTAAATCACAAGTGTTTAATTTAAAGAACGCGCTGCATGAAAGCAAAGAAGAACAAAAGGGGAATAACGGTCAAGAAGGGCTGTATCTCATGTAAGTGGAAGATGTACGATGGTGAGGGCAACCGCATCTGTACCCTGTTCAGAAACAACGAGAAAGGTTACTGCAACAAATGGCGCATGACCCAAGCCCTGAGGAACGCCGGTACACCATATGGCAACATTCATACCAAACCCTATCTGCGCTATGCCATGGAGATAGCACAGGACGAGCAAAGGTGGATAGCCCAAGGTTACAACATCACCCCCACCCCGATCGAAGAGATGCGAAATAACTATTTAAAAGAACATAAAACTTATAACATCGATTTTTAACTAACTTATGAAAAAGAAACTTATCAACATTCAGGACATCACCGTAGTTATGAACCGTGCATCGAGAGGCCTTACCATTGAGGGCGTTATGTTTATCGACAAGCACACACACCATCTGACGTTCAAGCCTTACAACCTGGCCAAGTATCAGCCTGGCTACTACCAGCGAGCCAAGCCCAAACTGATTAAGAAACTGCCATGGGGAGCACTTAAACAGAGTATTCGCAACAACATTCTGCGACTGAGTGTGCCACAGGTGTTGGGAACAGCGCAAACCATAGCCATCTTTAACGACCATGTAGCCCAGGCCAACGATGCGCTGATTGATTTAGAACTCAAAGAGTTCTGCTAGACATTGACCATTGAACATTGAACATTGAATATTGAAAATTAATTATGGGATTTTGTTATCAGAAGAACTTTAGTAATCCTACGTTGCCGGTTGACGAGGCCCAGTTCTGGGCCCTCGTCAAGGCAGAAAAATGGAACGAGAACATCGATAAGTATCGTGAAACTGGTGATGCTGCGTTGAAGCGAAAACTGCCTGCGTTTATCTTCCAAGCGACGTTTAGCGAAACCACATCGAGAGCGGGCAAAACGGGTGCCTGGCGCAAACAGAGTGCCACGCAGTTAACGGGATTGGTGGTGATGGACGTGGATCACGTCGAAAAACCTCGTGAGGTATTCGACAATGTAATAATGAAAGAATGTAAAAATGATAAAAATGGCATTCTTTTGGTTTATATTACGCCCTCGGGTAAGGGCTTGAAGATTGTGTTTAAGGCACGGTTGGACTGGGGTAACCTGATTGACAATCAACATGCCATGGCTAAGGCGCTTGGGGTGGAGGTTGATGAGAGTTGCAAGGATGCCAGTCGTATGAGCTTCATCTGTAAGGAATCGGATATTTTGTATTTAAACAAAGAACTTTTTACGTATGAGAACAAGGAATTTGCTGAGCGATATACTGCTCTATATCGAGACGGTCATAGCCAGGCTACGAGAGAGGATTTAGCAATGGATGACACGACTGTTGCCAACGAAAGGCGTGACAAGGGACAGGGCCCAGTCACATTCTGCGACAGGGACCAGTCCCTAGTCACGCCAGTCACAGCAAAATCTTTCAAAGGGGTTGCGTATTCGGATATTATTGATGAGTGGTGGCGGCAGAATGGAGGGGTGCCACAGGAGGGCGAAAGGAATGTAAAACTGTACCAGTTGGCGGTGAGCTTGAGGGCGATTTGCGATAACAACCGACAGTTGCTGATGGAGATTATGCCACGCCTGGGACTGAGCGAAGAGGAGATTCGCAGTATTGTGGAGAGTGCCTGCAAGGAAACGCCAAAAGGTCTTTCAAAAGCCATGAGGAGTGTGCTGGAGGGTAATAAGAATCCGTCTGAACAATCTGAACACGACATCGACCAATGGCTGTGGGATTGGGGAGAGCAGATAGAGAGATTATTTGACGACTTTCCGATACTACGCGATGTGTGCAAAGGGCTTAAACGCAACCAGTATGCTTCGGCTTTGTTTGTAAGTGGAGGTTTTATGATGACACTGATGACGCGATGCAGATACAGCTTTTATCATCGACCTGAGGAACTGCGACGCCTGAACTGCGAAGTGATGGTGATTGGCGATCCTGCCAGCGGAAAGAGTTTTGCTACCCGATTGTACAAACTGCTGATAGCTCCGATTATCGCCGCCGACCGTATAGGTAAGGATGCCATCAACGCTTATCGCGAACAGATGAAGACGAAGGGTGCCAATAAGGAGAAACCTAAGAAGCCAAAAGTGGTGGTACGTGTGCATCCTGCCCGCACCAGTAATGCCCAGTTTATTCAGGACATGGTGAATGCGGTTGAAGAGGTGGATGGCGAACCCATGCAGTTGCACATGCTCACTTTTGATACTGAGCTGGACAATACCCTCTCGATTCAGAAAGGTGGTAGTTGGATTGACAAGCAATCGCTGGAGTTGAAAGCTTTCCACAACGAGGAGGACGGTCAGGCTTATTCGAACATGGACTCGGTGATTGAGAACTTCTGCGTAACCTGGAACTTTATATATACCGGCACACCACTGGCCCTGAAGGCAAAAATAAACGAACGCAACTTTGGATCGGGATTGGCCACACGATTAACCTGTATCCCCTTGCCTCCCACTAACTTTGAGATGATGACCCGCGAAAGCGTGGTTGACCGTGAGAGCGATCATCGACTAAAGGAATGGGGTGAGAAGTTGGATCGTATGAAGGGTGTGCTGAGTGTGGAAAAGATAGTGGATGAGCTGTACGACTGGACGGCACGTCGCATGGCCGATGCCAAGGAGAACAACTCGAAAGCCGAAGAGATGCTGCTGAAGCGTTGTGCCTACCACGGACTAAACTTTGCCGCCCCGTTTATTGTGATGCGCCATTGGGAACAGATGCATCAGGATGGTGCCTACTACTGCGGAGAGTTTGAGACCGACGAGGTGGATTGGAAGTTGGCTGAGCTAATCGTCAACATACAGTACGCCTGTCAGCGCCACTACTTCCTGGCTATGGCCGAGAAATACTTCGACGACCAGATGCGCGATGTTTTAACTACCACCCACCGAAGACAGAAAACGTACGATGGGTTTAACCGATTACCCGAGGAGTTTGCAGTTGACGACGTAATGACTTGCTTTGCCATCTCGAACCCCACGGTGGCACGTGTAAAGATCAGCAGACTGATGAAAGACCATCTGATAGAAAAGACAGACGAGTTTGTCGACAACGGCACCACCAAAGCCATCTACAGAAAGGTTGGTGCCATGTGTTAATCGCAGTATCACAGTAACATTTACATTAAAGATTAAACATTAAACATTAAAGATTATGGAATCTATAGTGCAACTTAATAGTAACGCTAATCTCTCCGAGCATTTTGTGCTCGGGGAGTTTACCAGGAGCAAATACCCTGAAGTATATAACATACCCAGTCATGAGGCGATAGCGAACCTCACCAAGCTTTGCCAATGGCTTGAGTTTTTGCGAGAAAGAGCCTTGCAACCAATCATCATCAACTCAGGGTACAGATCACCTCAACTTAATCGAAAGGTTGGCGGGGCGGCGAACTCGAACCATCTAACGGGGTGCGCGGTGGATATACGCACATCGGGCTACGAACAGGCCATACAGTATGCAGCCATATTGATAGACTATGCCAACAAAAACAATCAGCAGTTTGATGAACTGCTGATTGAGAGGAATCGTTATGGGGCCGTATGGTTGCACTTGGCAGTACGTCCCAAGGATAATCGTAGAAAAGTGCTGTTTATGATTACTTAAACAGCAACTGGGCGAACTGGTAGAGGCTGCGGCGCCAGGTTTGCCACTCGTGAGCGGTCTCAGGTGAGATGTATGAGTGGGCGTTGATACCAATTTTCTTCAGGCCCTCGGCGGCGTTGATGACGCTACCCTCGCCTTCGGCCATGCCCTTCTCCTTACCACCGGCACTCATAAACAGCACCTTGTTGGTTGCCTTGAAATCGGGTACGTCGGTGAGCTCGTCGGCACCAATGGTACCACCACTGAAGATACCTACATAAGCAAAGGTCTTAGGATTGTTGAGCGTGATGCCGTGGGTCTGCATGCCACCCATCGACA
>JAEEGJ010007566.1_pt1 | contig 30983 bp, 23 predicted proteins | sample 8958761 | NCBI WGS metagenome assembly JAEEGJ01 (sample SAMN16246546, study PRJNA631951) | gut metagenome | biome: gut microbiome; feature: rumen; material: RS-attached | host: Bos | place: Iran: Karaj | collected 2018-10
AAACGACAGCCAAATCCATCGCTTCCAAGTTCATTGGCACCAACGACTTGCAATTTGCAGCCACTTATCGAACGGAAAGCAACGTTGCCGCCCTATTCGTTTTCAACACCACAGACGGCTTCGTCATAGTTTCAGCCGACGATTGCGAAACACCCATCATCGGCTATTCCCACGAAGGCCGCTTCGACCAAAACGATGTCCCCGTGCAGATGGAAGACTACCTACAGGATTTTGTTGCAAGGATACAATACGGCATTGAGAACCATATTGCAGCCGATGAGGCCACATCAAGGCAATGGGAACTGGTGAAAGCCACTGGCAGGCTCAACGAAAGCAAATCCGCCAAAGCCGTTGGCCCCCTATTGACCGAGATGTGGCACCAAGGCTGCCTTTACAATAGTCTCTGTCCCGAGATGGGAAAAGTCCCTTGCGGCCACGCCGAAGTGGGCTGTGTGGCAGTGGCCATGGGTCAAATCATGCACTATTGGCGCTATCCAGAAACCGGCTGGGGGTCACACTCTTACAACAATTCAGGGTTTCAGCTTTCCGCTGACTTTGGCAACACCGTCTACGACTGGGACCATATGCCCGATTCGCTGACCGACAATTCCAGCGACATTGAAGTTGAGGCGGTGGCAACCTTACTGTTCCATTGCGGCGTTTCCGTTGACATGCAATATACCACTAATGGTTCTGGTGCTGATTCAGGAGATGTGCCCGATGCATTGATACGCTACTTCAATTATTCAAGGCGGCTCCATATCGAAAAACGAAGTGATTTCAGCGACGAAGAATGGATTTCGATGCTGAAAGCCTGTCTTGACTTGCAGCGACCTGTGTATTACGGAGGAAAAGGCAGCCAAGGCAGTCATGCCTTCGTGTGCGACGGCTACGACGGCAACGACTTGCTGCACTTCAACTGGGGCTGGGGCCGCGCCAACGGCTATTTCGCCTTAGGCAACTTGAATCCGATTGGAATTAGCTTTAACGAAAAGAATTTTGCCATACTCGACATCAATCCGGAATATGAGCCCTGGATTGTGCACGCCACGCCTTATCCTCCTACAGCCGGCACCATAGTAGGAAACGGCGAATACCATATCGGCGAACAATGCACACTTACCGCAACACCAGTCGAAAACAGCAAATTTGGTTATTGGAAAAAAGACGGAAAAGTTGTTTCCTACGATAGGTCATATTCTTTTCTGATCACCAATGACGTTGAAGACATTGAGGCCTACTTTTCCTATAAGCCCGTGAAGGAAATCATGACCTATCATGCACCCGACACAAACGATGTGAACAGCCCATACGTCGGTTTGTCATGGAGCTATGACACTATCTATGAAAGTAACCTTTTGAAACAATTCGAAATCAATGGAAAAAGTGATTTGATAACAACAGATGGTGAGCATATCTATACTGCTTACAAGTATGGCCAACCATTCATATTTGGGAAATACACCATGGACGGGGAATTGGTGGAACTCTTCAATATAGACGGCGCAAAACCCGATGGCCTGACAACTGATGGAACCTATTTCTATTGCACTAAAAACACCGCATCGTATGACGTTTACCGTCTGTATTGTTATGATTTTAACAGCAAAACGCTAATTGACAGTACCTTCATGATGAATAGGCAGATTTACGAATGCGCCTATGATATCAATTACGACGCATTTTGGCTCAAGGATCATCCTCAAACTACAAGTAGTGCAATAACACTCGTGGATCGCCAAGGCCAATCGATTTGTAGCATAAAGCTACCATTATACGATGACATCAATGGATTTGGGGCTGTAATAGCTGAAGACGGAAATCCGCACATGTTGTTATTATCCAATCATAGTTTAATTGATTATGACATATCCAATAGTAATTTTAACAACCTTAGCTTGTTTTTGGATATTCCAGGGTCACCTGTTTCCAGCACCTTTGGAAAATACGAAGGCAAAGATGCCGTATTTGTGATTGGTAGCAGTTACGACTACAATTTCAATGATCTCTATAGCATCTACATCTATGAAATCAACTGCCATCTATCACCTATTCGGCACTACCGCATCCATCGTAAAGACAGCGAAGGACACAGTGTGATGCTTGCCGATGAAGTCACTGCTACATCCTTTATCGACTCGACTTGGAACGAAGCTAATGCTGGCACCTATCGTTTCGGCATCAGCGAAGTCTATTTCAACGGCGTCGAATCGGAAATCATCTGGTCCGACCCTATTGTGAAAACTGACATCGGCCTCCCTGAAAACGAGAACGACCTCCTCCCCGACCCTTCCGTCCAAAAAGTGATTGAAGATGGAAAGATCATCATCATCAAGGACGGGAAGCGCTATAGCGTGTCGGGACAGCATTTGAATTGAAGAAGATAATAAAACAAAAGCATATGAAACGCATTTTTCTACTCTGCATCGCCTTTTTCGGGCTGTTTTTAAGCACTTCAGCCCGCCCCGTCGACCTGCAAACGGCCCAGTTCGTCGCCGCCAAATTCATGGGAACCTATGACCTGCAACTTGCGGCCACCTATACAACGGACAAAAGCAGCCCTGTCTTTTACGTTTTCAACACCATGGACGGCTTCGTCATCGTTTCTGCCGACGACTGCGAGACGCCCATCATAGGCTATTCCCATGAAGGGCGCTTCAACCCGAACGACGTTCCCCCGCAGATGGAGGATTACCTTCAGGATTTCGTCGCAAGGATACAATACGGCATTGAGAACCATATTGCAGCCGATGAAATCATGGCAAGGCAATGGAAACTGGTGAAAACTACTGGTCGACTCAACAATCATAAGGACACAAAATCTGCCGGGCCCTTGCTGACTGAAAACTGGCACCAAGGCTGCCTCTACAACAGCCTCTGCCCTACCATGGAGCATACCCCTTGCGGCCATGCCGAAGTAGGTTGCGTGGCAGTGGCTATGGGACAAATCATGCACTATTGGCGATATCCAACAACTGGTTGGGGTTCGCACACCTATTACAATACTGGAGGGTTGCTTTCTGCCGACTTCGGCAACACCATCTACGATTGGAACCACATGCCCGATTCGTTGACTGACTACTCCAGCGAGGCTGAGATTGAGGCCGTGGCGACCTTGCTCTTCCATTGCGGGGTTTCGGTAGACATGAATTACACCGCCAACGGTTCAGGAGCCGATTCCGGTGTTGTCCCTGATGCGCTGATACGCTATTTCAATTATTCGAGGCGACTCCATATCGAAAAACGCAGTGATTTCGATGATGAAGAATGGATGTCCATGTTGAAGAACTGTCTCGACCTACAACGTCCCGTATTCTATGGAGGAAAAGGAGACCAGGGCAGCCATGCTTTCGTTTGCGACGGCTATGACGACAATGACCTGCTACACTTCAACTGGGGTTGGGGACGTGCCAACGGTTATTTTGCCTTAGGACATTTGAATCCGATAGGAGTTAGCTTTAACGCAAAAAACTTTGCCATCCTCGACATCAACCCAGAATATGAGCCTTGGGCGGTGGAAGCCACAGCCTATCCAGCCACAGCTGGTACCATAGAAGGTTTAGGCACATACCATATCGGCGATTCTTGCGTGCTAATTGCAACGCCTACCGAAAATTACACTTTTTATGGTTGGAAAAGGAATGGACAAATCATTTCCGATATGCCGATGATCACTTTTAGAGTGGATGATGACATCTTCGATTTTGAAGCTCACTTCACCTGCACTCCCGTAAGCCAAATCACTGCAGGTTATTCTCCCGATGCAAGCAACCCAAACAGTCCAAGCGTAAGTCTGTCGTGGAGTCACGCCGACACCGAGTGGAAACTCTTGAAACAGTTTGAAGTCAACGAAGAACTCGGCGGCATAGCCACCGACAACGAATACATCTACGTCACCTATGGAGAATGGAACGACCCGCTCTTCTCGTTTGGAAAATACACTATGGACGGAGATTTGATTGAGCAGTTCAATATAGAAAACATTAGTAGGCCTTTGTGTCTTTGCTACGATGGAACCGATTATTATACTAATTGCCCAAGTTCTTTACTGAAATATGTTCACCGCATTGACCTTGTGAACAGGACAGCCCTCGACAGTATGAATATGAACCATTGGTTCGGAACTATGACCTACGACCCCGAATATGACGGCTTTTGGCTTGGCCAAAATTATAACGTCGCCCTCTACAACCGTCAAGGCCAAGTCATCAAAACCAGTCCATCTACACCGAATGATTTCATTGTTGGTACAGTATATTTTACGGCTACCGACGGCAATCCCCATCTGTTGATTTCAAATGAATCTGGAGTTTACGATTATGACATCACCAACAACTTCATCTTCAGACATCCTTTGCTCCCTATGCACGAAGAACTCAACTACAATATAGGTGCATGTTCCGGTATATACGACGGGAAAGATGCCGCATTTATAGTCATCGGCGACCTTGTTTACATCTATGAAATCAACCGCAATCAGTCGCAAATCATAGGCTACAACATCTATCGAGAAAACAGTGAAGGCTATGTTGTGAAGCTTGCCGATAAAGTCTATGGTTCGGACTATATCGATGCAACTTGGAACAATGCCAATGCGGGTGTGTACCGTTTCGGCATCAGCGAGGTTTATTTCAATGACATCGAATCCGAGATCATCTGGTCCGACACTATTGTGAAAACGGATTATGGCATCAACGAAAACAACAGCGAACATGACAATGCTGAACCATCCGTCCAAAAAGTGATTGAAGACGGACATGTTGTTATTATCAAGGATGGGAAGCGATACAACGTGTCGGGACAGCACTTGAATTGACGATGATTTTGTATTTTTGCAACGCTTTCGCAATAAAACCGCCTAAAATTAGTTAATCCTACAAATTGACATAAAATGAAGAGACTCAAAATAGTTACCCTGTTTTTAGCTTTATTCATAGCCGCTCCCACCCTGGTCCATGCCCAAATCATCAAGGGCGAGCTGATATTTGGTGGCAATATCAGCCAAGTGGACGGCGATGAATGCTACCGTTTCCGCAAACCAGGCTTCCATGCCGGTGCCGGTGCCTTGATTCCCATCACGAGTTGGATGGATGTGGGATTGGAGGTGCTGTTCAACCAGAAAGGTGCCTACAAGGGCGACTCCATCAACCAACATCTTGGGCTTTACTCGGGAACATACAAACTGAACCTCAACTATGCCGAAATTCCCGTGATGATCTACCTGACCGACAAGGACCGCTACAGCCTTGGTGTCGGTGTCTCCTACGGACGTATCGTCGGCTTGCACGAATACGTCAACGGCCAAGCTACAGGCATCCGTTTGGACGATGGACAAATCCATTGGAGAGAAGAAGCAGCAGGTCGCCCTGACCTCAGCCAGGCAACGAACATCAAGGAATTAACCCAACTGCTTTATGAGGCGGGCTATCCGCAAGACGCAGCCATCGAAGACCTGGTTCCTCAGGTGATCGCCAACTCCGACAGCTACCGCCCCCACGACTTCAACATCTGCGCCGATATGCGCGTGCGCATTTGGGAAGGTATTCACGCCGAGTTGCGCTACCAATACTCCTTGGTGCCCATCAGAACCCGGTTGTTCTACAAAGATGCGAACGAGACCATCCTGAAGACCGATGATTCGAGGGTGCAACCCTTGCAACGCCAATACAACAACACCATCACGCTAAGGGTGGTTTATATGTTTAATGAACGTCGAAGCAAGGCGAACAGAGAAGGAATGAAGAAAGAGCAATGAATTTCTGACTATGACTTGTGACAATGACGATGACCGCTTTTACAATGCGTTGAAGCGGTCATTGTCATAGTCAGTAGTCATTGTCATAATCCCAAATAATAATCCTTCAAGAATTCATTGTACTGCGCCGTGAAACGGTTATCCGCATCGCGGATGATGAAAGTTTCCTCGCACACATTTTCCAGTTTACAAAATCCCAATTCCAAATTGACCCGGTTGGGCTCCTTGCCTGCAATGGGGATGATGGTCATGCGTTTGTGCAAATAGAGGCCAAAACCTTCCGCTGTTTTCAAAAATTCCTGCATCACATCGAATGGAAGCACAACTGATAAACGACCTTCAGGCTTCATCAGGCGGCATACCTCTCGGCAAAGGATGGCATGCGACAAGCCTGCGTCGTTGTGTCTCGCTCGACTCTTGCGCTCCGAGTCGCATTTGGAGAAATGGTTGAAAAACGGTGGATTGGAAACGATGAGGTCATATTTTTTTTCTGACCGGAAATCAACAATGTCCTTACAATAGGCTTTCAGGTGGTCGCGCCACTGCGATGCCTCGAAATTGACGGTCGCTTCCTCAATGGAATCCTTGTCAATATCCACCGCATCCACATGAGCCACACCTTTTTGCGAAAGCATCAAGGGCAACAGGCCACAGCCCGTGCCAATGTCCAAGACCATGTCCGTAGGCTTCACTTCCACCCAACGACCGAGCAAAATGGCATCAGTGCCTACCTTCATCGTCGAGCGGTGATGGTAGAGGCTGAAATGCTTGAAGTGGAAAGGACGTGCATCGGTCATTGCAAGTACATGTCTATCAGTCCCTCAGGGGCGGTTATCGTAAGTATTTTGTTATCTCGGTCCACGTTCTGGATCACTTGGTCAAGAATGGGAATCAGAATCTCCTTCTTGCCTTTCATCACCTGGAGGATGGCTTGTGTGGGATACTCCAACACCTCTGTGACGGGACCCAGCTCACCTTTTTCCGTGTCGACCACCGTGAAGCCCACAATCTCATGGAAATAGAACTGCTTGCCGCTAAGTTTAGGCAGCATCTCCATAGGCAGATAGACCGATTTTCCTACCAAATGTTGCGCCGATTCAATCGTCTTCACATCCTGAACGGCAACAAAAAACTTGTCGCCACTCATCGTGATTTTCTCCACAAAAAACGGTGTCAGCACCTTGTTGATTTCGAGGAAGAAATGCTTCATTTCAAGATAAGCCGACGGATCGTCAGCGTCGATTTTGAGGGTCACCTCCCCTTTCAGGCCGTGCGTCTTGACGACCTTGCCCAAGTAAAAACAATCTTCTTTTTTCATTATTCCGTATTTGCCTGCAAAGATAAGAAATATTATTTTTGCCGCCCAAAATTCAACCCATGCACGATTTTCTCGACTTGTTTTTGGATGTGCTGAGAAACAGCGTCTTAATCACCGGATTGGTGATTATCATGATGCTAATGATCGAGTATGTCAACATCCATTCGCACGGCAAATGGTTCACAAAGCTGCACCAAAACCGTTTTGGACAGGTCGTGTTGGGTGCTGGTTTGGGCATCATCCCGGGCTGTATGGGCGGTTTCGCCGCTGTGTCAATGTATTCGCATAAGCTCCTGAGTTTCGGCGCATTGATTGCCATGATGATTGCATCGTCGGGTGATGAGGCCTTCGTTATGTTGGCTATGATTCCCAAGGAAGCATTGCTGCTGATGGTAATCCTATTTGTGATAGCTGTTGCTGTCGGCCTGTTGGTCGACCGTTTTGCAAAGCCAAACCATAAAGGCAAACACGAAGGCTGTGATGAAGGCTATCAAATCCATAGCGAGGACGAGGAAGAGAACGAAAAAGAAGAGAAGCCCACCCTGCGCAACATGCGCCACGCCAGCGCGGAGCGCATCGTCTTGCTTTTGGGCGTGATCTTGTTCATCGTTGCCTTGGCTTTCGGCATGTTCAAGCACAGACGCGAAGTAGACACTCACACACAGCTCAATATCTTCAACGAGTACTGGATGAATCTCATTTTCGCCGTCATTAGCCTCTTCGTGGTGTGGTTCATTGCAACGGCAGGTGAACACGTTGTCAAGGAACACCTGTGGGAGCACATCATCCGCAAGCACTTTTTGAGCATCTTCCTTTGGACCTTCGGTGCGCTACTCATCATCCAAATCGGGCTGCATTATTTCGACCTTGAGCAGCTGATTAGCGAAAACATCCCATGGATGATCTTGTTGGCCGTCTTGGTGGGCATCATCCCCGAGTCGGGGCCGCATTTACTGTTTGTCACCTTGTTTGCCACAGGCACTGTACCCTTCTCGGTGCTGCTAGCCAGCAGCATCTCGCAGGATGGTCATGCCTCGTTGCCGTTGCTTGCCGAGAATAAAAGGAGTTTCGTCAAGGCAAAGATTGTCAATGCCCTGGTGGCGGCAGTTTGCGGGTATTTGAGTTATTTCATTGGGGTTTAAAATCCCTGCTGGGTATGTCATTCCAACACAGGCTTGTGGGTTGGCGGGAATCTATGGCCAGCAGGGATTTTCATCAAACAGTTCATAGTGCTTTTTTTTAAACTACAACAAAATTTTTGCCTCCTATAGATTCCATCCGCACATAACCTCCGCTAGGAATGACATAGAAGGCAAAAATTTTTGAATAAGTAATCAAAAAAAGCTGTATTTTTGCCGGCGAAAAACAAAGGGGTGCCTTCCCTGCTTCGGCAGGGTGAAAAGGCTGAGAACATACCCTCTAACCTGATCCGGGTAATGCCGGCGTAGGGATTGGATAGATTCAAGCATTCCCCTTCACATTTTATTAAACTAAAAACTCAAGAGATGAAAAGATTTTCTTTTGTTGTCGCTGCATTGTTATTCGCGGCAAATGTGAATGCTCAAAACAATGAAGTGGTGTATGACACCACAAAGTACGAAGTGCTTAACGAGGTAGTGGTAGGCGGCTTGCGTGTCCAAAAAAACGCCCCCTTTTCCGTCACCAACATCGAGAAGGTGGAACTCAACGACTTTTCGAAAACCGGTCAGGAACTCCCCTTCCTGTTCGCCAAGACACCCGGCATCATCGCATGGGGTGAGAACGGCATAGGCTCCGGCACCTCATACATGCGCATCCGTGGCGCCGGCGACTCGCGCATCAACGTCACCCTCGACGGCGTGTCGCTCAACTCGCCCGAGGACCAGTGCGTGTTCTGGGCCAACATGAACAGCTACGGCTCGCTGCTGAGCTCGGTACAAATCCAACGCGGCGTGGGTAGCTCCACCAATGGCGACGGTGCCTTTGGCGGCACGATATCGCTGACATCAGCCAAGCCTTCCCTTGTGCCGAGTGCCGAAATCACAGGCTCCTACGGCTCGTTTAACACACTCAACTTCGGCGCCAAGGCCTCCACGGGTCTGCTGTGGAACCACCTCATTGTCGATGGTGCCTACCACGAGACCCACACCGACGGCTTCATCCACGGCACCAAGGGTCGCAGCGGCAGCTACTACGGCGGCCTCACTTGGATGGGCAAGAACTTCATTATCCGCTACAAGAACATCGGTAACTTCGAGATGACCGGCCAGGCCTGGAATGGCGTGACGGCAGGCAACAACGACATGAGCCTCATGGACGGCACCTACGGCATCCCGACAGGCATCAAGACCTACGCCGATATGTATAAGGTGGGCTTGGGACAGTTCAACTCGCTCTATGAATACCTTGTTACCGATGAGGACGGCAACTTCATCCAGGACGAAAACGGCCATTACATGACTCAACGCTACCAGATGAACGACGGCACCTTCTGGGACCGCACCACCGACAACTTCTGGCAAGACCACAACCTGCTCTCCGCCGCTTGGGAGATCAACGAACACTGGTCGACCACGGCCACGCTGCACTACACCTACGGCTACGGCTATTACGAAGAATTCCGCCCCAACAACAAGCTCTCGAAGTTCGGCATGACCTATAAAGACAATGAGGGCAACACTGTGAAAAAGACTGACTTTGTCCGCAAGAAAGGACTGCGTCAAGACACCTATGGCCTCGTATGGTTCACCCGTTACAAGAATGCAAACTGGAATGTCATCGGCGGTATCTCGGTCCAGAACTTCCAAGGCAATCACTTCGGCTATGTGACTTATATCGCCAACCCAGATGTCGCCAACAAATACCTCATCAACGGCGACTATAAATACTATGACTCCGACGCGCAGAAGCTCGACGGCAATGTCTTTGTCAAGGCTGCCTACACCTTCGCCGACCACTGGACCGTCTTCGGCGACATGCAGTTCCGCTATGTGGACTACAAAACCAATGGCATCAATGACAAGTTCTACGAAGAAGACAGCCAATACTACAACCAGGAACTCAACATCCACGAGAAGTACCCCTTCTTCAACCCCAAGGGCGGCATCTCCTTCGACACGGACAGCCACCATGCCTATGCCTCCGTGGCCATGAGCCACCGCGAGCCCGAGCGTAACAACTTCACCGACAACGGCTCCTATCCCTTCCCCAAGCCCGAGCAACTCCTCGACTATGAGTTGGGCTACAACTACAATGGACGCATCTGGCAGGCAGGCGCCAACCTTTATTATATGGACTACACCAACCAGTTCGTGCAAACCGGCGCGGTTAGCGACATCGGCGAGGCCCTTACCACCAATATCAAGGACTCGTACCGCATGGGCGTCGAGCTGCAAGCCGGCGTGAGTCCCACCAAATGGTTGACCATCGAGGCCAACGCCGCCTTGAGCCAAAACAAGGTCAAGGACTTCGACGAGGTCGTGGAGAACTGGGACGACTGGGAAGGCAACACCGATGCCAACGGCCAAGCCTACGATGGCGATGGCTACGATGTCATCCACTACGACAACTCGACCTTGGCCTTCTCTCCTTCGGCCATCCTGAACGGCTTCGTCACCTTCCACCACAAGGGCTTCGAGGCTACCTGGCACACGAACTATGTCTCACGCATGTACCTCGACAACACCCAGAACCTCGACCGTTCGCTGCCGGCCTACAGCACCTCTAATGTCAGCCTCGGCTACACGCTGAAGCCCAAGAAAGTCGTTAAGGAAGCCATCATAAAGGTGAACTTCAACAACATCTTCAACAAGCGCTACGCCGCCAGTGGCTGGGTGTATTCAGCCATCTGTGACAGCTACGGACACCCCAACGACAACCGTTACTACCAAATCGGTTTCATCCCGATGGCAGGTTTCCATGTCATGGGCAATCTGACGCTGAGATTCTAAAGCTGGCATAGATTCCCTTCGGGAATGGAGTAAAGTACTCGTTTAACAAGCGGCGGCAAGTAATGTTTACCCATTGTAAACGCTACATGCCGCCGCATTTTAGTTGGATGAATTCTCCATTCCCGTCAGGGAATCTGATCTATTTAAATGTCAATTCATATCAACCCTTCTTAGCGATTCGTTTCGCCACACCGATGGCGCCTGTGGGACAGACGAGTCGGCAGAGGTGACAGCCGACGCAACGCTTTCCATCGAGATGCGGCTGACGCAGGTCGGCATCGAAAGTGATGGCCTGATGGCCACCATCTTGGCACGAGGTGTAACAACGGCCGCAGCCGATGCATTGCTCACGGTCGAAGGTGGGATACACTATGGTGTCGCGGTCGAGATTGGTGGGGGTGGCAAAATTGAGTAGCTCCTCGCCTACCAACTCCGACAGGTTATCGATGCCGCGTTCTGCCATATAGTTTTGCAGTCCCAACACGAGGTCATCGATGATGCGATAGCCGTACTGCATCACGGCGGTGCACACCTGCACATTGCTGCAGCCCAGCTGGATAAACTCCAGCGCGTCGCGCCAGTTCTCGATGCCACCGATGCCGCTTAACTCAATGCGTTTGCCTTTGTTGGTGGCGGTGAAAATGGGGTTCTTTGCCATCTCAAGGATATGACGCAAAGCGATGGGCTTCACGGCGCGGCCCGAGAGTCCGGAAACGGTCTTCTTGTTGGCCACGGCACCGCGATCGTTCATGGTCACGCTCTTGATGGTGTTGATGGCTGAGACCGCATCGGCGCTAGCGAAGTGGGCGGCCATGGCGGGCTGGTTGATTTGAGTGATGTTGGGCGTCATCTTGGGGATGACCGGAATCTTGACATTATGTTTCACATAAGCCGTGTAGAACAGCACCAGCTCCGAGTTCTGCCCCACATCGCTGCCCATACCGGCCAACTTCATCTGCGGGCAGGAAAAATTCAGTTCCACGGCATCGACACCAGCCTCCTCGGCCATCTTAGCCAAGGTGATCCACTCCGTCTCGGCATTGCCCATGATGGAGGCGACGACGACTTTGTTGGGATAGTCCTTTTTCAGTCTCCGCAGGATGTCGAAATCCATCTCCACAGGGTTCTCGCTCAGCTGTTCCATGTTGCGGAAGCCGAAGAAATCCGACCGACCCAGTTCGCTGACGGCATCGAAGCGCGGCGACACCTCGCGGATGTCCTCCATGCAGATGGTCTTGTAGAACACGCCCGCCCATCCTGCATCGAAGGCCCGCGCCACCATCTCGTAGTTGGTGCAGATGGACGACGAGGCGAGGAAGAAGGGATTTTCGCAAGGGATGCCGCAGAAGTCGATGGCAAGGCTGGGGAGGTCTTTTTGTGGCTTCGTGCCTTTGACAGCTTCCGCCAGTTCCCTGATGCGGATAGGCCTATCGTAATGGATGCAGGCTGCCTCGGCGGCTTGCAGTTCGGCATCGCTGCATTTTTCAATCCACTGTCCGGCAAGGGCTTCGTTGTCGAATCGTATGGCGCGTATGGCGCGTGCCGGGTCGCCATTCTTGCAGGCTTTGCTGCACGGTGCATCGGCGCAGAGCAGGCACCGAGCGGCTTCTTCTTGGAGGTGCATAGTTTTGTTCATAGAGTCAGTGTTTAGGTGTTTTGTGGGGACAAAGATATATATTTTTAGTTTTCCTGATGGATTTAGAGAAAAAACTTAGGGACACACACGTAGAGGTGTCCAAAAATTGTATTTTTGTTCTTTTAAATGGTCCCTTATGCAAGAGCAAAGTCTGAACACATCGTCAAAATGGAAGAAGATATGCTGTTTTGTGATGCTGTTTTTCTATTTCAGCCATATCCAGATAGCATTTGGCCCATCGGTTGCAAGTACGATAAGCGGTATCCTGAACATTTTGAACCTGATTCTTGTCATAGTGATGATACCCGACATCATCCGTGAGGCTAAGAGATTCGGCGGCAACAAAAAAAGTCTTCTATGGATTCCGCTGGGTGCCGCCATGGTGATAGTTTTGCAAGGCATTCTTTGGGATAGCGTCCTAAAGGGCATGATAACCTCTGCAGCGAGCATCACATTGGACAATGCCAATACGGACAAGGTATTCGAGATGGTCATGAAATCGCCCATCTTTATGGGGATCATGGCTTGCGTTTACGGTCCGGTGTTGGAAGAGCTGCTATACAGATACACAGCCTTCGGAGTGCTTTATGAGAAGAACAAGTTTTCGGCTTATGCCGTATCGGCTTTGCTGTTTGGCATCCAACACGTTGCCGAGGCTGGCCTATGGGGCGGCGACACGATACAGCTTATGAATATGCTCGGCTATATCATTGCGGGACTGATTTTCGCCTTCCTTTATGCCAAGACAAAGAACATCTGCGTTCCGATAGGAGCGCATATCCTTGCCAATTCATTTGGGTTAATGATGATGTGCTGTAAATAGGTTTAAAAATTCGTATCTTTGCTTTTTGAAATACACAATGTACGCAACACGCAGCACCAATACGCACGTTGTGAATTATTTTCAAATAACTTGTATATTTGCAAATCAATAACCAAAGAATTATTCAAACATGAGATTGCATATCCATACGACATCAAACACAACGCTTATTCCCTTCAATTACCAACAAAAACTCACGGGAACTCTTCACAAATGGTTAGGCGAGAACAATGAAGAGCATGGTGAAATATCCCTATATTCTTTTTCATGGTTACAAAATACAAAAGTTGAAAAAGATGGCCTGAATTGTCCAAAAGGTTCAAAATGGTTTATCAGCTTTCATGATAGCCAAAAGTTAAAATGTATTCTTGCAAGCATTCGGGCCAATCCAGAAATGTTTTGTGGGATGTTTGTGGACGAGGTAACCATCGAGGAAACTCCAGACCTATCAAATAAAGAATTGTTCTTTTTAGGAAGTCCTATTTTGATTAAGCGCCACGAAGAAGAAAAGGTAATTGAATACGACTTTGACAATCCTTTATCTGGAAAACTGCTCGAAGACACTTTGAAGACGAAGATGCAAAAGGCGGGAATACAAGATGACGGCACTTTGCACATTGAGTTTGACTTGTCCTATGCAAAAAAGAAAAAGAAACTCGTTTGGTATGAAGGAATTAGCAATAAAGCAAACATGTGCCCTGTGATTATCCATGGCAGCAACGAGATAAAACAATTTGCTTGGAATGTGGGATTAGGAAACTGCACGGGAATTGGATTCGGTTCGATTTATTAAAATGAAAAATCATGTATTACGTAGTCAAATATACAGGCAAATTCGGCTTCATTAAACCATGGACAGCCGTAAGAGATGGTGAGACATTCAGCCAGCAGTTTCTAACCCCTTCGATTATTGAAGGCATTGAAAAGAAACTGTTTCCCGAAACATTAAATTTGAATGGCCAAATCACAAAAATCGTCAGACACAAATTGAGTTATTCTGCCATCGATTCCCAACAAGAAGTAACCCAAACAAGAGGTTGGAAAATCACAAAAAAAGAAGCGACTCGTGAACGTTCGATTCTGAAACGAGGTGTTATGCTCGACCCAATCCTCTATTTGGCATTTAACAACCAAACTGACGCGGAAACGGCTTCAAAACAACACATTTGCCTTTGCAGAAATGAGGACGTAATGTTGCCCGACAGCGAAATCATTGAACTTGAAGAAGAACAATTTGCTGAATTAGACGGATTTGAATTGCGTTTTGGCGAATCAGACCAATCATTTATGGTGGGATACAACCGTTTCGACAACAACAAGCCTATGTATGGTTGGATTGAATACAACGGAAACAAACTCTTGTAGGAATGACGGACAAGTTCGATTACATATTGGCAAAACACGAAGATTTTGGCGGGATGCCGCTGACGCAACACCTTAAAGATGTTGCCAATGCCGCTATTGTCATTGCCCAACATGTCGGGCTTGACCCTGATTTGGCTTTCAAAGGCGCAGTATTGCACGATATTGGCAAAGTCAGCCCATTGTTTCAAAAAACATTGAAGCACGATTACATACAACAGCCCGATTTTACATTCCGTCACGAAATTGCTTCCTTGTTTTTCATTTCGTTGTTTCCCGAAAAAGAACGGCCTGCCATCATTGATATGATTGTGGCGCACCACAAGTCAATTTATCATGATGTGAGGGAAAAAGGAATTCTTGACTTGGACGAAAACATGGATTGTTTTGCACGGCATTCCGAGAGATTTAATGAATGGTGTCCTATCGCTTTAGGCATTTTAAGTGAATTTGGAATTGAGACACACCCCATAGACATCAACGAAGCCATAAGCAATTACGAGTTCGTTGTGGATTATTGTTATAGCAAATCGCTGAACCAATCGGAATGGAAAGGATTATTGATGGCTGCCGACCATTTTGCCTCAGCTTTGGAAGAAAAGGCAGAATTGGCAACCGACAAACTGTTTATCAAACCCGATTTGTCGTTCTACAACCGTCAGCACCATCTTTATCCCCTTTCGTTGGTCTCAACCGATGACAAGCGGCCACACACTTTGGTAACTGGCCCAACTGGTGCCGGAAAAACCGATTTCCTGTTGCGGCGGTGCAAAGGCCGAGTGTTTTACACGCTACCGTTTCAGGCTTCTATCAATGCCATGTACGACAGAATCAAAAACGACTTGGAAGATACTGATGCACAAGTGTATCTGCTTCATGCCGCCTCGAATCTAAAAGTCAAAGATGGCAAAGTGGAAGAAAGAATCATGCAAAGGCATATTGGGGCATCCGTCAAGGTGATGACACCCCACCAAATGGCATCGATTGTGTTCGGAATCAAAGGTTACGAAGCCATGTTGCTCGACCTAAAAGGCTGCGATGTCATTTTGGATGAGATTCACACCTATTCTAGCGAAACCCAAGCGATTGTTCTGAAGATTATCGAAATACTGAAATCGATAAACTGTAGGATTCATGTAGGCACTGCCACCATGCCAACGGTTTTGTATGACAAAATTCTGCAACTGCTGGGCGGCAAGAGCGAAGTCTACGAGGTTATGCTGCCTGATGAAATCCTAAAGACCTTCAACCGACATATTATTCACAAGGTCGAACAATGGAACGACTGCACGGAAAGCATTCAAAAAGCCGTTGCCGAAAAGCAAAAAGTGTTGATTGTTTGCAATCAAGTGAAACGCGCCCAACAAATGTACGATTACATTTGCGAAACTTTCCCCTCTGTTTCAAGAATGCTTATCCACAGCCGTTTCAAACGAGGCGACCGCTCGCAATTGGAAACGAAACTGAAAGAGAATTTCAACCGCATGACCGAAGCCTGCATTGTTGTTTCGACCCAAGTAGTTGAAGTGAGTTTAGACATCAGTTTCGACCTGATGATTACCGAATGCGCTCCTATTGACGCGCTCATTCAGCGGTTTGGACGTATCAACCGTAAGCGGACTGAGGAAACCATTGGAAAATTCAAGCATATCTATGTGATTCAGCCACCACAAAAAGACAATGAGGCACTACCTTACGATTTGGAAGTATTGAAAAAGAGTTTTGATGCCTTGCCGAACAATGATGTAATTGAGGAATCGTCAGTGCAACAACGCATTGACACAGTTTATCCCGACACCAAATTTATGAATCTGGATTACTCGGGTGTCGTTTTCATTGATGGAAAATGGCAAATCAAAGAATTGTGTCATTATCCCAAATCAGCGCTTTTAGAAGTGCTTGATATCAACTCGGCGGTTTGCATTACGGAAGACGATATGAAGACCTATATCAATGGAAACGCATTCAATAGGGCCGAGTTGGAAATACCTGTAAGTTACAAAAGCATGGCATTTAACAATTTGGAACAAATCGATGAAGGTTCCCGTCCATTCATCATTCCTAACCAAGCCTACGATACTGAGAAAGGGCTAATTGCCGAATTTACAAAGCCACAATATTATAACACAACGCGATAGAAAATGATTACAGCAACCATAGGAAAGATATTTTTGGAGGCTTACAACAAAAAGCACGGCACAAACTACGATGCCAAATCGTTTTTTGTTGATGTGTACTATCCATTGTTTTTCGATAGCAACAAATATCTGCAATGGGTTACAAACTCCCCTTTTGTGCAAATGAAAAAAGGGCAAAAGGTTGAAAGGTTAACTTCGGATGAAAGGAAGGAAAAACTTCAAGAGTTTATAGCCAAAGTTGATGTAAGCAAATCGCCCGACTCGAGCATCGCACCAGGATACCCTGCTTCGGAAGAAAAAGAGTTTGCCACCACATCGGGACAAGTCACCAATATGGATTTATCAATCCCAAAAGAAGATTATTACCATGCCTGGATCGGTTCAAGTTTGGGTGTAGGAATTCGAGAAAAACCGTCTATGTCTATCTTGTTTTCAAATCCTGAAATCCTGCTTGACATTTTTGAAGGTTGGAAACTTTATAGAAAAATATTGAATGAAACCCCAAAACTCAAAGGCAATCAAGTCAATACATGGAATGGCCAATGGCTTGCCCACCGATATGACAAAACAAGTTACAATGCGGAACTACCTATGGCAAATTTCAACAATGCATTTGAAACTACAAAAGATGGTATGAGTATTACTACTCAATCATGGACGAAGGTTTTGATTGGTATAGCAAGACAATTCCCTTTCCCTAAAATGATGGGATATGTATATCGATTTGACAAAACCAACACCACAATAGGTTTTATCCCTTTTAATTTGGAACATATTAGGCGACCTATAGAACTATATCAAAAACTATTTGGAGAAATCGAAGGAAGGGAAGCTGAAGAACTTTGGGGAACGAGAAAAGACGGGTTTAAGGCTTGTTGTCAAAAAGGTGCTATCGGTATAGAAGCCATGCGCCCAAAAGACTTAGAGCAATACATGACAGCTGACAAGGGCGCAATACTGCCCAAATACGACGAGAAACAAATTATTAGTTTTCACACATATCAAATCTGGTTATTAGCTATGTTAAACAATCAAGAAATGTGGGACAAGTCCCTCGAATTTGCCAAAACGTTACACGACTTCGTGGCACAAGACAAATCAATAAGCACTCAAAAAAAGAACATTATCAAATCTGTTCTTTCCGCAACCACAAAGAAAAACTTTATTTCTTCATTAGAAGATTTGGTTTCAAATGCGGAGAGTATTGGATGTATCGAAGACATCGCAAAAGTTGTTCATTTGATGCCGACAGACAATGTACCTTATTTTCTAACACTGGTTAGATTCCAATATGCCATAATCGAAAAGCAATAATAAATTCAATAAAACATAATCATATGAATACTAACAGCTTCATTTATCTAAGAGGGTTAAAACATGTGAATTACACTGTTTTCTGTGTAACTGACGGACAGAAGACTTATTTCGACCCTCAATTTAGTATGTCCGTACCTTACTCAAGCGGCCAACAAGTCAAGCGCTCAATCATTAACGGTTTTACGGAAATAATAGGCGAAAAACAAGCACCAATTACATTCGTCTCGGTAAAAGACAAAGATGGGAAAATAGGTGAAGGCGAGGTTTATTCAACTTGCGACCCTTCTTATAAAGATCTTTTGATTGGTGGATGGTTTCAAGCAAAAGCAGGTGGGACGGAAAGGACTATAAAAAGAAGAAGTCCTCTATCGATATCTGCTTTAACCCCTCTACACCCTCTGCTTTCTGGAGTACCATATGAGAATATTTCATTCGATAGATCAGATTTCCCCGAATTGCATAAAGTAATTGTCAGAGACTCTAAAGGAAATGAATTGACCGATGAGGAAATTGAGAATGCTCTTAATGGTGCTAACAGAAGTTTATTAAGAAAGTACATTCAAAGCAACAAAAGAGCAACAGGATTGTTCATATATGACATTGCAATCGACCTGCGCACTTTGTTTTGTGTTTCAACCAATCAACTCGAGCCTGAAATCTCCAAAGAAATGATTGCCCTGTTGGAAGAAAAGGGGTGGAAAAAGAGCAAAAATGTTTTCGGAGAATGCCTCGTTCTGCCCAAAGAAGAACGAGAGAAAATCATACCCGCATTGGCCAAAGCCTTGATTAACTGGCGCATCACATCGAATCAGGCACGTACATTCAGTTTAATGGAAACCTTGGCCGTGGCTATCAGTGACAATGCCAACACCTTGGCTGCTGCCATCCGTGCAAAACTCGTCGATGATGGAGAGAAGCCCAAAGCGAAACCCATTGTGGATGAAACGGCAGGTGCAGATTTGTTTGTAACCCTACCCTGTTCAAGTTACATTGTCACTGAAAACGAATCGGCTGATGCCTTGCAAAAAGCGGAAGCAAAACTGATTGAAATGATGATGGCATTTGATTATGAAAGTCAACTATAAGAGCCTGTTTAATCGAACCCTATGGAATTGAAATATGACTTACAACCTTATCAACAAGACTATGAACGCTTCATTAATCGAACCTTATGGAATTGAAATATGGATGGTCGCAGGGTAGGCCCGACTCCTCCCCCCTTTTAATCGAACCTTATGGAATTGAAATATCGTTGAGACCAAATTCGCCGCACAATGTAGGATCTTTTAATCGAACCTTATGGAATTGAAATTACGTGAACGGTGAGGTACACTGCTACATCTACGACCTTTTAATTGAACCTATTGGAATTGAAATTTGGCATACAGTGTGATGGGCAGCATAGCCACGGCCTTTTAATCGGACCTTTTGGAATTGAAATATGATATGCACTTGACCATAGAGCTGATCGTTAGTCTGTCAATAGAACCATATGGAATTGAAACAGCTCATTGGCAATGGCTACCTCAGACACCTTTTCTTTTAATTAATCGAACCTCTTGGAATTGAAATGACAAACCCAATGTGGTCCAGATGCACGCCAAGATGCGTTAATCGAACCTTTTGGAATTGAAATGTCATATTACCTGCGGTACCTCGTAATCGCCCCATCCGCAATTAATCGGACCATATGGAATTGAAATTTCATTGAGGCCCTTTACAACTTCACCGTCTTGGAGCTTATAATCGAACCATGTGGAATTGAAATAGTTGCACCCTGAGCGACTTCCTTGAATGGCTCAATCTTATAATCGAACCATCTGGAATTGAAAGATGACGACCCAAAGGATTGTATTAGTTCGGCGCTCTTTTTAATCGAACCATGTGGAATCGTATTTGTTTTACACAACCAGCAAACAATTATGGCAAAAATTTACTATTTTTGTTGAATAAAAATGCCCACACCATGTCCCCCTACAGCCCCGACATCCACCACCGCCGTTCCATCCGCCTGAAAGGTTACGATTATGCCTCGGAAGGGCTGTATTTCGTTACCATGTGCGTACAGAACCGCGAATGCCTTTTCGGCGAAATCATTAACAACGAAATAGTTTTGAATGATGCCGGTCGGATGGTGGAAAAATGGTACAACAAAACGCAAGACAAATTCCGGGATATCGTTTGCCATGAAATGATCATCATGCCCAACCATTTCCATTGCATTTGGGAAAACGTGGGATTGCATGGTGCGTCGGCCGTAGGGGCGGACACATGGGTCCGTCCCTACGAGACACGGATTTGGGCACGCACACGGGTTCACCATTGTCATCGGTGGTGCAATGGTTCAAAACCATGTCCACCAACGAATACATCCGTGGGGTGAATCAATTGGGATGGCCTCCGTTCGACCGGAAATTATGGCAACGCAATTATTATGAACACATCATCCGCGACGACACGCCATTACAAACCATTGCGTATTACATCATCAACAATCCTTCCCTATGGCAAAACGACAAATTTTACCAACCATCCAAATCGATTTAACCTCTTCTTTATTTGCAATTCTGATTTTTCCGTAAATTTGCACAAATTTTCAAACCATGAGAAAAACAACATTCATCATCATCCTATTAGCCATGTGGTTTTCAGGTTATTCACAAGATTGGTTCCGTTTCAATGATTACAAAGCTGACAACGAACGGATTATCGCTAACAAAGCATTCCCAGAGGTGGTATTTATGGGCAATTCCATCACAGAGAACTGGGCTTATTTCCATCCCGAGTTCTTCACCTCCCATAACTACCTCGGAAGGGGTATCGGAGGACAGACCTCGGCCCATATGCTGGTGCGTTTCAAGACCGATGTCATCGACCTCCACCCCAAGGCGGTGGTCATCATGGCGGGCACCAACGACGTGGCACACAACGACTATTGGGTCGAGCCAGATCAGGTGGTCAACAACGTGATTTCGATGTGCGAACTGGCCCAAGCCCATGACATCATCCCAATTATCAGCTCCATACCACCTTGCAAAGCCTTTGTGTGGAGACCCGAAATTAAGGATGCCGCCCAAACCATCGTCGAAATCAACAAAAATCTGAAAGCCTACGCCGAAGCCAACGGCTTGGTTTATGTCGACTATCACTCCGCCCTCGCCGACAAAGACAATGCCTTCCCCACCACGCTAAGCAAGGATGGCTGCCACCCCAACCCCGACACCTATTATACAATGGAGGAAATGGTGTTGCAGGCGATTCGAGAAGCGTTGAAATAAAATCCCCCAATGACCCCCGCCAGCCCTAACATAGAATTACGCCACACCACCCCTATCCTACTGATTTCCATTGGAATCGTAGCGGTCGGTCTGCTGCTCTTCGTGATGAATCTGTGCTTCGGCTCGGTGTCCATTCCGATGAAGGAGATCTGGGCGGCCGTTTTTGGCGGCGATGATGCCACCTATCGCGCCATCATCCTCGACTACCGTCTGCCGCAGGCCATCACAGCACTGTTGGCAGGCATAGGACTCTCTGTGTCGGGTCTACTGATGCAGACTTTGTTCCGTAACCCCCTTGCCGACCCTTCCCTACTGGGCATCAGCAGTGGAGCGAGTCTCGGCGTGGCCTTGGTCGTACTGGTGGCCGGCAGCTTTGGCGGCATTGCCGTCAGCACACTATCGCTGTGGTCCACCTTCGGCGTGGCTTTGGCGGCCTTTGTCGGGGCGTTTTTGGTTTTGTTGCTTATCCTTGCGTTAAGTTCAAGACTTAGGAGCATGGTCAGCCTGGTGCTGGTGGGCATTATGATTGCCTATATCGCTGGCTCGGTCACCGACATCCTGAAGTTTTTTAGCCAAAAAGAAGGTTTGCATTCCTTCGTCATCTGGGGTATGGGCAGCTTCTCCAACGTGAGCAAGGCTCAGCTGCCTTTCTTCGCCATCGCCGTCGCGGCAGGCACCATTGGCTCATTCCTGCTATTCAAGACTTTGAACCTCCTGCTGTTGGGCGAGCGTTATGCCGAGAACCTCGGCGTCAACATCCGTCGGAGCAGCATGCTCATCATCTTGGCATCTGGCTTCCTCACCGCCCTCATCACGGCGTTCTGTGGTCCCATCGCCTTCCTGGGCTTGGCCGTGCCACACATCGCACGCTTCCTCTTCCGCAGCAGCGACCACAAGCTGCTCATCCCAGCCACGGCCTTCCTCGGCATGGACTTGGCCTTGTTCTGCAACCTCATCGCACGCCTACCCTCCTTCGAAGGCAACCTGCCCATCAACTCAGTCACAGCACTCATCGGCGCGCCCATCGTGCTATGGGTCATCTTTCACCGGCAAAAAGTCAGTCATAGACAATGATGATATCAAACTACAGATTATACAGATTGTACAGAAGTTCTCTGAAAAATTTTAAGGACGCAAGCGTCCCGATGACACAGATTACAACCCTTGCCATCAGTCAATCTGTACCAATAGGATGCTTGCATCCCAATAATTTCCCGACTCAAATCGGTTTAATCTGTCCAATCTGTAGTTAAGAAATTGATTATGAACAAGGTATTACACACAAACCATCTTTTGATTGGCTACAAAGGCCAAGTCCTGATGCCCGAGATCAACGTGAGCCTCAACGAAGGCGACATCGTGGCCTTGGCGGGTCCCAATGGCTCGGGCAAGACGACACTGTTCAAAACGCTCTCCTCCACCCTCAAACCCATTGGCGGAGAGATTAGCCTGTTCGGGAAGAAGCTGCAAGACTACCACCCCAGTGAGCGCAGTTCCCTCTTCAGTCTCGTGCTGACCGAGAAGCCCGACGACCTTTTCCTGAAGGTCTTCGACATTGTGACCGCCGGACGCTACCCCCATCTCGGCCTCCTCGCCCGACTGAAAGACGAGGACGAGCAAATCATCTATGACAGCCTTGAGACCGTAGGCATCAACCATTTGGTCAACCGCAACTTTGTCTCTTTGAGCGACGGTGAACAACAAAAAGTGATGATTGCCAAGGCTTTGGTACAGGACACGCCCCTCATTTTCATGGACGAGCCTGCCGCCTTCCTCGACTATCCCAGCAAGATCGAGCTGGTCAACATCATGCATAAGCTCTCGCGCGAGAAGCACAAGACCATCCTGTTCAGCTCCCACGACCTTGATTTGCTGCTTCGTCATGCCGATGTCATGTGGGTCGTCGCGCCTCAACAGCCTTTGCGCCAAGGCACGCCGAAAGAGCTTGTCGAACAAGGGATTATTGATGATTATTTCAAGCCTATTGTGGCTAGGGAAGAGTTTTTCTGGATGAGATGAAAGACAACGGACAAAAAACAACCAAATTCATCCTCAGTTTAGATTATCTCTATACATCTACCAGAATCAAAGCCATTGTTTAGGTGCTCGCAGTGTGAGACATAGCCCAACTGATTAGAAACAATAGTTGTTTTGCCAATTTGCGCATCTATGTTGCGATGCGAATGACCATAAATCCAATAGTCGATGTCTGAAGTAGCAATATAATCGCCTAACTCCACAGTAAACGCGCCATTGATGTTGCTCTCACGAAACTCTTCTGCAGTGCAAAGTTGGGTCGGCACATGGTGAGTAAGCACAATTTTTGTTTTGGCTGTGCTTTCAGATATTGCTCGTTTAACAAAATTCAGGCATCTCTCGTGTTCGCTATTGAAACGGTCGCTTGAAAGGCGGAATCCATTGTATTTAATGCGATAGAAATCACTTACGCCGTGTTCAGTTATATAGGCATTGTACGGCTCAATGTGCGACCACAATGTAGAAACGATGATATCTGTATCTCCAATATGCACAATACTATTGTAATATGCATGGACATTTGAGCGTATCTGCTTGCAATATCCATCTGACATAGTGGCGAGGTCGTAGTAACCGTAAAACTCGTGGTTGCCAAAACATACAATCACCTGCTTGAAATGAGAAGAAGCCCAATCCCAAAACGAATACTTTGAATAGGTGTCTTGCCCAGAATCAGGCAAGTCGAGATAGGCGGTATCACCCGCAATGAGCAAAATGTCGCCCATCACCTTAAGAGGATGCCTTGTCAGCCACATCCTGTTTTGTTGAAATTCAAGATGGAGGTCGCTGACGAACTGTATTTTCATCGTTTGAGGATGATAATCGGCTATGGCTTTCAGTATGTCCAAAATCATGTCCGTGCGCTCGATTTCATCTGATGCAATTGCACATTCTATTTCCTCCGAAATATTAGGGCGTCTGAGCATTTGAGCGAACTGTTCGGACACATACGCTTGCACCTCTTTATCCTCGGCCTTGAATTTGTCAACAAAATCCGTACAATAATTTAGCACATAGACAATGTCCTCAAAGTCTTTTGCTCCACGCCAATCGCCACCTCCCCGCGAAAGAAGAGCATCAATCTTCGTGGCGATGTAATAAGTTGCAGGAAGTCGATATATAGTTTTCCCCGAAGGCAACTCGTAGGGTTCTCGTTTGCTGAATCCCGGACGGTACCACGGATTGCCAAACGAGAGCACATTTTCGTCCATCGACATCACATCCACTATCTCACCATTGAATACCCATCGGCATAGAGGAGCATTAGGCGATTGGTCGTTCTGAAAGTTCCTTTCGCGAAGCAGTTCTTCAAAAGCGGCATGCTCACTATATGAAGTAGTATTGACAATACAATCCACATCAATCGTGGTACGAGGCTCCGTGGCGACTGGGTCATTCGCATACAGCCCTGCCATCACCCCTCCGACAAAGACTATCCTGTCGTTTAGGTCTTGCAAGGCCTCCGCAATCTCCTGAAGACGATCATTATTTGTTTTCGACATAACGGTTTATCCTTTGTATCAATTCTTTAATGGCTATTTCTTTTTCACGAGCACGCCCCATACGTAATGCATCCACTATCACCAATAACTGATATAGTTCATCATCACGCAATGCAGCTTCTGGAACGGTTGGATAAAGCGGCTCTATTTGCTGACCTCGTGCGGTTCCTTTAGCATAGTGCCACACAAAACTATCTGCACTGCCAGCAATTTTATCATGGAGAGGCGATGCACTCACATAAGTAGGCACACCTCGGCCAATACGGCCTGCCTCTATAGGAAAAACATACGCGATGCCATGAATCAGGAACTCCTGCAATGCCAAAGCATTAACTTTTTTCTTATGACGGTCAACCAGTTGCGCCTTTTGACAACGCTTTAAGCTTTCACTTACACTTGAGACACTCATCCCCAAGGATTCTGCCAAACCTCTAAAAGAGAGTTCTTGTCCAGAAATAGTCAGCTTTTTCAACAAAATAAGAACATCTTGTGATTTCATAATCAATAATTTATAATTAAATGTTCGCTGTTCGCGAATCGCGAACACTTATTCAGAATGCAAAAATAATACATTTTCAAATACCAACGTACAAATACATCAGTTTTTATCATTTCACATAAACTATTTTATTACTTTTTTGTAATTTTGCACCTTCAAATATTGCAGCAATTTTTACTAAAATGCAGAATATCAGAAATATAGCGATTATCGCTCACGTTGACCACGGCAAGACCACCCTCGTGGACCGCATCCTTTACCAGTCACAACTCTTCAAGGAATCGGACGAAGCCCCCGGCCAACTCATTCTCGACAACAACGACCTCGAACGCGAACGCGGCATCACCATCCTTTCGAAGAATGTGTCCGTTCGCTATAAAGATGTGAAAATCAACATCATCGACACCCCTGGCCACGCCGACTTCGGTGGTGAGGTGGAGCGCGTTTTGAACATGGCCGACGGCGTGCTGCTGCTCGTCGACGCCTTTGAAGGCCCCATGCCGCAGACCCGTTTCGTGCTGCAGAAGGCTATCGAACTGGGCCTGAAGCCCATCGTGGTCATCAACAAGGTGGACAAGCCCAACTGCCGTCCCGACGAGGTACAAGAGGCTGTCTTCGACCTCATGTTCAACCTCGGTGCTACTGAAGATCAGCTTGACTTCCCCACAGTCTACGGCTCCTCGAAACAAGGCTGGATGTCGGATCACTGGGAGCATGTCACGGACAATGTTTCCTACCTTCTGGATGTCATCATCGATACCATTCCGCCCGCGAAGTTCGAGGAAGGCACACCTCAGATGCTGATTACCTCGTTGGACTACAGCTCCTATGTGGGTCGTATCGCTGTGGGTCGTCTGAAACGCGGTATCCTGCAAGCAGGCATGAACGTCTCGTTGGTGAAGCGCGACGGTTCCGTCACTCGCTCCACCATCAAGGAGCTCTACACCTTTGAAGGACTGGGCAAGGAACGCACCAAAAAACCCGTCGAGGCCGGCGACATCATCGCTTTGATGGGTATCGATGACTTCGAGATTGGCGACACCGTGGCTGACTACGAGAACCCAGAGCCACTACCGCCCATCCATGTGGATGAGCCCACGATGAGCATGCTCTTCACCATCAACAACTCGCCTTTCTTCGGCAAAGAAGGCAAATATGTCACCTCGCGCCACCTGCGCGAACGCCTCTACAAGGAGACAGAGAAGAACCTCGCTCTGAAAGTAGAAGACACAGATTCGCCCGACTCGTTGATGGTCTACGGTCGTGGTATCCTGCACCTCAGCATCCTCGTGGAGACCATGCGCCGTGAAGGCTACGAGTTCCAACTTGGCCAGCCCAAAGTCATTGTGAAATACATCGATGATGTAAAATGTGAACCTATAGAGTGCCTTACCATCCTCGTGCCGGAAGACTTCTCTGGTCGCGTCATCGAGCAGGTCAGCGCCCGCAAGGGTGAGATGACACAGATGGAGCCCAAGGGCGACCGCATGTGCCTCGACTTCGACATCCCCGCCCGTGGACTCATCGGCTTACGAAACACGCTGCTGACCGTCACCGAAGGTGAGGCCATCGTCTCGCACCGTTTCAAGGGCTTTGAGCCTTGGAAGGGCGAGATGCCGACACGCAACACGGGTGCCTTGATCTCAATGGAGACGGGGCAAGCCATCCCCTATGCCATCTGGAAGTTGCAGGACCGTGGCATCTTCTTCGTCAACCCGAACGAGGACGTGTATGCCGGCGAGGTCATCGGCGAGAACACTCGCAGCAACGACATCGTCATCAACGTCTGCAAGACCAAGCACCTCACCAACGTGCGAGCCTCGGGTAGCGACGAAGCCATTCGCCTCATCCCGCCTGTGCGTTTCTCGTTGGAGGAATACATGGAATACATCCGCGACGATGAGTATCTTGAGGTCACGCCTAAGAGCCTGCGTCTGCGCAAAATCATCCTCGACGAGCTGGAGCGCAAACGCGCCTCACGCCGTGGAGAGGAATGAATTTTGAAAATTATTTTCTAAAAAGTCGGGCTATATGTCCGACTTTTTTCGTATTATTGCACTCTTGTAAACGAGCGAAATTTCGACTTCCAAAACATTTGCTTTTATCTTTATAATTATTTGATAATTAAAAATTTAAGAATATGTCAACATTCAAGAAAACCCTTATCATCCTGTTCGTCACGATGGGATTGGCCTCGTGTGACGTGCTGACTCAAGTGGCACAAATGGCTAACTTTGCCAACTGCAAATTCAACTTCAACAGTGTCGACCAAATTCAAATGCTTGGTGTCAACCTGAGCAAAGGCATGTCGAAGAGCGACCTCAACGCCGCACAACTGCTTTCGTTGGCCAATGCCCTTGCCAACAGACAGCTGCCTGTGACCTTCAACGTCAACGTGGGTGTCAACAACCCCAACTCCATTGCTGCTTCGATGACCAAGATGGATTACATCGTCAGCCTCAACGGGAAAGAGGTCATCAGCACTACATTAAACAAAAGTGTCAGCGTGGGTGCCAACTCAAGCAGTGTGGTCAGCATTCCTATCACCACCGACTTGTTCCAATTGTTCAGTGGCGAATCGGCTGAGGCCCTGCTCAACTTGGCCTTCAAATTGGCCGGTGCCAGCAGCGACCCCGTTAACGTAGGCCTGAAGGTGAAGCCTTACATCAGCATCAACGGACAACAGCTCGCCTACCCCGACTTCATCTCAATGAACAAAGTGTTGAACTAACCCAAAAGAAAACGAGCAAGAAATGGCGGATTTTAAGGAAAGACGCTTTAGTATCGACCCTGGAAAAGGGAAGAAAATGGACGGCTGTCCCTATTCTGTGTTTGAGGACGGTCGCGATGTAAAGGATTATATCATTCCTCCAAAAGGATATAAGTTTAAAGGTTTCCGCTTTGACCCTGATGCCTGCAACCAAATTTATGATGGCCGACTCATTGCAGAATATGAAAAAGAGTCATTTGTTGCCACCATCAAATCAAATCTTTGGAAATTCATCCTCGCTTTGGTCATCATCGTTGTCATCACGGTGGTGGTTGTTTTGGCTGTCAATGTCTTCAACAAGCCCAAAACAGACAAACCGACCAAGAAGCCTGAAAGCACAACCTTGGTGAAGGATACAGCGAAAGAAAAGGACAAAGCTCAGCATACTGAGAAGAATACTCCAGCTACTCCCGCGAAGGACACCATCAAGCCTAACAATAAGGATAATGCTGCTGTTCAAGACATGGGTGCCAAGAAAGACAAAGACAAGGTGGTGGAAACGCCACAATCTGTAGCTTCTGACCCCAACGCCCAATTCAAACAGGAATTCTGGGCATTGATTCATCAGCGCACCATCATGATGGACTCCTACGACCTTCTATACAAGGACAACAAAAACAAGGTGGAATGCGAAGAGTATGAGTATCTGAGATATACTATCTTAGAGAACTTTGCATCCTTCAAGGCTTGGTCGGGCAAGCTACATAAGATTCCCGTATCTGAGCTGGAATCCATCAACACCGTCAAAGATTTGAAGAACAAGATGCAAAATTATTGAATAATAACAGTTAAACAATTCAACAATAAACATTCAACAATGATTAGAAACAACTTCATCAAACGCCATAACGGCCCCACCGCATCGGATGCTGAAAAGATGCTCAAGGTCATCGGCGTGAAATCGCAAGAACAACTTGTCGACGAAATCATCGCTCCCGAAATCCGTCTGCCTAAAGACCTCAACATCGGTGAAGGCATGAGCGAATACGAAGTCATCAGCCACCTCAAGGCCTTGGGTGCCAAGAACAAGCAGTTCCGCACCTACATCGGCTTGGGTTACTACAACACCATCACTCCTGGTGTCATCATGCGTAACATCCTGGAGAATCCGGGCTGGTACACCTCTTATACGCCCTATCAGGCTGAGATTTCGCAAGGCCGTCTCGAGGCTCTCTTGAACTTCCAAACCGTCATCAGCGACCTCACTGCCATGCCGTTGGCCAATGCCAGCCTGCTCGACGAAGGCACTGCCGCCGCCGAAGCCATGCTGATGTTCTGGCACGCCCGTAGCCGCGCCCAAGTGAAGGCCGGCGTGAAGAAGTTCTTCGTCGCCAACGACGTGTTCCCGCAGAGCATCGAAGTCATCAAGACCCGCGCCCACTTCCAGGGTATCGAGGTCGTGGTGGATGACATCAACAAGTTCGATTGCAGTGAAGCATATTTCGGCATCTTGCTCCAGTGCCCCAACCAGTTTGGTGAGATCGTTGATAACCGTGCCAAAGTGGCCGAATGGAAAGCCAAAGGCATGCAAGTGGCCGTCGCTGCCGACCTTTTGAGCCTCACCCTCATCACGCCTCCCGGTGAATGGGGTGCTGACGTGGTGCTCGGTTCCAACCAACGTTTCGGTCTGCCGATGGGATTCGGCGGTCCGCATGCCGGTTACTTCGCCACCACCGAAGCCTACAAGCGTGAGATGCCCGGCCGTATCATCGGCATCAGCATCGACGCCCTCGGCAATCCTGCCTACCGTCTGGCCCTCCAGACCCGTGAGCAGCACATCAAGCGTGAGCGCGCCACATCGAACATCTGCACAGCACAAGCCCTGCTGGCCATCATGTCAGGTTTCTACGCCCTCTATCACGGCCCGGACGGCTTGATTGAGATTGCCCACCATATCAACTGCCTCGCTGGCAAGCTGACCTCAGAACTGGCCAAGCTCGGCGTGAAGCAACTCAACAAGCACTTCTTCGACACCTTGTTGTTCGAACTTCCCGAAGGCGCTTGCACCTGCAAGGTGAAGGAAGCCGCAGAGAAACACGGCATGAACTTCCGCATCATCGACAAGCAACACTTCGGCATCAGCCTCGACGAGACCACGGCCCGCGAAGACATCAACGAGATCGGCCAAGTCATCGCCGAAGCCCTTGGCAAGCAACACGAAGAGCTGGTCTGCGACCCGAACTGCCAGAAGTTCAGCGGCATCCCTGCCGAGATGCAGCGTACCTCCAAGTTCATGCAGGCCCCGATGTTCTTCAAGTACCGCAGCGAGACCGACATGATGCGTTACATGAAGAAACTCGAAAACCGCGACCTCAGCCTCAACCGCTGCATGATCCCGCTGGGCTCCTGCACCATGAAGCTGAACCCCGCCACCTCGATGTATGCCCTCAGCTGGCCTGAGTTCGGCAACATCCACCCCTTCGTCCCCGCCGACCAAGCGGAAGGCTACCTCGAGCTCATCGCCGAGATGGAGAAAGACCTCTGCGAGATCACGGGTTTCAAGGGCATGAGCTTCATGCCTAACTCGGGTGCCAGCGGCGAATATGCCGGTCTGCTCACCATCCGTCGTTACCAAGAGGCCAATGGTCAGGGTCACCGCAACATCTGCTTGATCCCTGC